>Ga0209542_10004759_pt1 | contig 27664 bp, 22 predicted proteins | sample RifCSPhighO2_01_FD_184028 | JGI IMG/M metagenome (GOLD analysis project Ga0209542, IMG submission 184028) | Soil microbial communities from Rifle, Colorado - Rifle CSP2_plank highO2_0.1 (SPAdes) (version 2) | ecosystem: Environmental > Terrestrial > Deep subsurface > Rock core/Sediment ...
GGGAATCTGGTTATTCCAAATCTTAAGGTAGAAAGATTGGCCCTGGATCCATCCGTCTCCTCCACCTCCATCCAGATTCTGGATGTTTCCTCTCAACTGGCCTCCCTGGAGGATAGAATAGCCAACTTAGAAAATCAGCTTCAAAAGGCGCCTGCCCTGAGCGAAGTCGAAGGGACGCCTTCCGAGGCTACGGCCTCAGCTAAGCCTGACTTGGCCTCATCTGATTCTTCTGATTTATCTGATTTATCCGGTACTCAGAGTCTTTCTGAGTTTTCTGAGCTTGATCTGACTCCTCCCGACATCCTGTTGGCTTCATCTTCCGCATACTTATCTGATATCTCAGTTATATCTGATGCAGATATTGGCGGGTTACTGTCTACTTATGATCTGGATGTTTCCAACTCCTTACAATCCTTTGGTCAAACTACCTTAGGTAATACCTTAATAGCCGGAAACTTAACCATAGACGGCACCTTCTCCATAGAAAATGGTAATGAAATTAATGTGACTGGCGCATTGTACCTTCAGAAATCCCCCCTCTCGCAAGGTATAGATATCTTTAATGGCAAAGTCATCATTGATCCCAATGGCACAGTCAAGGCTGAAACAGTGGTGGCTGACCAGTTTAGCGTAGACTCCTCCTCCTCAGGCTCTGCCAAAATTCCGGCCGGATCAGTGGAGATTGTAGTGGAAAATCTATCTGTAGATCCTTCCTCATTAATCCTGATCACACCCACAGTTCCTCTTGAGCAAAAATTAGTTGTTTCCCAAAAAGAACAAGGTAAATTTAATGTTAAGTTATTGAGACCGGAAAAAATAGACGTTCCGTTTGACTTTGTCATCATCGGCCAGGCCAGCCTGACCTATTTGTCCAGTGGACCATAATTGATGACTACCTATTTATAAAAGAGAGTTGATCGAAAGATTTATACTTTGATACATTTATTACTAGTTGCATTGTTGCGCCCGATTGCTTTATGTTAGAAGGAGCGGTTGACAATGAAAGACATTTTAGAGACCTATTTTGATTTGATTTTTAAAGTAGCCTTGATTGTGCTGCTTTTCGCCACCCTATTTTTGTTTGCCCCCTACACTACTGATTTTTACGATACCCCTAAATTTATAGTTCTTCTAACCTTCAGCGGTTTAATGCTGACTCTTTTAACCTTAAAATATACTGTCCAAAATAAGATCACCCTAGTCAGGACTCCTTTGGATATACCTTTAATACTGTTTGCTGCGGTGGCAGTAATCTCTACCTTTTTATCCAGCTCCCCTTATGTCGCCCTGTTGGGAAACCAGACCAAAGTTTATGGCAGTTTAGCTTCTATAGTAGTTTTGGTAGTCTTTTATTTTCTGCTGACCAATAATTTACGGACACTGAATGGTTTTATCTTTAAATTATTGCTTCTGGGCGGAGCAGCTCTGTCTGTTTTGACGCTTTTGTCTTATTTCGGCATCAAATATCTACCACCTCCCTTCAACCAAGCTCAAAATTTTACTCCCACCGGCATCTCCTTTTCCACCACGGCCATATTGGCAATACTTTTGCCTTTGCCTTTAATTGAGCTTTTGGGGAGTAGGGGTGGTGAGGGGAATACCTGGGGAGAGTTGGGGATATTTAAAAAAATCAAGGGAGCGGCTTTAGGTTTAACTTCCAACTTAATCAACTCTTTCCTGCTGCTGCTTTTTGGAACCACCATTCTTTTGACAGGACATCTGTCTACCTGGTTGGGGGGCGCTTTGGCAGTGATTTTGTCTTTAGTGATCTTAAGGCCCAGTTTAAGAAACTTTAAGTTGGTGTATGTAGTGGTGCCGCTTTTTCTGGTGATCCTTCTAACAACTCTTACTTTGATACCCCCGCTAGGCACCACAGCCAAAAATCCGCTGTATGATTTATCCAGATCATTCCCCAGAGAAGTCCAGCTTGACTTTATCACTTCCTGGAAAGTATCCGTGTCAGCTTTCAGGGACCAGCCTTTCTGGGGCAGCGGACCGTCAACCTATCTTTTCAACTTCACCGGCTATAAACCGATTGAATTTAATATTAATAAGTTTTGGAATATCCGCTTTGACAGCGCCTTTAATGAATATTTGGGGGTGCTGGGTACGCTGGGCGGAGTGGGGCTTTTGGCTCTTCTGTCTTTAGCGCTGCTGTTTATCTCCTCAGCCGCCAAAACCCTCTCGCATCCCACTTCGCATCTCTCGCTGCCACTGGCCATTTCCGGTTTGACCTTTTTTGTGATATTGGCCTTTCACAGCGGCACCTTGCCTTTTTATATCATCGGGTTGCTGGTTTTGGCCGCCTATTTTGTCTCAAATTTGTCGGAAAGGGGCCACTTCGAAACTTTGAACAGGAATTGGGGGGAAACTTTTCTGCGTTTGGCCAGAACTTCTGTCGGCCAATCCTCACAGGAAACCATCAAGGTGGAAGCGCTACCGGGTGTTTTACTGATTGTGGCTTTTGGCCTGACTCTGTTTGCTTTCTATTTTGCCGGCAAATTTAGTTTGGCTGATTACCACCATAAACTGGCTCTTGCCGCAGTAGCCAGAAACGACGGTTTGGCAGCCTACCAAGAGCTGGTAGCTGCAGAGCAATTAAATCCTTATGCTGATTCATACAGGACGGATTTGGCTCAGGTCAATTTTGCCCTGGCCAATGCCATTGCTTTAACCAAAGGCCCGACTCAGGATAATCCTCAGGGATCTTTGACAGATCAGGACCGGCAGAATATCCAGGTACTGCTTCAACAATCCATTAACGAAGCCAGGACTGCCACTACTTTATCTCCCCGTTCCACCATCAACTGGGAAATTTTGGCCACTTTATACCGGCAGATTGCCGGAGTGGCGGAGAATGCTTTGGTTTTTTCTTTGGATTCTTTCGGACGGGCCATTTTGCAGGATCCGCTAAATCCTAACTTAAGGCTGAATGTGGGTGGAACCTATTATGCCATCAGGAATTATGATCTGGCCATCCGCTTTTTCAATGATGCCATCAACTTAAAACCTGATTATGCCAATGGCTATTACAATTTGTCGGTGGCTTTAAGGGATAAGGGCGATTTAAATTCAGCCATTGTGGCTGCTGAGAAGGTAGTCTCTTTGGTAGACGCCTCATCATCTGATTATCAGCTGGCCCAGGATTATTTAAATGATTTGAAAAACAGAGTCTCCCCGCCCAAACCGGCTGAACCTCCGGCTGCCACTACTGAGGGGGCTTTGCAAAATGAGAATTTGCCCAAAGTGGTTGATGTAGGCAATCCACCGGAAAAAATAGCCACACCATCTGCAGTCAAAAGACCAAACTCTACTCCGGAACCCTCTCCTACACCTTAAATCCATAATTATTGTATAATTTAGCTTCTGGGCCCGTGGTATACCGGTAGAATAACTCCATGGCATGGAGTAGAAAGGGGTTCAATTCCCCTCGGGTCCACCCAGGGCCAGTAGCAGAGTGGTAATGCGCCTCTCTCGCACAGAGGAGATCAGCGGTCCGATTCCGCTCTGGTCCACTCGCTACTTTAATATTGCCAGAGGATTAACCGGCATTCCTTTGTAGTGTATCTCCAGATGCAGATGAGTCCCGGTGGAGCGGCCCGTTGAGCCCATCTGGCCGATTAACTGGCCTCTCGTGACAGTATCTCCCACTGACACATAAATATTGGACAAATGAGCATATAAAGATCTGTAGCCATTGCCATGATCTATCACCACCCTATTCCCATACCCTCCACTATCAGGCCAGCCGGCCACCACAACACTCCCTCCATCAGCTGCAGCAATGCCGGGAGCAGACCGGTTGGCAATATCTATACCGGGATGGTACCAGGCAAAATACTGAGTTAAACTCCCGCCGGCCGGCCAGATAAATTGAGCTCCAAAGGGAGCAGTAAAAGTGGGAGAGGAAGGCCCCTGAGCCAGATATTGAGGCTGGGCTTTGGGAGTGGGCTTAATTTTGGTTTCAGGTGGAACTCCGTCAGGCACAATCAACAGCTGTCCTACTTTTAATTGAAAATCGTCCGGTACATCATTAAAGGGAAAGTCAAGGACCGCCTGAGCATTGGCAGAATATTTTTTGGCCACTGATTCCAGGGTATCTCCGGATTTGACAGTATGAGCCACCCCGCTCACAGGCAAAATCTTTAAAGTTTGATCCGGTTTGATCCGATCGCCTACTATATCATTGGCCCACTTGATGGTTTCCGTGGAAATGTTAAATTTCTCGGCAATGGATGAGAGGGTGTCCCCGCTTTGCACTTCATATTCAATAATCTCTGAGCGGGGTTTTTGAGAAATATTGGTGTGAATGTCCCCAAAACCCTCGATCACCTCGCCGTTGGGAAAAGGTTCAAAAGCATCTGAGAATCTGGGGTCAGGCCCGCCAATCCCCGGATAGGTGGAGGAGATTAAACTGCCTCCTCCCAAAATGCCTGAGGTGAGAATACCCACTGAAGCCAGACCTAACATTGAACCGTGCCAAAACCTTTTCTGGTGCATGCCCCGTTTTTGCATTAAAATTTCCACCCAAAAATTTTTATTTTTTTCAAAAGCGGCTGCCAGAATTTTAGTCTTTTTGTTTAAATACCAGACCAAAGTTTGTATGAGGGCTATCAGATCATCTTTTTGGGAATTCATAAAGATAGAGCGATCCAATCAACTATTTTAACAGAGTCAGTCAAATGGTAGTACTATTTTACGTCTTTTAGGGTCTTAAGGAATTCTTCATTAGAGGAGCTTTTTCTTAACCTGTCTAAAAATACTTCTGTTCTTTCGTTTTCATTCAAAATAGACAACATCCTTCTCATAATCACCATCGTTTTGTAATAATCTTCAGAAAACAGCAGCTGTTCTTGTCTGGTACCAGAGGCTTCTATGTCAATTGCCGGATATGTCCTTCTTTCTGCTAAGCTGCGGTCCAAGTGAAGCTCCATGTTGCCGGTGCCTTTAAACTCCTCATAAATTAGATCATCCATCCTGGAGCCGGTATCCACCAAAGCCGTGCCAATGATGGTTAAAGAGCCGCCTTCTTCGCAATTTCTGGCTGCTCCAAAAAAGTGCTTGGGAGGATAGAGGGCCACCGGGTCAAATCCTCCGCTTAAAGTTCTGCCAGAAGGCGGAACTGACAGGTTGTAGGCCCTTCCCAAACGCGTTATGGAGTCTAACAAAATTATGACGTCCTTACCGAACTCCACCAGCCTTTTAGCCCGCTCCAAAGCTATCTCGGCTGCGGCAGTCTGCTCCTCTGCCGGCTCATCAAAATTGGAAGCGATTACATCCCCTTTGATAGAACGGGAGATGTCTGTGACTTCTTCCGGTCTTTCCCCCACCAAAACCGCCATTAAAACAGCATCCGGATAGTTTTTGGCTATTCCCGCAGCAATATCTTTTAAAATAGTGGTTTTACCGGCTTTGGGCGGAGAGACAATTAACCCCCTTTGGCCAAATCCGATCGGGACTACCAGATCAATCACTCTTTGAGACAGGGGTTCTTTGCCTGTTTCCAATTTTAGGTGTCTGTTGGGATAAATGGCAGTTAAATCCTCAAACTTCACTCTTTTTTTAACCCGACCATCTTGAGAGACCAACTTTTCCGCATCTTCACCATTAATTTTATTTACCTGAAGCAAGCCAAAATATCTTTCCGTTTCCTTGGGCGGCCTGGCTGCACCTTCCACCAGATCTCCTGACCTTAAGTTAAACCTTCTGATTTGGCTGGCAGAAATATAGATATCCTGGTCTGAAGGAATATATTTAGGTCGTAGGAAACCATGCCCTTCCGGCATGATATCGAGGATTCCACTGACTTCTTCAGTGGGTACGTCGCGTTCACGGCCCGAATAACGGCCCGCTTCGCCCGCGACTTGCGTCGACGCAGGCGCGAAGCGGGGCGAGTCTCCATTTTGGTAGCCACCATTATTACCATAGCGTGGGCGGTATCCATACTCGTCAGTTCCCACCAGTTCATCAACTGACCCCGATTTTATCGGGGCTGAATTTTCTTCCTTTGGCCCATCTTGCTCCGCTTCGCGAGGCGAGCCGACTGTCGTCGAGACAGGCGAGGCAGGTTTAAATGATTTGGATACTCGAGGCATAATATTTCTCAAAACAAAACTAAAATAATTTGGTCATTTGGATTTTACGATCTCGGAGCTTATATCTATAAGTAAACCATATCAACCAGCTGCTGTCAACCCTTCAATTTTATTCAGGGTTGACCCTGAGTCTGATCGAATGGGTCAAGAGTCCAGCTTAAGTTGTCTCTCATTCCACAAATATTTAGCACTATCTTCAATTCGTGCTTTAATTTTAGATAAATTGATTATCTTCAGTCCCACCAACATTAAAACCACTCCCATCCACCCTAAAGCCGGGGTTCCGGTTTTAGGAAGTTCTGTCACCCCTCCTTTGGTAGTAGTAGGTTGAGCTGAAGGAGATGGTTGCGGAGTAGGAGCTGTGGTAGCTGCTCCAGCCACATTACCGGCCAGTTCCCATTTCAGTTTGGCATTGGCACTACCAAAGTATTCATAATACTCCATCTTGATTTGATGATCTCCCTGGCTTAATTCTACTGTAACCTTATCGGTGGTGGTACCACGCTCCATCCACTTGTCCGTCACCAAATTATTGTCAATATACAGCTTTGCTCCATCATCCGACACCATGGTAAAAGTATATTTATCTGCTTGAGCAAATGTTTCAGCCTTAGTCCATCTGACGGAAAAATTATCAGCGCTTATGGCAGGGTCAGGAGAAGATTGTCTCCAGTTAAAATCTATGGCAGAATCTGTCCTGACTAAAGCTGCCGTACCCGACAGCGTGGGATTGTTAAAATATTCTCCGCTAAAACCTGCATCAACTGCCTCCACAGGCTGAATTACTGCTGTGGCTAATGTTAAAATAACCATTGCAACGAGAGATAAAAGAATTTTCATAGTACAGGTATTTTACACTATGGGGTAATGTTTGTCAAGTCCGAAGATGGGTCTGATGACCAGTATCGGGAGCTTGTCCCTGCCCTAGACAAACCCCCGATGCTAATCACCATTCCCTTATTTCTAAACCCTTAATTTTGGACTAATTTTGTCCCCAATTTTTCAAAAATGAACCTAATTTGGGGTCTTGACAACCCCCTGATTTTTGATCTACTGTTAAGTTAGAAAACAACTTCTAACTGCTCTTGAGGTTGTTTTCGAAATTAATTAAAAGGGCATTGCTATTCGAGTCCGTCTGCGGTAGTAATGCTCTTTTTTTGACCTTTTTTAATGTACTAAAAAGGGCTCCTTGGTCCGTCTGCTTCCAAGGAACCCTCTTTTTAACCTCTAACCATCAATATCAATTTTTGATCAGCGTCAGTCAAAACTTTTCTGACCTGTTCCGCGATAAAGTCTATTTGTTTCACTTTTAATCTTCTTGATTTTTTGCCCAACGACAGTTTGTGCAAAACCATATTAATTTAAACATTACCACCAAAAATACTATTTGTCAAGCTTTAGAAGTCCCATAGGATAATTTAGAGCAATTTTTCTATATCCTGTAGTTTTAAAATTCGGTTATGTTGGATAGATTAGGTTGATTTGACAAACTATTTAGGGGATATACTTTTGGATATTAACAATGAACTTGGGGATGTGGAAAACTATATTTTCTTCCCGAATATCATTCTACCGGCTGGAATTTGCAGGCTTTTGGTAACTTCTACTGTAATAGTTTTGCCAATTTGATCAGCGCCCTCTGCAACCACCGCCATGGTCCCGTCAGGCAAATAACCTACTCCCTGAGAAGTATCTTTACCCAAATGGACAATCTTGATCTCAATTTCCTCCCCCGGTAAAGCCAACGCCTTAACGGCATTGGACAGATCATTGACATTCAAAACCCCAATATTTGCCAAGGATGCCACCTTATTAAGGTTGAAGTCTGTGGTGATGATTTTTCCATGCAAGCTCTTGGCTAAATTTAAGATTTTATCATCAACCAGTTTGCCGCTCTGATCTTTATCCCACACCTCAACTCTAATGCCTTTATTTTTCTTAAGCTCCTCAATAACCTCAAAGCCGCGTCGCCCCCTTTGTCTTTTTAGATCATCTTTGGAGTCTGCCACTTGTTGCAGCTCGCCTAACACAAATCTGGGAACCAGGATTAACCCGGATATAAAACCTGTTTTAGCTATGTCTGCAATCCTACCGTCAATCACTGCCGAAGTGTCCAAAATTAAGGGCCTGGTGATGGAAACAGATCCGATACCTGAGGAGCCATCCGTGGCCGGATAGGCTGATTGACCCCTCAGACGGACAATCTGGCTGGAGACTTCGGAAGAAACTCTGTGGACGATAAAATTGAAAAAATTAGTAGTCAATGCTCTGACACGCCGAGCAATATCCGGAAAGATGGCAAAACCAATCGCTCCGGCCATCAAGGTAATTAATACTTTAACGATGACTGAATCAACTCCTGCCTCAGGAGGAATCAGCACGGTAAATATGACAGCGAAGGTCGCAAAAATGAACGCCAAAATCAGGCGTAAGATCAAAAAATTACGCACAAAGATAATTCCTTTAGTAGGAGTGTCTAGACTCTGATTATAAATCCCCTACTAAAGATATTGTACCACAGGGAAGTATTAAGTATTAAGGAGCCGGTGAAGCCGAAGGAGTGGCTACCTCGGCAGAGGGAGAGCCGACATTGATGGGAGCCACATTAAGAATCTTTTTGGCCTTAGGATCATATAAAATTGCTTTGGCGCTATTTTGGTAAATTAAGACTTTATCCCCATTTTTGGCATTGGCAAAAAACGGCTGGGTTTGCAGCTGAGTCACATCTGCAACAGTCGCCACGGTGGGCAATTCTCCCACAGGCAAAGCCATCAGCTTGCCCACCTCTTCCACTAATTTTTGCGCCTCCTCCGGTGTACCCTGCCCGGCACTAGTCTGAATCATTTGCGCTTTCTGGCTCTGGTAATAAAAATAGCCTCCCACTGCCGCCACCAGCACTGCTACCACCACTGCTGCTGCTATAATTAGCTGGTTGTTTTTTAAATTAAATCGGTTAAAATCCATAAATTGGAGGATAACATAAAGATAATCTGAAAAACAAGTAGGTAAAATGATTAAGTATTCCTGGATACTGCCGGTCAAAAATGAAGATCAGTCTTTACCTCAGTTAATCACTGAGATTGGCCGGGCCATGAAAAAAAGATCCGGCTGGGAGATTATTGCCATCAATGACGGCTCGGAAGATCTATCCCCGATCACCTTGACCTATCTCAGCTCCCTGACTCCCCAGCTTAAACTGATCAATTTCAGAACAGCTCAGGGTAAGTGGGCTGCTTTAAGAGCTGGTTTTGAGGTGGCCCGTGGTCGCATCATCATCACTTCTGATTCGGACCTGCAAGATGACCCTTTGGAGGTCAACAAACTGCTGGCTAAAATAAATCATGGTTTTGATTTGGTGTCCGGCTGGAGAAAAATAAGATATGATTCATCTTACAAAAGGTGGATTTCCCGATTTGGCAATCAGCTGGCAGCTATTTTATCGGGCCAGCCTTTTTTGGACCTCAATTCTTCTTTTAAAGTTTACAAAAGAGAAGTTTTGGCGGAGATTCCCAAGCATGGCTCTTTACTCAGGTTTTCTCTGCTTTTTGCCAAAAAATTAGGCTTTAAGGTTTGCGAGGTATCTGTCAATCACCGACCCAGAACGTATGGCAAATCCAAATTCGGGTTAGTCAAATACTTAAGAATCATCTATGACTTGATTTTAGTCATGTTACTTTTCACAGGCTCAGGTCGAGTCGGACTCGACTCAGGCAGACTAAGAAGAGCAAAATGAAAGTTCTCTTCATTTCCAGAAAAAAATCAAATGATATTGGTGGGTTGGCCAGGTTTTATGCCCAACTTTCCTCCCGTTTTCCAAAGTCCATTTTAAAGCCGGACTTAATTCACCTTTGTGATGCCACTCTGCTACCTTTAGGAGTTATTTTAAAGCTAATTTTACAAAAATCCTTAACTTTAACAGTCCATGGCTTGGATATTACCTATCCTAACAGGCTATATCAAACTATGTTAAGGATCCTCATTCCTCAAGCTGATGCCATTATTGCAGACAGCCAGGCTACCAAAAAACTATTAACTCCATTTCATCTTAAAAACAAAGTAGTTGTTATCCCTCCGGGCATCTCCATAGACCATCTTAACCCCCCTTCGTCACGCCGCAGTCCCGCCAAAGGCGGGACGAAGGCGGACAACCTTAAGAACAAACTAATCCTCCTGACTGTAGGCAATCTGGTTCCTCGTAAAGGCCATGCTTGGTTTATTAACAATGTATTTCCCAGGCTGTCTAAGCAGTTTGTCTATATCGTCGTTGGAGACGGCCCCCAAAAACCAGCTATTCTACTAAATCAACGCATTATCCTGACCGGCAGAATAAACAACTCTCAACTTGGCTCACTTTACAAGCTGGCTGATATTTATGTTTGTCCTAATCAACACATTGAGGGTGACTTTGAGGGATTTGGGATAGCAGCCGGGGAGGCAGCGAGGCTGGGACTGCCGGTTGTAGCATCCAACGTGGATGGAATCCCGGAAATTATCAAAGATGGTAAAAACGGCATGCTAGTTGAACCTAACCCACCAACATTTATTAAAATCATAAACAGACTCAAAGATTTCACTCTGAGAAAAAAATTGGGTCAAAAAGCCAAACTCTATACAGAAAATCACCACAACTGGAAAAAAACAATCAGCGGATATACTAAGGTTTTTCAACAAGTTGGTAAAACCTGATAGTTTCTCCTGCACACTTTTTCCAGTTAAATTGTTTAGCTAGCTGTTTGCTTTCTCTCCCCATTTTTGGGGTGATTTTTGTTATTCTATCAGCCAGTTTTTTAGAATCATCTGGATCAACAATAAAACCACTTATACCTTCTTTTATAATGGGAAGCCCAGCAGCTGACGGAGACAAAATTAATGGCAAGCCATAGCTGGCAGCTTCCAGCGCAGTAATTAAAAAGCCTCCCTCAGCTTCAGATACTGTTACAAATAAATCTGCAGCCAAATAATATTCCCTAGGTTCATATGTCCATCCTAAGAAAAATACATTCGGAGGTGCTGTTTTTTCTAATCTAGATCTATCTGGACCATTGCCTATAATTACCCCATATAGTTCTGTGCGTATAGGTTCAGAAGGGGACGCCTTGCGTGCGTAATATTCTAAAGCCTTTATAAGAGTATCCACTCTTTTCCTTTCTACCAACCTACCCACATAAAGAACAATTTTAGCATCATCAGGCCAACCAAACCGTCTCCTGATCCTCAAGCGCACCCTTCTTTGTTCTGCTAAACTAAATTCGGCCATCTCTACCCCTAAATAAACCGACCTGGTGGGTTTTTGATCTATTCTGTAGTATTTTTTGACATTTCCTTCCTCCTGAGGATTATTAAATAAAATCCCGTCCGCTCTTTCAAAAAGCTTTTTTTCCAAATGAATCAGCCAAGGATAAATTACCTTTTTCAATCTGGAACGGGTGTGAAGACTCATCTCATAATTGGTATTATGATCCATCACTATAATTTTGCCTGCATTCTTAGGCTTAAAGATGGTAAAAAATAAGCCACTTAGACCATTTAAGTGGGTAATATCAAAATTTTCCCTGCCACAAAACTTTAAGAAGAATATATACTCCAAAATGGCCAGCATCAGCTTATTCCCAAAACAATATGGAACCCTAATAAGTCTAACATTTTTCTTACCCTCCCAGAATTTTTCCCTCTTCCCTCTTTTCTCTGCCAAAACAGTTACTGGATGCCCCAGCTTGGTAAGCTCACGAACCAGATGATATCCATATACTCCCTGCCCCCCAATAAACTCAGGATAAAAATCCTCAGTCACAAAACAAATATTAAGTTTTTTCATATTGTCCCACTATACTTAACAAATGTGTTCTTAATAGAATCTCAAGTCTATCATAACTATTATGATATACTTTTAAAAATTATGTTGAATACGGTCACCAAGCATAATATTAAAACTTTTACTGAAAGAATAGAACAATATAAAACATATGAACTCACCATTGGTGAAAAGTACTTAATAAAAAAATATTTTGACAAATCAGGAGGAAAAATACTGGTTCTAGGTTGTGGTGCAGGCAGGACTTTAATTCCCCTTCAAAAAATGGGCTATCAGGTTACAGGAATAGATATGACTCCTAAAATGGTCAAAGTAGCTCAAGAAAAAGTTAAAGGACTACCCGTAAAAGTGCTGGAAATGGATGCCTGTCAACTGGATTTTCCCAAAAACAGCTTCGATATTATTTTTTTTCCAGCCAATGGCATGAGCTGTATTTATCCTGATATTTTTAAATGTATCAGTGAGGCCCAAAGAGTGATGCAACCTCAAGGTTTGTTTGTTTTTAGCACTCATTCCAGATTCAATTTAAAAGCCTTACCCAGGTTTTTTGAAGGCCCTTATGCCAATTACAAAGGTTTTATCTTGTATCGTTCAACTCCTTTAGATTGGTTAAAACTGAAAAAATATTTTCAAAAAATAAAAATTATCCCCTACTCCTCCATTGAGTGTCCCTGGAAAAAGGCTGACTGGAAGGATGTTATTCATAAACTTTTACCATTTTTTGATAGGGCAACTTACTATATTTGTATTGGCAAAAAATGAGTGACTTAAGACAAACTCCCAAGTGGGCTAAATATCTTTCTAATTTAGGATGGACAATAGTTAAACTTAAAAAAACTTTTACACATATAAAAAGATTGCCATTCAATTTTTCATATATTAAAATCCCTAGGCCTAATTGGCCACTTGACCTAAAAACTATAGATAAAATTGCCTCTCAAAATAATGCTTTACTTATTAAAATCACCCCTAAAATTACCATTGATGATCCTAGAGCCAACTCAATTAATGCTAATTTTTTGAATGCAGGGTATTTAAGGGATTATTGGACACTGACTATTGCCAAGACTTCAGTAGTAGATCTTACAAGAAGTAAAGATACCTTATTAAAATCATTTTCCAATACTACCCGTTATAATATTGGTTATGCCAAAAGACAGGGGGTAAAAATTATCCAATCCGATGATTTTAATGCCTTTATTAACCTTTACAAAGTAAGTTCGAAAAGAAAAGGCTTTAAAATAGCCTCATATAAAGATCTAAAGACTCGCTACCAAACTTTTAGAGATGCAAACAAAGCATACCTACTCTTTGCCCAAACTAAAGATAACAACACAGTTGCCACCAGTCTTACTTTGTTAAATACAGCTGATAAGGAGGCTGTTTACCATATTGCCGCTCAATCAGAAACTCACCAAAACCTCAAAGCACCATATCTTTTAGTTTGGGAGGCCATGCTGCTTGCTAAAAAAGGAGGCTGCAAAACATTTGATTTTGATGGAATTTATGATCAAAAATATAGGGCCACAAAAAATTGGGTGGGTTTTACTTTTTTTAAGAGGGGGTTTAAAGGACAGGAAATTTCTTATTTAGGCTCCTACATAAAGTTTTACAATCCCATATTAAGATTGCTGTTTTCGCTCTTGACATTATATTAATTGTCGTGCTATATCTTATTGACTTCTGCCCTCCTGCCTAAAAAGGAGGTGAGAAGTTTTGAAAAAATTATTTTCTCTTTTATTTGTAATTATGTTTCTATTTTTGGGTTCAGGAAATGTTTCAGCTCAAGAAAATCATGCTTCTTGTCAAAATTTTGGACTGGGAACTGCCAACATTGCCCAACTGGGTATAATCAGGGATAACAACCATCTGCTTGCAACCAGTAATCCAAATGCAATCTCTAATGACAATGAGCTTTGGCTGGGCATTCTTTGTACTTCAAGGCCATAATTAATTTTCTAAATAGCTTATTGATAAAATTTTCCCGTTTGCAAAACAGGATCTATCGTTTTGAGGATAAATCCTGATTATCCTGGCATTCTCTGCCGGGAAATCATACTCAATTATTCCTTCTTGAGAGGTAACTTTTTTTTCATTTAACACAAAGGCTTGGGTTGGATCCAGGGTATCAAAAAAAATGACCTCATTTATTTCAAACCCCCCTGAACAATCATCTCTGACATTTTCCACCAGGATCCTGGTAATTTGATACTTTTTATCTAAATTTATCTCCCAGTAATCTCCAAAATTATCACTTTTTTGTTGAAAAATAAATTTATTCATTTCTTTTACGCTAGATTGGTCTAATAAATTATATCTCTCATCATTTTTGTAGATGAGAAGTAAGGACACACCATCAATTGCTATTTGGGAAATAGGTTTTAAAAACTTTTCAGGATATCTTTTGACAAAAACCGGGGGATTTAAAGGATTATATAAAGATAGTATATACTCCCCTTTTTGATCAAAAGAGGAGAAATGGTTTGGGGAGATTGAGATATCGTCCCTTAACCATAAAGGAGAAATTGCAAAATCAGGACCAGCCAAATGAGCTATATTTGCATCTTTCTCAACATGCTCATTTAACCACTTCACACCCTGTTTATAAATATTGCCGTAAGTTAGCGTCCAATCAATCAGGTTTTTCTCTTTAGCTCCTTTAAGTCCTCCCACCAGGCTGTTAAAATAAACATTCTGGTTGGGATGAAGGTTGATAATGGGTAAAAGTAACAAGTAACAAGTAACAAGTAACAAGATTGGTGTTAAGAACTTATTACCTTTACTGTACTTGTCACTTATCACCCTTACCAAATACCCTCCCCCTACCCCAGCTAAAACTGCTAAAGCTGGTATAAACTCCATAATCTGTCTTAAGCCCCCATAAGTCCTGGCTCCTGGAAAGTTTAGTCTAATTAGAGGGAGTAAAAGCCAAAATAGCAAAAGATATACCACTTTTAGATTACCTCTTCTCTCCCTTATCCCCCAAATCACCCCCATCCCCCCTAAAATTAAAATTATCTCTGGAGTTTGGGTGAAAAATAACAGAATGGGATAAATATTAAAACCTCCCGGCAGAATAAAACCCAATGGTTGTATCAAAGTTTTTCCTACCCCCTGATCTATATAATAAGTAATGACGTTTGTAAAAACTTCAAAAGGATGAGTCCAGGCGTAAGGCCAAATGGCCACCAAAAATACTATTATCCCTAATCCCCCTATTATCCCTAATCTCCCTAAACTCCTCGCTTCGCGAAGCGAGCCTAAATTAAACCAGGCCTTAAATTCCTCTGTTTTTCTGATTGTAAGAAGCCAGGGAATTAGAATTATTGGCAGGAAAACTATATTCCATTTCACTCCCAGTGCTAAAGCTACAAACATTATAAATACCCCAAATCTCCTTAATCTCCCATCTTTTATCCAATGCCAGAAAGCCCAGATAGCACCAGTGAAAAATACAGCCTGAGAAGAATCTTTCATATTAATATGTGATTCTGCAAAAAAGATAGGGAAAAATGCCAGGGAAATTCCTGCTACAAATCCAGCCAAATATGACCCTGTTACATCATATGCAAATAGGGTCACAATAAAAATTCCTATTGATGAAATTAGAAGGCTAACTATTTGATATGACTCAATATCCCCCAAGATACCGAGTGCTTGGTAAAAAAACCTATTTGATAAGGCACTTAAAATATCTATCAAGGGAGGGTGTCCATAGATAAAATTTTGACTATCCCAGGCAGGATATTGATAAAAACTAAATCTTTTTCCGGATTCACTTTGTAGTTTCTCAAACCTATTTTTTAGGAGAATCCTGTCAGGCAACTTTGGTAAAATATAATAATCATTGTATTCAATGGCTGCAAAATAATATCTGCTGATATATTCAAATGGTTTAACTAAGATTGGAGAAATAAGACGGCTTTGATCATCATTGGATTTCTCGCTCAACATGGTTTGAATAAGAGCTTGACCCCGCAAAAAATGCCCAGGTGAATCCCAATTTATTCCATAATCAGATAAAGTTAAAATACCTGCAATAAAAAATGCCAGCGCCAGAAATCCTGCCAATAAGTACTTTTTCACTGCTTAATCTTATCACAAGATTTTTGATACAATAACTTCTGTGAGATTTCCTAAATTTAAGCTGGAATATGTTTTAGAGTTGATCCTTTTTATTATCATTCTAATTTTTGCCATCCGGCCGGTGGAGAATTTTGATTTCTGGTTTCATGCAAAGTATGGGGAATATATTTTACAAACTAAAAGCCTACCCTTTACAGATCAATTTTCCCATACAGCTTACGGTGAGAGTACCATACCTTACGAGTGGTTATTCCAGGTCATACTCTATCTTGCCTATACCGCTTTTGGCAACATTGGAGTTCAAGCTCTGGTAGTTTCTTTGGCACTAACCTACACTTTATTATTTCGCCAGATCTTAAAAGAGATTTTTCAAGTTTCACTCATTCCCCGGATGTTTCTGGTGGCTTTCTCTTTCGTGATCGGTTATGACTTTTGGGTGGAAAGACCTCAATCTGTGGCTTATGTTTTATTTATGGCCACTTTATATCTGATTCTCAGGAGGGTATTTACCCACGCAAGGCGTCCCCTTTTGTGGCTAACTATTCCCATCTTTTTTATCTGGACTAACCTGCATGCATCCATGATTTTAGGCTTATATCTTTTTTTCTCTTTTGCTGCTCTCGCTTTAATCAAAAAAGATTTCAAATTAGCCAAAGATTTGGCTCTTTTCGGCACAATTAATACCATTATTACTCTTCTTCCACCTATAGGAATCAAAACTTATCAGCTGCTTTATCTGTTTTTTGAAAAACGTGAGTTTATCACCCTGGTCATCTCCGAATGGGTACCTTTGTATGAGCTGGGTATCAGGTACCATATTTACCTTATCATTATGGGTTTGGCAGGTTTAAGTTTAATTTGGGCACTAATCCGCCGCTATAATATTTTATATTTTCTTCCCTTTATCCCTTTGGGATTATTTGTCATCTCCGGAGTCAGGCAAACTGAGTTTTCCATGCCGGTTATCTTACTCTCCCTTATCCCTACCATTCAGCTGTTATCGAGAAAGCTTAAACTCAATATAACTATTATAATCGTCATAACTATTATAATTTTTATTAATTTTATCTTTTTCCTTTATCTTTACCGCAATGAGGCCACCGGTATCCTCAGGCTCTATCCTAAACAGGCCATCCCGTTTATTAAATCCAATCTTTCCGGCAGGATGTTTAATGAATATGAAATGGGAGGGTATCTCATGTATCATCTGGGACCTGAGATCAAAACTTTTATTGACGGCAGGACAGATATGTTTTTACCAGAGGTTCTGCCTGAGTATGATGAGCTTTTGAATCAGCAATACAGCGATAAGCAGTTTAAGGAAAAATTTAATCATCTGGTGGAAAAATACCATATCTCTTACGCCATAGTGACAGTGGAACGTTTCACTCCCATCAGAAGGCTAGCCAGGCTTGTGCGGGAAGATCCATCCTGGCACCTGGTCTTTTTTGATGACACCGCTGAAATTTATATTAAAGATGATGGGATAAATGAGAAAGCCATCCAAAATTATACTCTCACTTCTGCCACTCCTTTCGGTAAGACTTTATATAAAAGCGGACAAAGGGATGAGGCACGGGCTGAATACCAAAGAATGCAATCTATTGCTCTCTCAGCTGTATCTTTAAATGCTTTAGGATTTATGATGCTGGAGGAGAAAAAGTTTGATGAGGCCAAAAATCTGTTTCTTAAGGCTTTGGAGATTTATCCCTCTGCTGCTGCTCCCAAGATGAACCTGGCGGAATTGTCTGTTAAATATGGGGATCCAAAGCAGGCTATCGAGCTCTATAAACAAGCTATCAGGGATGAGCCGGAAAGAGGCCTGGCTTATTTAAGATTAGGACAGCTTATCATCCAATCAGGAGGATCCAAGAGTGAGGCGAGAAGTATCTGGCAAAAAGGTTTAGCTGCCACCCCGGATGAGGAAATTTTGCAAAAGCTGAAGCAAGAACTAGCAAACCCGAACTAAAACCCGAACGCCTGCCTGCCGGCAGGCAGGTCCACAATTTATCCACAATCAAAAAAGGGTTAGTTTAACTGCTTGCGCAATAGTTTTGACATTGGATGGGGTGATTATATTAGTATAACCCAGCTTTTTAGCCTCGGTTATTCTTTTATCTATTTGCCTGACACTCCTTAATTCCCCCAAAAGTCCTACTTCTCCCACCAATACACATTTTTCTCTAATAGTTTTATCCTTAAATGAGGAAATGATGGCTAAACATATCCCCAGATCTGCTGCCGGCTCAAAAATCCTCAATCCTCCTGTCACATTAACGAACACATCCTGATCATACAAAGGCAAGCCCAGTCTCTTTTGTAAAACAGCCACCAGAAGTTGCAATCTATTATTATCCACTCCTGAGCCTGTTCTTCTGGGTGAAGGCAGGGAGGTTTTAGTCACCAGGGCTTGAATTTCCACCAGCAGAGGTCTTAGCCCAGTCAAAATAGACACCACAGCCGAACCCGGAGCATTAACCTTTTGTTCTAGAAACAGCTTGGAAGGATTTTTGACTTCCATCATGCCTTTATCTTCCATCTCAAAAACCCCCACCTCATCTGTTGGACCAAACCTGTTTTTGGTGGATCTTAAAATCCGGAATAAATTTGCTGGCTCACCTTCCAAAGATAAAACTACATCCACCACATGCTCCAAAGTTTTGGGCCCGGCCACCGTTCCTTCTTTAGTCACATGGCCGACCAGAAAAATAGGGATATGTAAATGTTTGACCAACCTTTGCAGTTTGTGAGCGCATTCTCTGACTTGTCCCACAGATCCAGCCACAGATTCCAGATCTTCAGTTTCCAGACTCTGGATAGAGTCGATAATCACAAGAGTAGGTCTAAATGTATCAATTTGTCTCAAAATAACATCAACATCTACCTCATTTAGAACAGCTAAATGCGCATTCGGCTTAATTCTGTCCACCCTCAGCTTGATTTGTTGGGCAGATTCCTCCCCGGCAACGTACAAAGCCTTTGGAATAGTGAGGGCTATTTGGGTAAGAAGAGTAGATTTGCCAATTCCTGGATCGCCTGATACCAAAATGAGTGATCCTGGCACAATCCCACCGCCCAATACCCGATCAAATTCCTCCAAATCAGTTCCCAGTCTTTTATAGTCAATGTTTTGGATTTTAGACAGGTCCACAATTTCCGCTTTTTCCACTGTACCCTGTACCCTATACCCTGTACCCTTTTCTTCCACCTCTTCCACCATCGAGTTCCAGCTGTCACACTGGGGACATTTTCCCAGATAAGTAGGCGATTTGTATCCACACTGCTGGCAGACATAAACAGAAGTAAGCCTTGGCATGGGGCTATTATGCCAAGTTGCCCTACAGTTTCTCAATACCCAAAAAGACATTAACACTGTTTTTATAGACCTTGATTACTCCGCCGCCTATATTAATCTCCTCTTTCCTGCCTTCCTGGTGGTGCAAAATTAGCTTTTCTTTAACAATGGAGATAAAGTTTTGATGCAAAGGTAAAATATCAAACACGCCCATTTCATTGGTAAAAGAGATGGCTTTAACTTCACCGTCAAATAAAATTTTGTCAGCATCCCTGATATAAACTCTGAGACTGTTCAGTTTAGGGGGCTGATCAGCCATATTTTTACCCTTTCATATCCTTAAGGCTGCCTATATAAAGCAGTTTACCTGGATCAATGGCGTCAAATTTACCATCCAGAATTTGACGCACGTCTTTGATAGTCTGATTCATTAAGACATATTGACCCTTTTTGCCGCTGCTGCCTTCGGTGGTAAAAAATGATTGGGTCATGTAATTTTTAATCAGCCCGGCCCGCTTGTAGACAGTTTGGTCTACCACAGACAGCTCCCCTTCCCCAATTAAAGAAACAATCCTTTCCAAAGACAGGGCCTTTTTTAAAACAGCTAAGGCCTCAATCACTGTTTGGGCATGCAACTCTCCCACCATCTGGGGATTAAGAACCGAGGAGGTGGAGGATAAAAAATCAATTGCCGGAAAACGCCCCTCCTGATAAACTGCCCTGGATAACACCACAATTGAATCAAGATAGGGAAAGACTGATTGAACACCGTGATCAGTCATATCATCAGAGGGCACATAAACAGCTTCAATGGAGGTGATGGAACCATCTTTGGTGGAAACTAACCTTTCATGAAAGCTGGCCATCTCCGATGATAAGGTGGACTGATATCCCCCTTCAGAGGGAATGGTATTCATTAAAGTGGCCAGCTCGTAGCCTGCCTGGGCAAAACGGAAGATGTTGTCAATGAAAAAAAGCAAATCCTTACCATCGTCCCTAAAATATTCAGCTAAAGCTGCCGCAGCCTGGCCGGTGCGGAAACGCACCGCCGGATTTTCCCCCATCTGCCCGAAAATTAAGGCCACTGAGGGCAACACTCCGCTTTCGGATAAAGTCTCATAAAGATCGTGACCTTCCCTAATTCTTTCCCCTACCCCGGCAAAGATGGATAAATTTTTCTTTTGATCCTTTTTGTTTGCCAAAATCACAATATTGTGCATAATCTCTGTCAAAAGCACGGTCTTGCCCACCCCCGCCCCTCCCACCAGACCCATCTTGCCTGCCTTGAGAATTGGACAGAAAAAATCTATGGCTTTAATACCGGTTGACAAAACCTGGGTTGGGGCAATAGCTTCATCAAAAACTACTGACCTGGTAAAAATTTCTCTGCTGTCTGACAAATCCAAACTCTTGCCTTGATCCTGAGCTTTGCCAAAAATATCCATTACCCGTCCCAATACCTGATTGTTAACGGGAATTTTAATAGATTCACGGGTATTAATCACTTTGACCCCTTTTCTCAAATAAGGAGCAGGGGTTAGTAGCAAACAATAAAAAATTCGCGCTTCTGACGAGGAGTAAACTTCCAGCTTAACTCTCTTGTCTGATTCCAAAAAGAGAATATCGTGAATCTTAGGCAGTTGATCCGCAAATTCTACCTCTATCACCTGTCCCAAAATAGAAATTATTTTACCCTCTTCGCTCATATTTTTCCTTTCCATAAATTAATGCCGGCAATGGTTTGAATTTGCTTTTTGTTACTAAGCCAATTTTTAAATTGCCTTTGGGCAATCCTCAGTTTCAAAGCTTGCTTTTCCGTATTGGACAAAACCTCCTCCATGGCTTTAATCCTAGCAGCATGGCGGGACAGTTCTGCCTCATGCACGGTCTGTTTAAATAATGAGGAAATGACCTGATTCTGAAAAAATTGCCAGATATTTTCCAAAGAAGGCTCAAAACGAAAGGCTATCTGTTGAATCTGTGGCTGTTCACTCTCATTTTGAAAAGTTTCCTCTCCCGAGACAGATGAGACTGTGGCAACTTGAGTCACCACATTGGCAAATTTTCCGTAGAAAACATTGACCTTATCAAACTGGACTAAAAATGCCACAATCTTTCCCAGCTCATCTTGCAAGGTATGCCCATCCGGTAAATCAAAATAAGTGAAGCGTATTTTAGTCTCCTCGGCCATGGCCTTGCCGATTTTACCGATCACCACCACCTCATTTTGCCTGTTGTGGCTTTTTAAAAACAGATTGAAAACCTCTCTTATGATATTTCCATACAGGCTGGTATTGGCAGTCAAAACCACCGAGACCACCTTACTTTCCTGCCTCAGCTTTTGTTTGGCCATCTGCTCCAGCTGATCTTTATAACTTTGTTTGACATCAAAAAAAATTTCCCCCAGTCCTTCCAAAAATTGCCTGGTGGTCAAAACTGAGCTTCTAACCTGCTGCATCTTCATAATCGAGATTCGCTCATAAGCCTCTGCCAGAATGGTTAAAGTCTGCACCCAATCCTGCTCAATACTTATTTGATGTTTGCTTTGCATAAGGTAAGCAATTCCTCCTTTTTTTTAGCTACCTGATCCAGCATCTGATCAAAATTGTCTGCTTCAGTAAGTTCATCAATCAATTTCTTTTGGGCTGCTCCGGTACGAGCGTCAAGTCCGCTGTAAGCATTAATTAAGTTGGTCCTGATCCGGCCGATCTGACCCTGACAATCATCCAACAGCCTCAGCCATATCAGACAAAGAAGCATCACCGATACCGGCAAAGGCGCAATCTCTCCTCCCGGCTGATCAAAAAATTCATAAATCAACTCTCCCAGCTTAAGAGTTTGCTTGGCCTCCTCGGTCAGCTCGGCTCCGAAGTGAGACAAATTCTGCATCCGCTCATAAGTTGTTAAAAAAGCAGTCAGCTCATGGTTAATATCCCTAAGCAGGGCAGATTGGGTCTGCCTGCCTACCCTAGTCACTGACAAGCTAAGATTGACAGCCGGTCTTCTACCCTGAAAATAGATGTTGCTGTCCAAAAAAATATGCCCGTCCGTCATCCCCATCAGATTGGTGGGGATAAAACCGGTTAAATCTCCCTCCACTGTCTCCGCCACCGGCAGACAAGTGATGGAAGTTTCTTGACCATCATGGATAAAACTTCCTGCCCGCTCTATTAAACGGGCATGGATAAAAAAGATATCTCCTGGATAGGAATCTCTGCCGGGGAACCTTTTGGCAATCAGGGAAATCTCCCGGTAAAATCTGGCATGGGCAGACAAATCATCTAAAATAACCACCACATCCCGTCCGCAGTCTCTAAAATACTCGGCCACGGTCATGGCAGAATAAGGAGTTAAAAAGATTAAACTGGGCGAATCGCCGGAAAAAGAAACCACCATAATTACCCGCTCGGCAATTTTTTCTTTTTGTAAAAACTGCTGTAGTTTTTTAATATCCGATTTGCTTCTGCCAATGGCTGCATAAATCACTACATCACCGTCCTTAACCCGGTTTTTCATCACCGTCAAAAGAAACAGGGTTTTGCCGGTATCCCGGTCTCCGATGATCAGCTCTTTTTGCCCCTTGCCCAAGGGCATCACCATATCCACCACACTCAAGCCGGTCAAAAAAGGTCGTTTGGTTCTGGTCCGCTCGGATAAGCCTAAAATAGACTTGTCTATTTCCATTTCATTAGCCGGTTGCTGAAAAGTATCAATTTGGGATAGGGGAAAACCCAGTGGATCAATAATGGTCCCTAGCAGCTGCTCACCTGCTTTTATCACCAAACCTTTTTCTAATCTGACTACCCGGCTGCCGACTTTGGGAGCAGATCTGCCAAAAGTCATTACCAACAAATAATCACGCTCCATTAAAAATATTTCACCTAACTCTCCGTCCTCAAACATTACCAGTTCATGTACTCTAGCAGAAGGCAGACCTAAAATCTGACTGATGGGATATTGAGTGGTAACTACTTCCCCATACTCATTTGTTTTTTTAAGTTGTGTATCAAAACTGTCCATCTAATGTCTTTCTCAAGGAATAATCCCTGATTAACCCTTTATAAAGGATCTGTATTCCCCCAATCAAAGTTGGAGATACCGTAATACTTAGAAGCACCTTCAGACTTAAGTTATCTGTAAACCATCTGGAGATGGCTTTAACCACTTCCTCAGTTGGATCAATAGCCAGATATATGGAAATTGTGGGTAAATTATTTAACTCTGCTTTTATTTCTTGCACAAATTGTTGTAGCTGGCGACTCTCTTTCATGTCAATCCCTTTTTTTACCAAAAGATCAATCACATTCATAGTTGTCTCATAGGGTAGCAATGAGGTTATTTTTTTCTTGAAGTTGCCGTCAACCCGATAGGTTTCTTCCTCTAATCTCTGTAGTTGATCGGCTAAGTGTGAAGCCTGTTGCTTGGTATAAATTGAATCAAAAAGAAATTGATAATATCTCATTTGATTGTGTCAAATATCCCTTCTTTTCTAGCCTGATCTAAAGCTTCCATAATTAAGCGCTGATGATGTTGCTGAGAGATACTCTTACCTAAAACTTGCAAGGCGATTCTATGAACAAAATCATTAATTTGGCTGTCAATTTGGGCTATCCTTTCCTTTTTATATTGCTCAATAACCTGATCTGCTAAATCGCGAGAGGCTTGTTGTTGCTGTGAGACTAATCTTTTAAAAGAAGACAGTTGCTCCTTACTAATTTCCTCCAGCAGCTTTTTGCTACGATCTGTCAAGTCTACCTCAGCTTTTTGAGCAGCTGCTTTTAGACCCCCTGTTAAAACCTCTTTTAAATCCTGCTCCATGTATTGAGCCTTGGTTAACTCCCGAGTTGCTTCCTCCACTGCTCCTGCAATGATAGATTTTGCTTTAGAATGAGCCTCATTGATAATTTTTGATTTATTTTGTTCTGCTCCTTGATGTTTTTGATACAGTAGGTACAGAACAACAATATTAACGGCAAGGATAATTAAATTAACAACTGTTATCATAATCTTAATACCAAGTAAGCCACTACTACTCCTGAGGCAATAATGACCACGGAAATCAACACATTTAAGAAAATACCAAACTGAATTAGTCTTCCGGCCAGCGGGTTTCTGCCTAAAGCATCAATGCCTTTACTGGCTATTCTGCCGAAAAATAGGAAACCGGCGGCAAAAGAACCTACCACTAAAAGGCCTGCCACTAAATATTTCAGCGTTTGGGAAGGCTGCTCATAGGTGGCAATGGCTGATAAATTAAAGATATCTTTTAAACCTGACTGAACCACCTGTTGACCGGAGTTAAAGTAGTGAATATTCAAAGAGACATTGATCTTGCCGCTTTGTCCCTCGGAGTTAAAATCATCCAAACTGGATCCCAACACATAACCTGATTTGGTGGCTTTCATACCCACTCCGGGAGTGTCGGAGGAGGTGATCAGATCCCCTTTTTGGATAGGTCCGTTGGCTGTTGAGACTCTCACCCGCACAGTGCCGGTGGAAATGACCGGCTGGGCATCCGGATTATCATCCAGACTAAAAGAGACAGCCGGATTTTGGGCAATCACCCCCACCATGGCCGAATCATAGGCGGTTTTAGTTAAGCTATAACCTTGCTGGGCGGTAGAAACAATTAGCCCATCCTCCAGCTTATCTTCGGCCGATATAATCAGATAATTGGCAATGCCCATGGAGACATCCCCACTCTCAGTAGCTTCCTCCTGGGCCCTCACCGCTGCGGCGGATAAACTCATCAGGATAATGAGTATAATTAAAAAAACAATTCGGGCAGACATGTCTAATTTAACCATATCCTTATGCTTTAGCTTGCGTCAGTGATGCACATCACTGACTGATATTTAAATTTACTGCTAATCTTTATTAGGTAGAGCAGAGTTATTATTAAGGTAAGACGGGCATGAGATGCGTAAAATAAAGCTAAAAATTGGTTTACGCAGACGGACAATCATAAATCCTAAGCTTTTGGTCACAGGAATTTTGGTTCTGGTGCTGATTGGCACCTTAGTGACAGTCAGAGTCAAACTTCTTCCTCAGCTGATGGTTTCCCAAACTCAAGAAAAAGTCTTGGGAGCATCTGCACAGGTTAAATCTGCCGTCAAATCAGTACTAGCCACTACTACCCAGGCAGTTAAGGGATCTTTTTCAGTCAGAATTCCGGCCATTTTCTCTTCCGATGTTAGCTTCAACGGCAATGTCAAAATAAAAGATCAGGAAATAGACCCCACATTTTTTAATACTGCCCTGACCTCTTTAACTGCCTCTGACGGGATTTCAGTGACCTCCGGCCAATCCCCCACTGTTAAAAATACCGGAGTGTTGTCTTTGCAGTCTAAAACAGGAGCTTTAACTTTATCTGCCGGCTCCGGCATTTCCATCTCCGGACTGGAAATTTCCAATGATGATAAAGGCTCATCACAAAAAATCTTCAAAACCGTCACGGTTGGCTCCACCTCCTTTTCAGCAGGCTCCAACACCGATACCTTAACTTTTGCATCCGGCACCGGCATGAGCATCTCTTCTGATTCCACCAATAAAAAGCTGACCTTTTCCGCCTCAGCTTCAGATTTGAATGCCTCAGGCTGGACAGATGACGGCACCATTGTCAGGTTAACCACCTCCTCCGATTCTGTGGGTATTGGCACCGCCTCTCCTGACTACACACTGCATGTGGTGGGCAATGTGGGAGTGGGCAGCTCTATAATTGTCACTTCTCTAGCTAACTTAGGTGGGTTGAATGTCCCCGGAACTTCCGTCTTGGGCACAGCCTACGGATCAACTCTGACTATCTCTGGTAATACCGGAGTGGGTTCGTCTTTATCAGTGACTGATCTTACCTTTGCTCAGGGAGGATTAAGAGTGAACGGATTCTCAAATCTGACTGGTAATGTGGGAATAGGCGGTACAGCCACTTTTAATTCCCTAATTCAAGCCTTATCCGGCTTAACAATCACCTCGGGCAATCTGGGGGTGGGAGCAACTACCTCTACCAATAAACTGGATGTCTGGGGAAATGCCAATGTGACAGGCAACTTAACTGTGGCCGGCAGCTTAGTCAGCTCCGGTTCCCAATCAGGCTACTTCCAAAGAACTAACGGCATGATTGCCCCCAATACCATCTCTGATTCTTTGGGTATTGGCACCTCCAACCCAACCGCTGATCTGCAAGTGACAGGCACTGCCATTATTAATCCTGATACTGCTAATGCTACAGCTTTAACCTTAAGAGCAGCTCCCTCAGGATCAGCTAATATTTTTAATATCACAGATGCTACTGGTTCTACCTCATACTTTTATGTTGATTCCTCAGGACAACTATCCAGTTCTGCTTTTAGGCTGACTGATGTGAACAATACGGTGATTAGTACTGCTGTTGAGGGTGGTTGGACCATGAACTCCAATACTTTTACCTATAGAAGAATTATGACTGTGAGTAATACTAATGGTTCTACAATGCCCACCAATTATGAAGTGACAGTTACTTTATCCGATTCTACCGCCTCCCAGATTTATTCCAATACCCAATCAGACTCTGATGATTTCCGGATTGCCTACAACTCCACAGAGATTGCCCGAAACATTACCACCTATACCTCCTCATCAATTGTTTTCACTTTCCAGCTGCAAGCTCAAATTGCTGCCTCCGGCACAGATAGCAGCTACTATATTTACTATAAAAACTCCTCCTTAAGTTGTTCATCCTGCACTTATACAGGTAATGTCACCCTGGATGATATGGATAGCGCCTCTCCCTGGACTTCCTCTGATTCCACCCAGTTCCCCATTGCTGTAAATAGTGTGGGAGGAAATACCGGGATTGGCACAACTGCCACGGTGGATAATATCGGCACTTTCGCAACCACTTCACAGGGACAATTATCTGCTGCCAGAACCAACTTTGGTTTTGATTCCCCTACCATTTCTTCCACCAGATATTTGTATGCGGTAGGCGGTTCAACAGACGGCACAGCAGGAAATGCCCAGAGTACGATTTTAAGAACATCTGTGGCAGCAGCTTCCGGTAATGTGGCCAGCTGGACCACCAACTCCAACTCTTTATCTACTGCTTTAATGGATAATTCTGTAGCAGTTATAGCTCCTCCTGTAGATGGAGGAGATGGATCAGATGGAACTTTGGATCTTTCTTTAGGTTCAGGATCAGGAGGTTGTACCGGTACTGGCTTAACCTGGACTTCAGGCACATCCACCTGTACTATAGCCACTGCCACCAAATCCACCTTTAATTTTACCACTATCAACATTCCTTCAGCCACCACTTTAACCACTGACGGTCCCCAAACCACCTCCAATGCAATTACCATTAACGCTACAGGAAATGTAGGTATTGGAGGTGGTTTGGGG
>Ga0209542_10004761_pt1 | contig 27650 bp, 37 predicted proteins | sample RifCSPhighO2_01_FD_184028 | JGI IMG/M metagenome (GOLD analysis project Ga0209542, IMG submission 184028) | Soil microbial communities from Rifle, Colorado - Rifle CSP2_plank highO2_0.1 (SPAdes) (version 2) | ecosystem: Environmental > Terrestrial > Deep subsurface > Rock core/Sediment ...
TTTGAATATTCGTCCGGTAAAAGATTTGGAGGGAAATAATTATATGCTTATTGAAATAGCTGGCGCGACAACTGAAGACATTAAGGAAATAGTCGGCAAACAGGGAAAGTTCGAGGCGAAAGTCGCAAACCAGACAGTTTTCGAAGGTGGCAAAAATGACATAAGCGACGTTTGCAGAAATGACGCTACCTGCGCGGCAATCACCGACTGCTCACAAATTTCACAGGAAGAGTTTGCGTGCAATTTCCAGTTCACGGTTTACCTTAGAGAAGCCGCGGCACAAAGACATGCCGACGTGACAAGAAATATCTCTTTGGATTCTTCCGGGCAATATTTAGTGGAGGACTTGTATTTGTATATCGACGATAAAGAAGTGGATACTCTTAAAATAGGCGCAAGTTTGAGGGGACAGGTAACAACTCAGATTTCAATTCAGGGTTCAGGAACAGGAGCTACACAGAACGACGCACTGGATGACGCGAGAGCAAACATGAATAAATTGCAGACAATATTGCTGACAGGAAGCCTCCCATATGAAGTAGAAATAGTAAAGCTTGACGCCATATCTCCGTCGCTGGGGAAAGAATTTACTAAAAATATAATATGGCTTGCACTTGTTGTTTTCGTAATAATATCAGTTGTTTTATTTGTTAAATACAGAAAGATAAAAATTACTCTTGCAGTTATTTTGACTATGTTTTCAGAGGCGTTCATCACTTTGGGTGTCGCGGCATTGTTGAAATGGAATTTGGATGCTTCAAGCATAGCAGGAATTATCGCAGGCATGGGAACGGGAGTCAACGACCAGATTATTATAATCGACGAATCTAAGTCGGGAGACAGTGCAGGAATTAAGGAAAAAATTAAGAGAGCTCTATTTATAATAATGGGTGCTTTTTTCACAATCGTCGCGGCAATGCTTCCTCTTTTCTGGGCAGGAGCAGGCATGCTTCGCGGTTTTGCTTTCACAACAATCATTGGAATAACTATTGGAATTCTTATAACACGTCCTGCATTTGCAGATATAATAAAGAAAATAGAAGGCTAGGAGTTTAGAATAATTATTTTGCCGTCGGATAAACTGTTATAAATTTAAAATATCTTTTCGGTTAAATTCCGCAAATAATTGTGCATTTTAGAAAATAAACTAAATTTAAAAACACAATTCCTCTATTGGATGTATGTTACCACGATGGCATATTCTTCTTGGCGCAATTTTCACATTGATAATCTGGATTTCAATTCCGGAAATGCAATCCTATTTTCTTGCTTTGATTTTTCTTTCTTCTTTTCTCATAGACTTCGACCATTACGTTGCCTCTGGTTTGAAAACTGGAAAATGGAAATTAAGCGATTCTTTTAAATATCATAAAAAAATTTTGATTCAGGAAAAGAAAAATGTTGCGAGAGGAATAAAAAAGAAAGGCGATTTTCATCTTTTTCATACGTTGGAATTTCATCTAATCATCGGTGTTCTTGGATTTTTCTGGGCAGGATTCTTCTATGTGTTCATAGGCATGGTCTTCCATTCTTTTCTTGATGTCCTTTCACTCATGCACGGAGGAGTTTTCCACGTCAGAGAATTTTTCTTCACTAACTGGCTGAGAAGGAAAATAAAATAAAAAATAAAAAATAAGTCTTTTTAGAAGCACATAGAAAAATCAACTAACTTATGCTCTGAAGAAGATTGAGGATAATTTAAAATGATATATTCATCACCTTCTACAACTTTATTATCTCTCCATATAAGAGAGTATATCTCGTTGTCAATCTCGACATTTCCAATACCTGGAGCAGTTATATTTGCTTCTATTTCTTCTCGCGATACTTCATCTCTTAATATAACTTCAGAATCAAGAGGATAGACAGTATCGTTAATTATAGATACGACCCTTAATAGTCTCTGGGGAATTATTAAGGATTCGCTTTTGTAAATAGTTTCTCCCTCTTTCAAATGCACTGCGGTATAATCTCCGGCAATTTCTAAGGATTTGGAAATCATTTCGGAACTGACGCTCGAGCATATTCCTGCGCTTGGTTTGACTATGTTAACTTCACAACTGTTATCTGCGTCACATGAGTGTGCTTTCACATAAGAATTTGCACTCGTGGATTTCGGACTAAATTGCGGACTTACTATTTGAGAACCAATCAAAACTCCAACGATAAGAGCAGCGATTCCTACGACAACAAGCATAGTCATTCCACCTTTTTTGTTCATATTAACTTTACCTCCTTTCATTTTTATTATACTAATCAATTTGAAAAAAGATTTTTGATATATATATATCGGTTATTAAAATATTATTTAATTTTGGAAATTGCTAGTTTTTGGGAAATCTTTTTGGGCTTTTATCGCTGAATTAATACAATCTTCTACTTTGAAATTTAAGTCGTCGCACCAGCGAATTGTCGATAGTATCATGTTGCCCAGTTCTTTTTGCAATTCTTTCGGGGTGTGCTCGCGAATGTCTTTGGTGGCGTTTCTTTGCCATTTGCAAATGTCGCCGAAGATTTTTCCCATTGCGGGAATTATTTCAGGGAGAGTTAATTTATCCGGCCAGATTTTTCTTGAGAGTTTCAAGAGAGAATGGAAATCCATTTTATTTACGGGGTTAGAGTTATCGGTTAAGCCTATTTTTTGTTTTGAATGTGCCATAGTAACGCTTCGAACAAGTTCTCGCATAGAGGGGTTGTGCGATTGCATTTAATTTATTGAATTGTTTATTTAGATATAAATGTGAGAAGTTATATAAAAGTTGTTTTTCATTTAATCTGATGGTTTATACACCTGAACAAGTTAAGGAAGTAAAGAAGCAGATTTTTGAGCAGACACGGAATCTGCCTGATGAACAAAGGAGACAGATTGAGGAACAGGTTGACAGAATGACTCCTGAGCAATTAGAAACTTTTGTTATTCAGCAGATGGGCGGAGCGGATTTGAGCGGTTCCAGACAGGCAGGTGCGCAGAAGGGAATTTTTAGGATGATTGTCGACGGGGAAGTTCCGAGCAAGGTTGTTGATGAAAATAAAGATTCGATTGCTGTTGTTTCCAAGAGAGCTGTTTCAAAAGGGCATATTTTAATTATTCCTAAAAGGGTCGTCGGGGATGTGAAAGATTTGCCTGCTTCGGTTTTTGGTATGGCCAAGAAAATTGCGAAGAAGATGGTTTCCAAATTGAATTGTAAGAGTACTGAAATTCAGAGTGAAAACGTTTTTGGAGAGACAGTTGTAAATATTATTCCTGTTTATGACAGGCCGGTGGGCGTTGGTTCAGAGAGAAGTGAAGTTAGTGATGAGGGAATGAATGAAATCTGGAAGTTATTAAGAGTTGTCAAGAAGCCGAAAGTTATCAGGATAAAAAAGAAAGCAGATAAACAAGAGAAAGTCTTGAGGTTAAGAAGAAGAATAGCGTGAGCGTCAAGGCCAGAAGGAAAGCGGGGACGAATGGAATTCCCTGCTTGATTAAAACTTTCTTATTATGTCTTCTCAAAATTTCTATATCTTTTTTTGAAAGGCCGTGAACTGTTTTTTTAATTGTTATTTTTGAATTTATTTTTATATCTTTTTCCAGCCAGTCGCCTTCTGTAATCTTGTTTGACGGAAGAAGGACGAGCATGCATTTGTCGACGGATTTTATGTAGGCATATAAAGGAATTATTAAAGATATGAGTGAGATTGTAAGTGCGAGAGGATCTTTAATGCTGTAAATAAGTGAGATGATTAAAACTATTATTGAGGCGTCAAAGAGTTTGTTTTTTGTTTTTTTTCTGAATTCTTTCTTGAATTTGTTTTTGTTTTTTGCGGCGATGAAAATTGTGAGGAGCATGGAGTAAATTGCGCCGAGAGCAAAAAGAAGGAAGAGGAAAATTATTGAAATAGATATTAGAGATGAGTAATTTGTGAACGGAAGTATCGTTCCGAATGCAATTAAGAGTTTTGCGTCGCCGCCAGCAAATATTCTTCCGTAATAAAACAAGTGCGCCAAGATTGTAAAAATTACCAAGCCCGCCAGACCTAGAAAGAGGAATTGGTAATTTTTTATTGAAATTGAATATAATGCGCGATAACTGAGAGCAAATGCGATGAGTGAGAAGTTTAGCCAATTTGCAACTTCTCTTTTTTTTATGTCATGGAGCGATGCGAAGAGAGTCCAGATTAAAGCCAGGGCGAAAAGGAAATAATATTCTTTCATTTTTTATTTAGGGGGAAGAGTTTTATTAATGTTATGTGGGTGTTTTGAAGATAGTGCTTCGTTGTGCGAAGTAGATTAATTCGCTTCGCTCAGAAATATTTTATAAATCTTTTTCGGTGCTGTTGAGTTGTGGATGATGTTGGCGAGGTGTTTTTTGATTCTTTTTGAGAAATGCTGGAAGAGGATATTAACATTCGTCTTTTTTTGTTAACTTGATTTTTGTTGAGCGTTGTGCGCCACCAATTTTGTAGATTTTATATCTTCTTTTGGCTCTTTTATCGTTCTTACTCTTTCTTTTTTCTGAGGAGTCTGAGTGGGGCATTTTAAAAATTGATTAGATGTTTTATTTAAGTTTGCAACAATTCGTTCCATCCTTTGCTTTTCCTGCTGTTTCAGTATTCGAACAACTTTCTTTTATGTCTCCTCCAAGCTCTTTACAAGTTAATGTTGAGCAAAGTTCATTGTTAACTAACGTAACTTCCCATTTATCTGGTATTACTTTGTTTGCACAATATGATGTTTTATTGTCAAGACCGTTACAGTCTCTGACTTTGTTATCTATATCATCTTTTATTGCTATCTGAACTCTTTGGTCTTCGCAGTTCACAAATTGGTCTTTGCCGTCAACAGATATTTCCTTGAATGTGCAGTAATCAATTTTTAGGTCGGTTTCAGCAGATATTTTGCAGGATTGCGCAACTGCTTCGAGGTTTTGTCCCGGAGCTATTTCAAATTTGTCTGTTATAAATCCGAAGCCAGTTGTGAAACCAATTATTATGGTGACGAGAACTACAATGCCAAGGACGATCAAGATTAACGTTCCGATTGTAACGCCTTCCTGCGCTTTTTTGTTCATCTCTTTTTTCATGTTTTAGATAGTTGAAAATTGTTTATAAATCTTACTGGGGGATTTTCAAGATTAGATTGAATGTTTTTTTTATCTTGTTTTCTCCCGCCGCTGATTCCACGAAGAGGTTTTCCATTTTCAGTTCGTTGTTTTGAATTGTGAAATTTCCGTTGCGGGTTTTGCCGTAAAAATTGCCCGAGCTTTCGTAGCGGAATAGAGATTCTTTTTCGTTTGAGATTTCAATGAATTTTTGTTTTAATTGTTCGTTTGAACAGGAAGGGCATTTTTTTGCTGTTTGGCTTAGAATTAATTTAGATTGTGCCTGGACGTATAGGTAATTGAATTTCGCTTGGTATGATAATTGAGAAATTTCTTCGGAGCGGAAGTTTAGGTCTTCGGAAAATGAGGCCATCATTAACAGCGCTGAGCCGGAAAGGGAGATTGCCACTACGAAAATCATAAGAAATGCTATTTGCCCTTTTTTTCTTTTTATTAACATGGTCCGAGGTAGTGTTTTATTTCTCTTTGTATTTCTCCTGATTTTATTGTGTTTGTCAGCAATTTTTCTTCATAAATATTGTAATTTAATATTTCTTCAGGGCCTGTTATTGTGTATTTGTATCCGAATACGAAGTTAGAAGTCCCTATTGCGTTTGAGTCAAAAAAGAGGTAGCAATTATTTTCTTCGTTCAGAAGAGACTGGAAAAATGAAGTTATTTCTGTTTCTTTTATTTTCTCTTCGTACATCAAAGTTATAGCGTCGTAAACTAAAATTTCTTCTGGCTCTTTTTCTGATACAGAGAGCACTGGGGTTTTTAGAAGCAGGTTTTCTTTTGCATCAGCTAATGAAACGGCGCTTTGCTCGGCCGGTGCCTTTAGCCCTGAGAAAGTTATAGATAGAAATACAAATGCCCCCATTATAATGACCAGCAGAATCAGGATTGGAAGCGAGACTATAATTTTTCCCAGCTGCCCTTTTCTGTTTTTAGAAATCATCTGGCCGCCTCCTCTGCGGTATTTGTTCCTGCAAGCTTTTGTTTTGACCATTGGCTGCTTCCGGTTATTATTTTTGCTTTTTTGTTGCTGAGAGTTATTTCAGAGATTGTGCATTTTGGAAAATTTTCGTTTTTTTCTGCAAGTTCGCAAGAAGTTTCATCCCCCCTTCCTAATTTTAAAACTTGTTTTTCTTCCTGTTTTATTATAAGCAGCATTTCGTCCTGGATTATTTGGATATTCACTTTGCAGGTTTCCTGTATTTCTTTGGCATCTGATAGGTTCAGATTATTGTTTAATAGGCATTCTTTTAAGATGTTGTTTAATATCTCTGAATCTATATGTCTGAAGTCGTATTTTGCACCGAAGAAAGAATTTATTCCAATCGCAATTCCGACCGCAATTATAATTATAAATATTAGAAACATAGGAAACATTGTGTGGTCGCCGAGCTGCGCTTTTTTATTCATCTTTTTGAACCTCTGTGATTTTGAATGTTAAGATGTTTGTTTCCCCTTCGGAACCGGAGGCTAATTGCAAGCCGGGCTCAATTACATCGATCTCATTAAAATATTTGTAACAGGTTTTCTTGCCTGTTGATAGTTTCACGCAGACTTCGTTTTCTTTATTGTCAAATGAAAAAATTTCGGAGAATGAGGGAATATTATTTTTTTGAGCTATTTCTGTTGCTTTATGGACGTCAAGAGCTATTTCTTCCCCCGGCGAGGCTAAGTTTATAATTCGAGATATTTCTTTTGTGTAATAATCCTCCCAAAGTGCGGCACCATTTGATTGTTGTTTTATGTGCAGGAACATTATTAGCAGTGCTAAGACCAAGATAATTACATAAATTACGTTTTCTGCCAGAATTTGTTCACCTTTTTTCATTTTATTTTAGCTCTCTTGGAAGCGGCTGATTGGGAAATTCTCTTTTGAATTCTGCGTAATTTTCAAAGTAACTTTGGTCGAAGACTTCTATTTTTAGTTTTTCTTCTTCGTATGTTACTTCCAACCCTATTAGTTTTGGCTCGAGTCTGATGGGGTCTGAATTAAGCTGTATCGTAAATGCGCCTGCGGTGATAGACTTTATTCTTAACAGGATTGAGTATTCCGCCAATTTGATTTCTTTCAGATTTTCAAAAGTTCTGCAGGCGGCGTCTCTTCCTGTGCAAGATTCCACGTTTATTTCGGGGCAGACGCAGATGCAAGGTTCGAGGAAACATTCGCCGGGACGGTTGATTTTTGATTCGTCGAAGCCGTGAAGATACCAGTTTTCGTCAAATCCTTGTATAGTTAGATTTACATTTTTTTCTCCTGAAGAAATTACGGTTTGAATTTTTGATTCGACTATGTCTGCGAGGGCTTTTGCTTTTTCTGGTGTGTCGTCTATGTAATTTGTGTAGATTTTGGCGGCGCCGTAGAAAATTATTGTGAGACCAACTACTGCAATTATTACTTTCAATGTGTTTTCAAGGAGGGCTTTTTTGTTTTTCATTTTATGCCTCAGGATAATTAAGTTTTGGGAGATAATCCACTATTTTTCTTAACTTTAATTTGCATTTAGTTTGGTTAATAATTAAATCTTGTTTTTGTGGGTTTGGTTTTTCTGTTTTCATTTTATATTTTTGCTATTTATGGTGGTTTATTTTACTTCGTAGTCTCCTGCTTCGGTGTCTCCTCCTTCAATATGGTCGCAGATTTCATTAATTACTTCTTTTTCATAGGGTAGGATTTGGACGACGGAGCAACCTTTTTCTGCCTCTTCACGGGTCGTGAGAGCACCACAGTAACCTCCAGCTACTGCTTTTCCTTTCCATACATTGCTCATTGAGTAAATTGTAACTCCTGCCGCAGTTACTCCAGTTAGTGCGAGCCCAGGCCCTGATAATAGCGCTTTGTTTACTCCAGGAGTTAGGAATGCGGAACCAGCGATTGTGCCCCCAACTTTTCCAAGGTTATCCAATACTTCAGTATAAGACTTGGGTTTTATTTGCGTGAAAATTACTGCAAGTTCGTCTGTTTGTGTTTTAAATTCTATCGTATTTGTTTCTTCAAGTTCTTCTTCTATGTCTTCGGGCGTTCTTGCGTAGGTGTTCGTCCCTCTGTCTGTGAATGCTTCCAAATATGTTTCACCGGAATTGGGAATGTTTTGCGTTCTCATGTATTCTGGTAGGTTAACTTGATTTGCAAGGTTTTCTCTTTCTTCTGGAAGATTAAATGCTATTCTTGAGCAAATTACGCAGGCTGTTTCTGCTGAATTTAGACCGATTGTTTGCGCGCCTCCAGAGAATAAGTCAAGTTTTCCCTCACCCATTAGTGACCAGCAGTCGAACATCGCGTTTGCGCTTGTTTCTTCTATTTTTTTAATTACTTCTTCGTCGTTTACGGGAAGGGAAATATCTTCGACGTGAGGCTCTCCTATAAATTCGGTGCATTCTTTACCAATACAATATTTAGTTGTCTGACATTTTAAGGGAATGAAGGTGTTGACTGTCTCTGGAGCTGTTGCTCTTGAGAGGACAGAGAAACTGCAAATTTCATCCCGCGACTCCTTGTCTAAATCCAGAAAGACGAGGAGGAAGGTTATTGCTATTACGAAACCTATTATGGACAGGACGATAGTTATTATTTCCGTGGATGTTAGTTCGCCTCTCTTTTTCATACAACATTCAGGAAAGAATTGTTTATAACGATTATGTTTAGCCAGTTATCCTTGAGATTGCAAATTTAATTGCCAGGAAAGCTATTATAAGGAAAGCTATCCAAAGCATGTATTTTATAATTGTGCCTATTCCGTTTTTTCCTTTTTTGTTTTTCATTTTATGCTTATGCGCAGTTTGAACTTGGAGTGTCCAGATTAATTACAAGATAACTGTTTACTTTTCTGACGCAGAATTCCTGATTTATGTCAGTTATTTTTATCGGCTTGCTTAATACTGAGTCGCGCCATTGCATTAATTTAGGAGCTATTTCTTGATAGAGCCTTGAATTTTGAGGAAGGATGATTTCGTTTTCTTCTAAACCTGAAAAGTCTCCCTTTGTTTTTTTTAGAATCAGCATATTATCTTGTGAGAGGGATACTTCGCCGTAAATTTTATTGTCTGTGTTGTCAATTATTGTTGCAGATATTTTTCCTTCGGGAATTCCCAGGATTAACGCGCCAAATTCTGAAGGTTCTATTTGCGGATTTAATATTCCTTTATCTGCTTCGTCTATTATTCTGATGCCTTCGGGAATGTCTCTTCCAACAAGACTCTTTAACAACTCTGAAAGCTCACCTTCTATTTTTGTTCCGTCAAATAATAATCCATTGGCGGTTGTTTCATTTATTGTTTTGAATATATTTCCTGATGTTCCTGTCCAACCTTCCCATGAATTTATAGACGGATTATATCGGAGTTCGATTCCTTCGAGAATCTCTTTTATTCTGATTCTTTTTATTTCACTGGTTGGATAAATGTCTTCTGCTAATTCTGAATCTAATTCAATTAGTTTTTGTCCTCTTATTTCCGAATTCGCGCCGAAGTAATAGTTGTTGAAATCGTTAAGGGTGTTTCTTTCGGAGAGTTCTATTTTCTCGTCGAATTTTTGGATTTCTGATTCGAAGGGGTAGAAATTTACGCCGTCAAAATATTCCAAAGTGTTTTTTTCCAAACTGAATCTTATTATTTGAATGCCTTCCTTGCCGGGAATTGTGCCGTTTAGGTTTGGTATTGGGTTTGTGAAACTCCCTTTTGTGAAGAATGGATAAATAAAAAATACGACTATTGCTATTACTATCAGGGCTATTAAACCCATTATTAGTTGGTAGACAGTTAGTCCTTGAGCTTTTTTGTTTTTCATCTTCCGAATCTTATTATGTTTTTGAAAAATTCTCCTGCTGTATTGAGTTTTCCGCTTAGAGCTAGATAGAAAAATATTACAAGGATTAGAAAGATTATTCCAATAATCCAGGGAGCAAGAGTTTCCCACATTTGACCTCTTTTTTGTTTCATTGTATTAGTAGTGGAAAGCAATTATTAAATTTAATGATAGGATTTATAACTTGGATTTTGTTTTGTAAATAGTACTTTGCTTCGTAAAGCGGAGAGTCATAAGTGAAGGGGGGAGGAAATAAATAGTACTTCGCTACGCGAAGTTAGTTTATAAAAGATGGTGAAAATTAGAAGGAGGTTGGAAATAGTACTTCCCTTCGGGAAGTAGATTTGTAAAGATGGTAAAGATAAAAAAGAAGTTGAAAAATAGTACTTTGCTTCGCAAAGTGGATTTGTTAAAATGGTGAACGGAGATACAAAAGATATTTTGAATAAATACAGCAAGAAATTGGAGTCGCAGTTGGGCTCGGTGGAGATTCCTGATTTTGGTTATTCTAAAGAGTATATGAGGTTTAGGGGGGAGATGGTAAGAGAATTAACAGGTTATGAGAAGTGGGCTCAGTCTCTGGGAAATGTTTTGAAATTGAGAGTCGCGGAGAAGGACAGGATTAAGGTTCAGAATTTTCTTAACGTTGCGCACCTTGAAGTTAATGCAAGCCAGGCTCTGACTTTGTCTGTGATGGCGACTTTAGGAGTTTTCTTCCTGACTTTGATGACTGCGGCAGCGATTTTTTTCATAAAATATCCTGGCGGATTGGCTTCGATTCCTTCCGGAGGATTGTCTAATCTTCTTCTTTTTGTTTTTCTTGGGATGATTGCCAGCGGTTTCATTTTTTATTATACCTACAATATGCCTAGGAGACTGGCCAGCTTGTGGAGATTACAGGCCTCCGCCCAGATGGTTCCGGCCGTTTTATACGTCGTTGTTTATATGAAACATACTTCTAATTTGGAAAGGGCGATTGCTTTTGCCTCCCAGCATTTGGAGGGACCTTTAGCTTTGGATTTCAAGAAAGTTTTTTATGATGTTGAGATTGGCAAGTTTTCCACGATAAAACAATCTTTGGATAATTATTTAGAGAATTGGAGAGATTATGCTCCGGAGTTTGTCGAGAGTTTTCATTTAATTGAAAGCAGTTTGTTTGAGCCCTCGGAGGGAAGGAGGGTTGAAATTTTGGAGAAGGCGCTGCAGGTTATTTTGGACGGTGTTTATGAAAAGATGCTGAAATATTCCCGAGAGATAAGGTCCCCCTTAACGAATATTTATATGCTTGGAATTATTTTGCCGACGCTGGGACTGGCTTTGTTGCCTTTGGCTTCTACCCTGCTTGGAGGGCTGATTACATGGCCTCATGTTTTTGTTTTGTTTAATGTTATTGTTCCGTTTTTTGTATTTTATATGGTCTCTGAAATTTTATTGAAGAGGCCCGGCGGCTACGGGGAAACTGAGGTTTTAGAATTAAATCCCGATTATGAGAAATACAAGTCCAGGGCTCCTTGGTTTACCGCCTTTTTTATTGCTCTGCCTTTTTTTGTAATAGGAATATTGCCTTTTATTTTTCAGTTTGGATTCATAGAAAGCATTGGCCTACAGAGCGATTATAGTTTTGCCGAAGCTGGTCTTGGATTTATGGGGGATTCTTTGTTTTTTGATTTTAAAGATGTCGGCGGGGATCTTGTCGGGCCTTTCGGGTTGCTTGCTGTTTTGCTGAGCTTGTTTGTGCCTTTTTCTATCATGCTGTTTTTCTCTCTTGCTTACAGCGGGAAGACGAAGGAGCTAATTAAATCCAGAAGCGACACGAAAGAGCTGGAGGCAGAGTTTGCTAATTCTTTATTTCAGTTAGGAAACAGGCTGGGAGATGGATTGCCTGCCGAGATAGCTTTTGGAAAAATTGCAGACTCTACTCGCGGACAGAAAACTTCAGAGTTTTTTTCTTTGGTTTCAAATAATATTCAGGAGGGCGGGCTGTCTTTGGAGGCGGCAATTTTTGACAGGAGGAGAGGAGCTTTAAGCTATTATCCTTCTTCTTTAATTTCAACTTCGATGAAAATATTAGTTGAGTCTGTCAAGAAAGGATTGAGAATTGCCGCACAATCATTGATGTCTATTTCGGAATATGTCAAGAATATCGGGAAGATAAACAAGAGATTGAAAGACTTGCTTGCCGAAATTGTTTCGGATATGAAATCTAATATGACTTTTCTTGCTCCTTTGCTTGCCGGAATTGTCGTCGGTTTGGCTGGGATGATTACTTTTATTCTTAATAAGCTGCAGGGTTTACAGGTTGATTCCGGCGGCGGGTCTTTGGGGGGCTTTGGAAGTTTTGGAAGCATCGTTTCTATTTTTGACGTTACACAGATGATTCCCCCTTATTTTGTCCAGTTGTCAATCGGGCTTTACATTATACAAGTTGTTTTCATTTTGACCGGCGCGTTGGTCAAAGTTGATTCAGGGAGAGACCCGTTGAGGGAGAAATATGAATTGTCGAAAAATTTGTTGAGGGGATTTTTGCTGTATGTTGTGACTGCGTTTGTTTCAATTGTTGCACTGAGTGTTTTGGCGTCGGTTTCGCTTGGTGGCCTGGGCTAGATGTTATTTAGTTAACAAATCTTAAAAGAAAAATGAAAAAAATTAAGGTAAAAAAAATCGGTGATTAATAACTTGGGAGTTTTTGCCTTCGAGGATATTAAAAAAGGAGAGAGTATTTGTTTTTTAGAAGGGGTTGAGAAAAGTATTCCTGAAATTAGAGAAGAAGTTATTAAAGGTGATGAAAGAGTAAACGACCCTTTGCAAGTCACAGAAAATACTTATATAGATTTAGAAAAACCTTATGTTTAGATTACTCTACTACGTCTTGGGAAGAGAATTGGGAGCTTCCTGATGAGAAAGAGTTTTAATGGGTTATGAATGTGCTTCAAAGAAGTGTAGAAAAATCATTAAAGATTTTTCACGTCTTAAAGATAAGTTGAAGACAAAATATTTGGAATTGGGGGCGCTGCCAGATTTTATTTTTTGAAACTTAAAAGTAAGTCTTGGAAATAAAATTTAGAAATCGTCAGCGTTTTCGTAAAGCCATTCCTTGAAGAGAGGGAGAACGAGGGTTGATGTTGGTTCCTTGCTTTGCATTGAGATTTCATTGCTTATCCTGTGGAATGCCGCGTTTGATATGGCGTTAAATTTTGATTCCATTAATTGCGGTTTTTTTAATTTGTGAGATGCATTAACTATTTCCTGCTTTATTTCCCCGCGAAGGATTATATTATCGTAAACTGCGTCCCAATTTCCCGCCCAGCCTTTTACATTTCCCGCAATGTTTTTTATTATTTCTGAGTCACCATTGATTAATTCGTCCGTCGGAATCAGCTCATCTTTCTCAACGTCATAGCGCATTAAATCAACAAATCCTTTTTCTTCCAATGGGTCAACGGACCAGTGCTTTCTTACTTCTGTTATTTGCACGACTCTTTTCATTGAGTGCAAGCCGTCCTGAGTTTTTATGGGATTTGTAACTATGATAAGGTCTGTTGCTTTGAAGCTTGTTGCGGGAACTTTAAGGTCATTTACAACGCGGTCGAAAACCCCATAAGGCGAGTCTCCGTGGATTGTTCCCGCGACGACGTTTGCCAGAGCTCCGACTCGCATTGCTTCGTAGAGAGCTTTTGTTTCTTCTGAGCGTACTTCTCCGACGATTAATGCAGAGTCGCCGAGACGAAGAGATGCCCTGATTCCTTCCGCGGCTTCGACTTCTGTTGTACTTGAGACTAAAGCTGAACGGACCTTTAGACCTAAAATGTCGTAGCCGATTTTTCTTAGGTTTTCAATTGGCAGTTCCTGCGTATCCTCTACGACTATTATTCTGTATTTTGGCATTATTTCCAATAAGAGCGAACCAAGCAAAGAGGTTTTACCTGAAGAACGCGTTCCTGCGACGAGAAGTGTTCTTGAGCCGTCAATCAGGAAGCTTAGCAGTCCTGCCGCAAAGGAATTTAACATTTTGTTATTTATGTAAAGGGGGAGTGTCCACGGCTGGTCGCGGTGCCTTCTGAATGCGTATGCGAGGCCTCCGGGAGAGAGAGGCTCATTTATTGCTGCTACTCTGGCTCTTGCATTTTCAAATGTTAAATCTGTGTCGAGAATAGGGTTTGCTTCGTCTAAAGGTCTGCCTGACTGAAGCCTTAGTTTTGCGGCCCAGGAGTTTGCATCTTCGTAACTGGGTATTATGTTTGTTATGCATTCGTCATATTTTTCATGCCTTACAAAAATTGCATTTTGCGTTATTGGGGCGTTTAACACGATGTCCTGCAGTCTCGTATCGGAGAGCAACAACTCGACGATTCCAAACCCTGTCGTGTGCCTTACCAATATTTTTGAGAGTGTTGTGAGTTCTCTATGATTTAGTGAAATTCCTTTGCTTTTTGAGAGCTCGGACAGCATGTCTTTTGCGATGTTAAAGAAAACTTTTCTAGTCCTTTCTATATCCGTGAATTCTTCCGCTTTTGGGCGGTGCTCTGCCAGAACATTTTTTGCTAGATTTAAGAGATAGTGATGGTCTTCAGTCAGAGAGTATTCAGGAGGGACTATATGGTAGAAATATTTTGAGTCGTTTTTCCTTTTCAGGATTGTCACAATTATTTTTTCGCCGGTTTCCAACTCATACTGGTCTACTAATTCAGCGTTTTGAGGGAACTGAGCCGCGAGACGTGTGAATGTGAAGTTTGGCAGGATTTCCGGCCGAAATAAGGATTTGTAGATTTCTCTTTTTCCGAAGACAGAATCAGATATTGAGCCAAGCAGTTTTTTTATTAGCGTCGTGTTTTCCAAAAGTGAGAAGAATCTTTCCAACTGTCTTACATAATTAGCGAGGGCTGAGCGGTTGAGGGCCTGAACTGATTCTAACTGGCTTCTCAGAGATTTTATCCTGTTTTTTAATTCGGTGTAGCACGAAATAGGGTCCTGCTTTAGAAGTTCCACCAAATATCTTAAATCTTCGTGAACTTCAGGAGTGTTTCCGAAGAGGGATATTTTTTGAGGTGAAAGAATTTCTTCCTGTTTTGTGAGGAAGTTGTATAATCTGGCGATTTCCGCCAGGAGGAGAATTTGTTCATTTGGGTATGAATAGTTTCTCTGCTGGACGAAGACAAATCTTGAGACTGTTGGATTTTCCGTCAATAAATCAACTGTTCTTGCCATGATTGCTGGGTTTTCGGCTATAGACGGAACGGCGGCGGCTCCAATTACGTTTACGTAAAGCACATCTTCTCCCTGAACTTTTTGCATTTCAGTAGAGTAAACCGGCGAATTTGGTTTGAATAACATCTTTTCTTTTTAGTTTGAGTTTTGGGGAGAATAAATAGTTTGTTATTTGTTTGAAATTAGGGGGATTTTTAGCTACTTCTTTCTTAGCAGACTGTAAATCCCCGTTATTATAATTAATTCTACAAAGCCGATGAGAAGGTAGATGTTTGAGAGATAATCTGTGTAACTTCCTCCCTGTGGGATTATAAACAGGGGCACGGTTATTATTAAATCTAAGATTATTCCGACTATTAAAATTGATATTCCAAAAAGAAAACCGTTTAATTTATTTTTCTTTTTGTAGTAAATCCACGCGCATAAAATTGCAAACGGGATTAGAAGAATGTAATGTATGATCCAAACCGCTAAATCGGAAAGTTTTAACCCTATCATCGTTATTGATATTTCGATGAAGATTAGAATCCAAAGCAAAACTCCAACTAAAATCGCCCTTAATGCCTTCATGATTTGATTAGCTTTTTGCAATTTATATATTTTTTTGGTATGCCAAATGAGGAGGATTACAGGTAAATTTATATATTTCTTAGTTTTATGATATTCATGAATTTGAGAAACAGAAAACTTGTGAGGACTGTCCAGATTATTTTGGGTCTTTATTTGGTTTTTGTGGCTGTGAGCGGTTTTTTCCAGTTTCTTCCTCCACCACAATTTAACGAGGCGGCGACGGCTTTTTTCACGGCTTTGTTTAATACAGGATATCTTTTTTATTTAATGTCTTTGGTGTTTTTAGTTTCGGGATTGATGTTTATATTTAACAAATGGTCTGCTTTTGGTGCTGTTTTGTTAGCTCCTATAACTGTCAATATTATATTGTTTCATTTGTTTCTTGATTTTACCGGATGGTGGATGGCGCTTATTTTTTCCATCCTGAACATTTATCTTTTGGTGATTCACTGGCCGAGATATAGGATGATGTTTTCTAAGTAGTTTAGGAAACTATTTTAAAGTCCTGATGCTTTTTTGATAAGGTGAAAATGGCGGAGAATTTTGAACAACAGGGTTATGGGGGAGAACAGTTCTTTACTGATTTTAATACTCGTCTTCGTGATTTGGAAGAGAAGCAGAGGTTGTCCAGAGACAGGACGTTGCTAATTAGCGAGAGTTTTGTTAAGGAGAGGGACAAGAGTTTTCAGGAAATTCAGGAATTGAAAAGAAAGATTGTTGTTTTGGAAGAGGAGACGAAGAGACTGAAGGAAATTATTCTTCGAATTTCTGAAGGGACTGACGGTTTTGCGAGAAAGGAACATCTGGCTGTTTTGCAAAAGCAGTTTGATTTGTTCAGGGATTAATATTACTTTGTTTCGCAAAGTTAATTATTTGAATAATTAATAAATAAATTTATTTTTTGTTAAGGCGTTGTGAGTCTTTAATTTAAATATGCGTTATTTGAAAATTAGTTCTCAAGAATGTTAAAATTAATTTGCTGAAATTAACCTAAAATATCTTAGGATAATTTACCGACGATTTTTATTTTATAAGGGGGATAACTTAATTTGTCTTAGAAAATATTAATCTAATACGACATTTAAAATAGTAAACTATTTTAAAGCTTCATTCCTTTTATTTCAAAGGTTTAAAAGAAGATGGCAGAGGAATTGGGAAACAGAAGAATTGAACAGCAACAAATAAAAGAGGCAGTCGAGGGTAGCGAGGAAGATTATGGGCAAGATATTCCGAAAGATGTTACGCGCGATGTTTCTCAGGGGGCGGTGCCTTCGCCGATGAGCCGAATGTCGCAGGGAAATTCAATGCAATTGTATCCTTCACAGTCTGATTATTCCCCTGGGACGATGGAAGTAGGAGATTATGGAGGGATGCAGCCGTCTATGCTTGGAAGCCCTCAGAATTCTGAACCCCAAGCGGCTGAAGGGGAATATTATGACCAGCAGGGTTATGGAGGTTACAACGGCCCTTATGCTCAGACTCAGTATCAACCTTATCAGGAAGCTATGAGTTCTGATGTTATTTCAGAGGTTGCTGAACAGATTGTAACTGAGAAGCTTTCGGCAATGCATGATAAACTGGAGCAGGCGATTGATTTTAGGAATATTGCTGATGCAAGGATTTCAAGCCTGAATGAGAGGTTGATTAGAATAGAGAAGATAATTGACAGATTGCAATTGTCTTTGCTGCAGAAAGTCGGAGAGTATGTTAATGATGTTTCTGAACTGAAGGGCGAGCTTAGTGAGACTCAGAAGTCGTTTAAGACTTTGTTGTCGAAGAAGAAGTCTAAGAGCAAGCCTTAAGCTCTTTTCTTGACATCAAAATTATTCATATCTTTTATTAATTTTTTCTATTTTTTTTATCAATGCTTCTTTAACATCAACATTCATTGATTTGGCGAGAAGCAGAGTTGTAATGATGACGTCTGCAAATTCATTTGGAAGATTATTTTTATCAGAGTTATCTAATTTTTCTTTTCTTTGGTCGCCATTAAATGTCAGAATCTCATTACATAATTCACCAAGTTCTTCTGTTAATTTAACTGTTCTTGCTAAAATCCTTTCTTGTTGCGTAGAAGAATTATTGCCAAATTTTTCTATAAGTCTCCTATTTTCTAAATTAATGAATTCCAGTAGTTCTTTAAACTCCATAATAATTTTGATATTGAAGGATTAATAAATTTTATTGTTTTAATGCTTTTATTTCTTCTTGCTATCTGTTCTAACAAGCACCCACGAGACTATCGCGGAAAGAACTACGAGGATTACGGCGCCTGCGATTCTTGGGGAGTAGAGCCAGTCGAGGGCGAAGAATTCTCCTTCTGTTAGTCCCTGGCCGAAGCCCGGTCCAGGAAGATAACCTATTATTAAGTTGGAGAAGATTATAAAACCGGAGATTACGAAGACGAGAGCTAAAAGTATTACAAATGAGATTCCTATTCCTTTGTTCATTGATTCTGTTGGCTTTCCCACGAAGCCGGTTATTGCGAGGAGGAATGCGAGACTGACGAGAGCTACCGCAAACCAAGGGACTATTGTTCCGATGTATCTTACTGCGCCTGCTGTTGAGATGAAAACTGTTGCGATTAAGAAGGAGACAAAAAGATTTGCCCATTTGCTTTCGCCGAGAAGTTTTGTTTTCCACAGGACTGCGAACCCCACGATGAAGACAATTAGAAATGCCGCTATCGGCGCGAAGAATGCGAATGTGTCTAATTGTGCTGGCATTTTATTTGGGAGGCTTACCTTGTCCTAAAATGGCAGGCCATAATGGACCATAACCCTCCTCTCCCCCCTCGCGTTCTCCCTTTCCTGCTACGACCGCAACTATTACTCCAATTAACACGGCAATCATGACTATCCATCCAATTATTTCAGATGAGAAGGCACCAATTCCCAAGTACCCGAGGACGTTTGATGTTTGGACTATGACCACTATTGCGATTATCGCTCCGACAGCGAAAAGTATCCAGAGTATTGCGCTTGTGCTTTTCTTTGGTGTGAATAGACCTACTAAAATTAAAAGGACTAATAATATTGTCAGACCGACTCCGAGACGAGGAGTCACTTCTGTTAGGAAGTCAGCGAAGAACGGAAGTCTTATTGACATTAAACCCAAGACTACTCCGATTATTATGTGGACTGCCTTGTTGTCTCCAAATATATGAACTGCCTGAAGAATTCCGTAAACTATTGCGAAAACTAAAAGGAAAGGAAGAACGAATGCGAAGAAGCCGAGATTTTCAAGCTGGAATAGGACATCAATTATACTTCCGAATTGAAGGAAGAGACCTCCGAAATTAGCAATCACCATTTGTTAAATTGGAAGATTTTATTTATATATGTTTCTACCTGTTTCTTTGTTGTGTCTTTAGATGTTGAGAAAAGAATTTAAGGGTTAATTTCCTGAGACACTTATGAAGAAAGAATATTCTGATGGTATTTCTGATTTGTTTTTGGATAAGACTATCGTTAATAGAATTAAGAGCAAACTACCTAAACTATTTCATATTGCAGAACTTGAAAGTTCAAGAGCAGGCAAAATAGGGATGGAAGTTGGTTCGGTAAGGGAAAAAGTAATTATTGCTCTGCTTATTCACAGATATGGAAAAGAAAATGTTAATACAAATATTCCAATTACCGAAGCAGAAACCGACGTGGTCATTAAAGGAATACCTTATTCAATAAAAACAATTACGGGAAATGGAGGCGTAAAAGCTGTATGGACGGTTGATGCGACAAGCGCAAGTAACTTTATTGACAACTACAAACCGAAGTGCAGTATACTCTTAGTTCAAATAAATTGGGGATATGTTCGAGGCGGTTTCTCTCTGATACCTTTAGAAGTTCAAAATAAAGTTTTTAATAAAATAGGAAAAGAAAAATATCTTAAACTTCCGAAGGCAGGCACAAATCCAAGGGGAGTTGAATTTACAAAAGAGGCAATGGGTATGATGTTAGCAGATAATCAAACTTTAAAGATTGGGATAGATTGGAAGAAAGAAATCTTAGAATACGACACTTATAAAAAGTGGGTGGAGTATTGGAATGAGGATTAAAGTTTGGTTTGTTCTATAATCTCTTTTATTCTTTTTTCTGCAAGTTCACAATATTTTTTATCGATATCATATCCAACAAAATTTCTTTTTGATTTTATTGAAGCTAGAGCAGTTTGTCCGCTCCCCATAAAAGGGTCTAAAACAACATCATTCTCAAAAGTATAAAGTTGGATTAATCGTCTAGGTAGCTCTTCGGGGAAGGGTGCAGGATGCCCTATTTTTTTAGCAGATACAGCAGAAAAAGTCCAAATACTTTTTGTAAAGTCCATAAATTCGTTTTTCGTTATTGTATCTTTTTTTTGGTCTTTCTGACGGGAATAATCGTCTTTAGAAAAAATAAGTATATATTCGTGAATATCTCTTAAAGTTGGATTTTTTGCACTTTGCCAGCTTCCCCACGCCGTTGAAACTCCTGCACTTGAAGATTTATCCCATATAATTTCTCCCCTCATTAGAAATCCTAAGTCTGACATAATTTTAATAATGTGCGAGTGCAGAGGGATGTAAGGTTTTCTTCCGAGATTAGCAATATTAATACAAACTCTTCCCCCATTCACTAAAACTCTTTTTGTTTCTTTGAAAACATTATGTAATAATTTCAAGTATTCTTCTAAACTTAAATCTTTATCATATTCTTTACCGACGTTATAAGGCGGAGAAGTGACCATTAAATGAATAGAGTTGTCAGGCAATTCTTTCATTTTTTCGCTTGAAGAACAAAATATTTTATTTAGGTTTTGTTTGGACAGAGTGTTTTCTTTTATTATTTCGCTTGATTTATTTTTACTTAATTCATTGTACATTTTGGAATTATAGAATTTAGAGGAATCATGGTTCACTCTTCCTGATGTTCCAAATGCGCTTGTTTGTGTTCCGTTTGCCATTTTATTTATTTTTATCATTTTTACGAGGTCTGTCCCAATAAGGAGACTTACATGATGGGCAGATAACGGGATATTCTTTTGCTCTCGGAATCCACTCATGCTTGCACCTCTCACATTTATATCCTTTTATTTGTATGGTTATTTCAGCCATTATTTATTAAGATTATTGAAGTATTTAAACTTACTTATAAGGGTTATACCTTATTACAGAAACATATATCTTATTTGTTTATTTTAGGGGCATTATTTCTAATTTTTACAATTTGTCCCTATGGCTTCAGAGATGTTCTTGTATCCGTCTTTTTCGAGGAGAGAGGTGAGGCCTTTGTTGATTTTTTTGATTAGCGCGGGGCCTTCGTAAATCATGCCAGTTATTAATTGGACAATTGACGCGCCGTTTTTTATTTTTTCGTAGGCATCTTCTGCGGAGAAAATTCCGCCGCAACCTATTATAACGAATCTTTCTTTGTAGTTTTTGTAAGCGAATCTTATCAGTTCATTGCTTTTATCTTTTGTCGGGAGACCGGAGAAATTTCCGTTTCCTGCTTTTTGTATTTCTTCCTTGTCGAATAAATGGTTATTCCTGTTTTTTGTCAGGTTTCCTAGAATGAGTCCCTGAACATTATATTTCTTTGCGGTTTCACAAAGCTCTTTTGTTTCCGAGGCTGAAAAATCGACGGGCATTTTTAAGAAAAGAGGCTTTGTGAATCTTAATTTGTCAATTTCTTTCAGCAGTAAATTTAATTTTTCCGGAGTTGTGAACGCTTCCCCGCCGAATGCATTGGGGCAACTTATGTTTAACTCATAGTAGTCGCCAAGGTTGTATTTTTTTATCAGCCTAAAACTTCCGACGTAATCCTGAATTGCTTTTTCATCTTCCGCTGTTTTTTTGCAGTTGGTTTTTGCGACGCTGATTCCTAAAGGAATTTTTAATTCTTTGTTTTTTAGCGATTCGAGGATTTTTTTTGTGCCGATTGTTTTCAAACCTTTGTTTACTAAAAGCGACTTTGATTTTGGAAGGCGTCCGAGCCTCGGGGGCGTGTTTCCTTCATAAGAGCCCAGCGTTATTGAACCAATTGTCATGAAACCAAATCCTATGTGCGGGATTATTTGCGTTAGTTTTGCTTCATAGTCGAAACCGGCTGCCAAACCGACGGGATTTTTGAAATTTATGTTCAGGATTTTTTGCTCAAGTTTTTTGTTTTCATAATTATAGAATGAGCTTATGACTGAACTTGCCAATTTTGAATTGCCTAATGATTTTCCCAGAGCGGTTGCTTTTTCGTGAACTCTTTCTGCGTCCTGGCTGAATGCTATCGGCTTAATTATCTTTTTATAAAAAGACATGAGATTTAGTGATTGGGGGAGTTTTTAACCTTTGTCTGAATGACTTGTTTTGTTGAAGAAGTTTTAAGCATATGAATTTATCTGCCCCGCCTGAAGAGAGCGACTCTTTGCGCCGGATTAAATTGCAAATGAAATTGAGATTTTTAAAAACTATTCTTTGGAGGAGCCTGAACCGGATGACTTGTCTTTTGAACCAACAAATACAAAGATAACTGCGCCGATTACTATTGCGATGAAGACGATGTTTATGAATAAGGAGGAGTCTGAGCCGATGAAAATCAAGTCAAAGATGTATTGCCAAGCGTCGGTTATTACCATTACTGCAATTACGACTGCTATGATTACGACTGCCATGAGTGCTGTTTTTAGTCCTTTTGGAAGCATTTCGTCTCCGCCTTTCCTGAAAGAACCGACGAGAATCATGAAGACCAATAATACAACCAAACTGACCGCAAGGAACGGAATTAGCTGGACTATTATTCCTGTCGCCTGCGCGAATGAGATTACGAGGAGTGCGGAAACAAGAGCGACTATTGAGTCAACCTGCCTTTTTCCGTCGCCGAGAACTTTTGACTTTTGAAGGACTGCGAAAATTATTGTGAAGACTAATAAGAAAGGCAGAATTGTTTCAACGAAAATCGGATGAGACAGTATTGTGCTTCCTCCGTATGTAAATCCTTCCGGCATTTTAAGTTATATGTTATAAGATATATAAAGATTTCCTTGTTGATTAAAGGAGCGCTTTAGAAACTAAAATTCTTCGACTGAATGTCCTGAGGAAGTTATTTCTTCCACCTGCTTTGTTGGCAGTGTGTTCTTGTTTACAATTAAAATATCGCCGACCGCCCTGACGAATTGGTGAGGTATTATAACTCCTCTTGCGCCACCGAACATTGACATGAAACCGGAACCTACTTTTATTCTCCAGCCCTCAATTTTGTTGTCAGTCAGATTTACATCATCGACCTGCCCGAAGAAATCACCGTCTGAAGTGAAGACATTTTTGCCGACAATTTCAGATATTTTTTTTATTCTTAACGATGCCATTAGAGGATTTAAATAATTTAGTATTTATACTTTATTGTTGAGGGAAGATATTGTTTGTTTAATTATTTTATGGAATTTTTGAGATTTAGCATTATTTCTTTGTTTATTTTATGGATTAATTTGATTGATCTTTCTCTGTCTTTTTTTGTGAATGTATCTGAACGAGATTTTACTCTTTTGTTTAGTAATTTTATAAAATCTCTTTCTTCTTTTGCCAGGATGTTCTTGTTTTTTCTTAAGTTTCTGTTTAAGTTCCAGATTAATTTCTTGGTCCTGATGAATGTCAGAAGCTGGAGCCTTTTTCTTATCGCAGGAAGGGAGTATTTGGCCGCTTTGTATTTTTTGTTTTTCTTTATTACGTTTATTTCAAAAAGCGTTTTGCCTTCTATTGCGGCAATGTCAAATGCTTTTTCGAATAGGTTAATTTTTCTCAATTTCTTTAGGAATTTTTTGTAATCTTTTTTTGCATAGAGAACTTTTCCGGATTTTAGCAATGTGATGTATGATGTGAAATGCCCTAAGTGCGCATAGTTCGTCATTTCTTCCCAAGTCTTGAAATATTGCAATGAGACTTTAGGGAACTTTTTTCTTATTTCTTTTTCCGCTTTCTCTTTTGTTGTCGGGAGTTCCTCTTTGAACAATACAATTAGGTCGTAGTCGCTTTTTTTACTGTCAAAATAGCCCCAAGCATAGGAACCATAAATTATTATCGCCGAGAGATTGTCTTTATATTTTTCTTTGTAGTATTCTATGAATTTTTTTAGGTATGCGTCCGGTTTTGCTCTTTTGATTAACATTTACTTTTTAATTAAGAACAGGATAAAAACTTTACCTTGAGTAATAAGCTATTGTGCCTTCTGTTTTGACTTTTCTTTGGCATAACTTTTTGATTTGTTTGTCATCTTTTTTTCGCATCAAATCCGCAAATTCTCCGGAGGTTATTACCTGTTTGAAAAAATTGAAATTTGTCGTCGGTAAATCGGAAACACCGACGATAAACCCAAAACCTTCTGATTTCTTGCTTCGTTAAACTCATACAAAACGCTACGATATTTTTATCAAACATCGATTAACAAAAGTTTAACGAAATTCTCTTCGAGAACTACGCTTCGAAATCGGTTTTGGGCAAATTTCAACTCACGAGGCTCGTTCGTCTCGCACTCGTGCCTCACTTCGTTCGGTCTTCAAACACATGTTAAGCAGAAAATTTCTTCACTTCGTTCACGCCCTCGTGGGCTGCGAAATTTTCCCAAATTTTTGCTTCTCAAAAACTTTGCTTAACATCTTGTTCTAAGCCGTCGGTGTAAACTATTAATATTTCTTTATCATTTAATTCCTGGGTGCTTGTTCTTAAGTAATGCATTGCGGCTTTTTCTCCTGTCAGGACGCCGAAAGAATTTTCCTGCTGAGGGTTGTTTCTTGCAGTTTTTCTAAATTCTCCTCTTGCTTTCGGATTTCCCCACCCTCCTCTTTCTGCTAAAAAGTTTTTCCAGTAATTTGTATTTTTTTCGTTATTCGGGCCTTCGTCTTTTGTCTTGAATCTAATGTTCCCTTTTTTATCAAATATAGCAACTCCGCAATCGCACAAATATACCAAAGAGACTATTCCCCTTCTTTCTGATGCGCCTGCCACAACACATCCTCCCAAGTCACTTGTTAAATAATCAGGCGTCTGAATATTTGCTTGGTTCCACCAGTTTATGGCATGGTTTGCCTCTTCGACAGCTTTTCTGACTGCTTTTTCATCCCTGTTTTGTTCTTCATAATTTCTTAAGACTTCCGGAAATATTCCTGTAAATATCTTTGCAGTCAATTGAGCAGGGCTCGGGTTAGGATACAACCAAAGAAATTTCAGCATTCCAAATAAATCTTTTTTATTAGGCAGATATTTTGAAGGGTCTCTTGTAACTCCGTCTGCTACCGCTATAATTCCACTATCTCTATCTAGACTGAATGAGTCTTCTCTTGGGTGTCCTGTTAATTTTAACTTCCAGTTTTCTACTGTGAATCCTTGTGTCATGAGATTTCTGAACTTGCGCTATTTTTAAGACTTTTGATTGCAATCATAATGTTTATTAAACCAGAAGAATTTAACTTGGCATGGAAGGAAGGGAATTCGGACACGTTCTTGCGGCAATGTTGATGATGTTTGTCGTCTCTGTTTTTGGTTTTGTTTTAGTCAGGGGGGATGTCAGCTCCATTTCGCAGGTTTTTGTTTTTTCGGTGGTTGTTGTAGGAGTTCCTGTCTTTGTTAAAAAAGCGGTTGCTTATCTGCTTGACTCCAGCGTGGAGCATGAGATTTGGATGGTTAAGAAGTTTGGGTTTTCTAAGAAGAGCACTTTTAAGAAAGGGATTCCTTTTGGAGTTTTGGTTCCTTTGGTTTTTTCTGTTGCTTCTTTGGGTCTGGTGAAAGTGATGACTTTTCTGACTTATGAAACGAGCGCCTTAAAACAAAGGGCGGCTAAAAGATTCGGGCATTATTCTTATACTTCAATGACTGACTGGCACAACGGTCTGATAGGAGTTTCGGGAGTCATTTCTTTACTTGTTCTTTCAGTTGTCGGATATTTGCCAGGTTGGGAAGTCTTAGCAAAGATGGCTGCTTATTCCGCGTTTTGGAATATGATTCCTATTGCCAAACTTGACGGGACGCAGATATTTTTCGGGAGCAGAGTTTTGTGGACAGTTTTAGCTGTTACCAGCTTGATATTTGCCTTGTTTGCTGTTTTGATAATTGTTTAACGATAGGTTTTAATTCTTTAGTTTTAGAGAATGAACATGAAACGCGGAAGATATCCTGACCTGAACGGATGGGGAAGTTATGCTGAGCTGGAGAGAAAATTACAGGAAAGAGGTATTGCAAATCCTACCATAAAGAGTTTTGTTCGTTTAGTTAAGGACTCTATTTACATTCCGAACGCGAGAATATATTCTTTTGTTTCCTGCCACCCGCATTATACAGAACCAAGACTAAGAATGCTGGCGAGCAGTGTGGGGATATTATGGGCCAGAGAAAATGAAGATGCTGGTTACAATAATAGATATTTTTGGGCGATAACTGAACAATCCGGCGAGGGAATATTAGATGAAATAAAAAGATTAAAAACCCGCCAAGAGCTGGAATTTTTGTTCTTATCATAGAAAAGTTTAAAGGTGTTTTTGTTGTTTTAGGAACATGAGAATTGTGCAATGTTTTGGCGCGACGGAAAAAGAAGTTGAATCGGGGAAGTTTAATCTCCGATTAAGTGATATATTTTTATACCTCTTTATTCTTTTTTACTTATGACAAAATCAGCCCAGATAAATGAATTCTATGATATTAATAAAATGCCTCAACAAGAAGGATTAATAATATTTGGCATATCTATGAGTCGAATAGGCAATGCACAAAGCGCTAAAAAGTGTTTTGATTATATGGACTCTTTTATCCCGAAAATATTATATCCGCATGTGGGATTAATTTTTTTATATGCAGATTTTTTATATTTATATTCTAATGAGAAAGCATCCACTTTGAAAAATAAATTTCAAAATCTTATACATAGCCACAAAAATGAGTTTACAAAATTATTGAAAAAACATCCTTTGTATATTCAAAAATCTATATCCTTTCTATCGTGGAATCAACTTATTTTAGAAAGCAAGGAGTTTTTTGATTATCTTGGAAGATTACAAGGCATTTATCAGAAGGATAAGAAATTTCAAAACTATCTTAAACAAGATATAAATAAACAAAAACCGACTCAAAACGAAATTAATTTTATTCTCGAAGAGATTTTGGCCTTTTATCTTATATCGAAAGGGAAGGTTAGACTTTACAACGAGTATTTGCAAGACCACCAAAAATGGATTTTACAATGTTATCCAGGAAAACCATTAAAATCAGAAATATATCTTTTTCAAAAGAATTTTTTTAATTTGACTAATTCTCAAAATATTTATGAAAATTGTTTTTATGATTTAGAAGAGAAAAAACTTTATGATTATACAAGAGTCGATTTAGAGACTATTAATTTTTGACATCATTTAAGTTTAAACCGAGCCAGCGCATTTCTTTGCCTGCTTCAAAACCTTTTTGTGTTAGGGTGTTGAGGATGGCTTCATTGTTTGGTTCGACGAGAGCGCAGATATAAACAGCTCCTTGTTTTTTTAAGTGCGCGACTAATTGGTCTGTTAACTGCGAACCAACTCCTTGGCTTCGATATTCCGGAGAGACGTGAAGATTCTCGAAAACGGCTTTTTTAGTCGGAGGATGGTATTGGCTTAAAGCATATCCTACTATTTTGCTTCTGTCTTCGGCTACGATGAGAACGTCTGTTTCACTTTGAGTCCAACGAGAAAGCTGTTCTTTTGTCCAGAAGACTGCTCCATCTCCGCCAACTCTGAATCTTTCTTCGCTGGTTCCGAGAGAATAGACTGCTTCAACGTCTTTCTTTTCCATTCTTCTGATTTTTATCATGGGCGAAGAGACAGAAGAGGATTTTTAAATTTTTGTCTCGGGCTTTTTTATTTCAGAAGATTTTGTAAATAATTACTTTAAGATTAATTCTAATTTATGTAAAAATTAGCAGGAATAACAAATTGTCTTTAGTTAAATATATAAGTTACTTTACTTCTTTTAATTTATGGAAAAGGGAATAGAAA
>Ga0209542_10004763_pt1 | contig 27649 bp, 16 predicted proteins | sample RifCSPhighO2_01_FD_184028 | JGI IMG/M metagenome (GOLD analysis project Ga0209542, IMG submission 184028) | Soil microbial communities from Rifle, Colorado - Rifle CSP2_plank highO2_0.1 (SPAdes) (version 2) | ecosystem: Environmental > Terrestrial > Deep subsurface > Rock core/Sediment ...
TCGTCAACGAGCTTACGATTGCCAAAAGGGTGTTGCCGCAAGAAGACCCTGCCCGCAGTGATATAGAAAATAAACTGGAAACTTACAATCAAAAACTTCGGGAAATCCAACAAAATGCAACCCAAGACCAAGCCCAAGTTGCGAAAGAACCGGAAGAAGAAATCCAAGATGAAGAAAACCAAAAAGATGAAAAGGCTACACCCGGCCCTTCGGCAAGCCCTTCTCCTTCGCCATCACCAAGCCCATCGCTTTAAATCAAAATTTCTGATGTTACAAGAAAGGAGTGATTCCCACTGAAGGTTTTGGTCTCACCGTTTGCTGTTCATGTCTATAAACTTCCGTGGACTGATAGTCCACGGTGTTCTGCGAGCGAATATAAATTTCCAACAAATAATTTACTAATCTCTCCAATAAGTTTATCAAGCCCTTCACCTGTTAACGCTGAAATTGCCACAACTTTTTTGCGTTTCATTTTGAATTCCTGCTCCGCTTGCTCCCGCTTATTTTTATCAACCAGATCACTTTTGTTCAGAATAATTATTTCTTTCTTTTTAACCAAAACCTTAGAATATTCCCTGAGTTCTGTCCTGACAGTTTGATAAGTTTGCCAAAGATCTTCTGATTCAGTTACATCAATCAAATGCACCAATATTTTTGTCCTTTCAATGTGCCGCAAGAATAAATCACCCAGACCGCGACCCTTACTGGCTCCTTCAATCAAGCCCGGAATATCGGCGATTACAAGTCGAGAGTCAAAGTCAGAAGTGTAAAGTCTATCTCCAGTTTTTGACTTATCACTTTGACTTATCACTTTGACCTCCATCACTCCCAAATTCGGTTCCAAAGTTGTAAACGGATAGTCGGCAACCTTTGGCTTGGCTGCCGTCAGTTTGCCAATCAGCGTTGACTTCCCCGCATTGGGCAAACCAATCAAACCAACATCGGCTATCAATTTAAGTTCCAGCTCAAGATTAACTTTCTCACCTTTTTTACCTTTTTCTCCCGTGAATAGCCTCCGGCCATATTCATCTTTTAAATGGCTATTACCCTTGCCTTCTTCCCCACCACTCGCCACGATGATCTTGTCGCCTTCGTTTACAAGATCATAATTTAGAATTTCGAATTTAGAATTTAGAATTTTAATTAAAGTTCCACAAGGAACTTTAATTAGTAGATCCTCCCCCCCAGCCCCTTTACGCCTCCTAGAAAGCCCATTGCTTCCATCTTTAGCTTTGTATTCTTTTATGTACCTGAAAGGCTCCAGTGTGTTCAAGTCTCGCGTAGAGATGAGAAAAACATTGCCACCTCTTCCACCATCTCCGCCGTCAGCCTTTCCTCGTCTCTTACCCTTGATATGAGTAAACGAACCAGCCCCATCGCCACCTTTGCCTCCTATTACTGTAATTCTCGCAAAGTCTATCATTGCAGCAATACTAATACTTCGTCCTGAGCTTGTCGAAGGGCGAAGTCAATCATCTCTTAGTAGTATAAATTCTAAACACGAAATACTAAATACTAAACAAATCATAATTTCTCAATATTTTAATTTTAAACATTGGGATTTGGAAAATTATTTAGAAATTAGAAATTAGAAATTTATTCATCTAGTGCCTCCAGTCCTTTTTTCGCTTTTTCTAAATCCGGGTTAAGTTCTAAGGCTTTTTTATAACCAACTCGAGCCTCACTTTCTTTTCCTTGAAAAGCCAAACAAGAAGCTAAATTGTTGTAGCTCTCTGCTTTTTGAGGACGAATCTCAACCAATGTTTGAAAAACTTCCGCGCACTTTTGATAGTTCATCAAAATAAATAGATTGTTCCCGAGCTCCTCAATCTTTTCGAAACCGGCTTCAAACCCCGATTGATCAAATTTTAAACTCAATTCCCTTGTTTTCCTAATCAGCTCGATTTCATTCTGAATATTTTCACCCTTTCCTCTGACCCCAAAACTCTTATTTAAAAATTCGATTGCCTGCTCGTATTCACCGTAACTGGCTAGCAAAATCGCAGTCGAATGATATGCAACCGCATAACTCAAAGTATCCTGCTGCTGCGGCTTAAGCCCTAAATCTTCGAACTTTACCCCTTCATTTCTTAACTCACTCAACAGGTTCACAGCTTTTACTAAATCATCTTGAGCGCTAATATCACTCTCAAGTCGCCACCACAGCCCATTCGGCCGAATAAACGGTTTTAAATATCCAAAAAATCGTTCCTCAAAACTTCCTTGCAAAATGTAAACTTCTTTATCTAAATTTCTGGCCAATACCGAGAGAATATAGGCTTCTGCCCTGCCTAAATCCTGACTCTTATTAACCTTATTCACGAATTGCTCATCTGCTTCCGGCGCAAATAAATCCGGGAAATAACTTTCATTATCCCGGTTTTTTTCGTTTGGAAAATACAAAACGGTTTTATCCGTGAATTTATTATTAACTAATTGTTCGTAGAGTGAACCAAATTTAAATACATGACTAACAGTAATTGCTAGCGCATTATCTGGCAACTGCTCCAATGCGTCCAGTACTAAATCTTGCGAGAAATAGACTTTCGAAAGATCATTGGCTTTAAAATTTGCAAACAAATAAACTATCAGGAGCAAACCCAAGAAAAGTGCGGGCAACTGCACGTCATTTTCAAAAAACTTATCCACAATGTTTTGGAAAGAGAGACCAAACAATAGTACCGCAGGTACAAATGCCGCTAAATAAAACTTGGAAATCTGAAAAGGAGAGTCTACTTCTGACGGATCAATAGTAGAGAGTAAGAAAAGTTGAGTAGTTATAATAACCAAAAAAGACAGAATCAAAAAAATAGACTTTTTATCGCGAAAAAATCCCAAGATCCCGGAAACTATTACCAGAAACGGCAAAATAACACCAAAGTTTGTAAAAATATGGACCAAAAACACCCAAGTGTGTTTCAAAAATTTAATTATTGAGAATTTCAATACGGGATTAGCAATCAAGAAAATATTTCCGAATTCTTTTCGGCGCACGTAATCAATGAATCCAGCCACACCTTGGGCATGACCCCAATTAATCTGGGGGTTCTGCTGCATCCTTAAATACATTAAGCCTTGAGGAAAAAACCCGAGAATAAAAACACCGACTGAGTACAAAACTTCTCTCAATTTAAACTTTAAACCGATAAAATACCAATAGATAATTGGTACTAGAACCGCACTTATATAAAAGTGAGAGGCCGATAAACCCAAAGTAAATATAGCCGGCAAAAATCTTTTCTTGAATGTGAAGAAGAAAGTAATTGCTATTAAAAATGTGGCAAAGGTGAATACGTCTGCCGAAACTGAAAACTCCCAAAACGCACTAGATACAGCCAGAAGTAGAGCGATTAACAACCCCAAAGCCTTCTTTACCCTCAACTCAACCAAGTTCAAATAAACAATTAAAACTGTCCCCGCTCCAAACAGGGCAGACAATAAATTTGCTTTGAAAATAACCGGCCCAAATGGAAAAATGCTCGTAAAAATCTTTCCTATTAAAATATAAAGCGGAAAACCCGGCGGGTGGCACATGCCCCACGTATGCATACAAAGCGCAAACTCCGCGCTGTCTACGGGGATATAAGCAGGGGAAAGAGTTTTTAGATATAAAGCTAAGGGAAGCAAAAATGCCCCAACTCCAAAAAACCACCCGCTAATTTTCTTCATGGAAAAAGTATCAAGGATCGAGAAGTAGCTGTCAATTTCTAATTAACCTAATTGCTCTAATTGATCTAATCAATACCCAAATTATGATGACCAATTTTTAAATTTAGATATTGAACCCGTTTCAAAACTCCCTGCGTCATCCTCACGAAAGTGAGGATCTGATTCTCAGTCAAGCTGAGAATGACGAACGTGATGTGTTTTGAAACCAGTTCATTGTTTCATTAGGATTTATTTAGAAATTAGGATTTAGAAATTAGAAATTTCTTGCTATTGCCCCAATATCGAAAGAGGGTTCAGTGCTACACCATTTTGCCTGATTTCCAAATGTACATGGACACCACTAGACCTGCCGGTACTACCCATTGCGCCAATGACTTCTCCTTTGCCGACCCGTTGGCCAGGCACGACATAATTAGCGCTTAAATGGGCATACAACGTAGTGTAACCGTTGCCGTGGTCAATAACTACTCGATTACCATAACCGGAATTGTCCACAAAACCGGCAACAGTCACAGTTCCAGAATCTGAAGCCGAAATCGGCCCTCCACCTAAGTTAGAAATATCAATTGCCGGATGGTACCAGGCAAAATATTGAGAAAGATCTCCTCTTGCCGGCCAAATAAATTGGGCCGATCCGAGCTGACTTACGGAAATATTCTGTCGTTCGCTAGCCAAATACTGAGTCGGTGCAGGTTTACTCTTAACCTCCGGTGGTGCACCATCCGGCACTATTAACAAATCCCCCGAAGCGAGTTGAAAATCATCTCCAATATCATTAAACGGAAAATCGAGTATCGCCTGAGAATTGGCTCGGTACTTTTTTGCTATAGAATAAATCGTATCGCCCGACTGAACTGTATGAGCTATGCCGGAAACGGGCAACATTCGCAGCCTATCTCCCTCTTCTATCAAAGACTTTGCACTCAAATCATTCTCCCACAAAACTGTCTCCTCACTTACTCCATACTCTTGGGCAATAGAAGAAACCGTGTCGCCGGCTTTTACTTCGTATTCGATAACTTCATCTCTGGGTTTATCGGAAATAATGGTAACCGGTGTAATTGTCGTAGTGATTACCCCGGTATCCACACTTTCTGTGGCAGCTCCGGCTACCAGTGGATTTGCCGGAACTCCGGGATATGAACCTGAAACTACCGAAGATGACAGTAGAACCCCTCCACCGGCCAAAACAACAAATGCCAGTCCCAAAATCGAACCATGTACAAAAAGCGAGGTGTTTGCCCCTCGCCTGACCATCAAAATGTCTACTACAAAATTCTTGGCCTTTTCAAACGAAAGTCCGGTTCTGTGGAGTCGAAAAGTTAAGTACGAAGCAAGCGCCTTTACAAAGGAAACAAACTCTTTATAAATCGGGTCGTGATCCATTGATTTAGGTATTTGGGATTGTGGGCATGTGGGATAGTAGGCAGAAAAAAAAGATTAATTATTCACACCTATATTCCTGCCACCCTACTAACCTACCAACCTATTTTACATCTTTTGATAAACTATCCAAAAATTCCTTTAGTCCAACCGAAGGTTGACACAAAGAGTTTTCCATATTATTTTACGTCTTTACTTAATGAATCTAAAAACTCCTTTAGGCCCGCAGTCCTGAGTTTATGAAGGACGAGGACCGCAAAGAATTTTTATTTCACATCTTTAGATAGTGAATCCAAAAATTCTTTATTCGATGCGGTCTTATTCAACCTATCTATAAGGATCTCGGTCCGCTCATCCGGGTTGAGTACCGAAACCATTCTACGCATAGTTACAATCTTCATGTATTCATCAGCGCTAAACAGCAGTTGTTCTTGCCTTGTAGAAGATCTTTCAACGTCAATAGATGGATAAATTCTGCGCTCGGCTAGTTTCCTTTCCAGATGCAATTCCATGTTTCCGGTTCCTTTAAACTCTTCATAAATCAAATCATCCATTCTAGAACCGGTTTCAATTAAAGCCGTTCCAATTATCGTCAAACTACCGCCGCCTTCACAATTCCTGGCAGCACCGAAAAATCGCTTTGGCGGGTACAGTGCAGCCGGATCAAATCCTCCGGTTAAGGTTCGCCCTGAAGGCGGTACCGAAAGGTTGTAAGCTCGTGCAAGTCTTGTAATAGAATCGAGAAGAATCACTACATCCATTCCTTGTTCAACCAACCTTTTGGCTCGCTCAAGGGCAATTTCGGCAACTCTCGTTTGAGTTTCCGCCGGCTCATCAAAATTTGAAGCAATTACTTCTCCCTTAACGCTGCGGGAAATATCCGTTACTTCTTCCGGCCGCTCCCCAATTAGTGCAGCCATCAAATGCACTTTCGGAAAGTTGTCACTAATTCCTTTGGCTATATCTTTGAGAATCGTAGTCTTGCCGGCTTTTGGCGGAGAAACAACCATTCCCCTTTGACCCATGCCAATTGGGGCAATAATATCTATCATTCTTGCAGAAAGCGGCAGCTTTCCTGTTTCGAGTTTTAGCTTTTCGTTAGGATAAATTGGCGTTAGATCACCAAATTTGGGTCTTCTTTCTTGCTTTTCGGCAAGCTGCCCGTTTACTTTAACAACCTTTAGAAGGCCATAATATCTTTCATTATCCTTAGGAGGCCTGCCCAAACCTATTACATCGTCACCCGGTCTTAACATAAACTTCCGGATCTGAGACGCACTTATATAAACATCCGCATCACTCGGCCGAAACTTCGGCCTTAAAAATCCGTGACCTTCATTCGTAATATCTAAAATTCCATTTACTTCTTGAGTAGGAACATCTCTCCCGGCAGGTTCATTCATCCGCATGTCGCCGTTGGTGGCGGAAGCGCTTTGACTGCTGCTACTAATATCTCGCCCCTGTGTTCTTAAATCAATTACGTTACTCGAAGTCTCCCCGTCAGCTTCTGCACCAGAGGTAGAGCCCACGAGAGTCTTTACTTCGGGCTTTGTGTCTTCTTTTTTAACTTTTACAGAAACTTTTGCTGTCGGCATAAATTTTCAAATTCTAATGTTTTAAATCCCATTCTATTTGACATTTGTTTTTTTGGTCATTGTAATTTGTTTCGAATTTCGCTCGCCTCGCTTCGCTCATCGAAGCGGGGATTTCGTGCTTCGAATTTAAGCATTAGTCTTTAGTCTTTAGTCCTTAGTCGTTAAGCATTAAGCGTAAGTTTGGGAAATTATCTAGAAGTACCAATTGTGATTCTAAATCTTTTAATTTCCTTTGTCAATCCAATTATTATTTTTTTTGGGGTCCCCAAATTTTAATTTGGGGTATTTATAATAAGGACCGCAAGCCTGCCCTACTTACGGTCCTAAAATAAATGCAAAAATCACTTTTCACTTTGCACCAAGTCTAACTTGGTAACCACGTTTGACGTGGCACTTTTAACTTTCAACTTATTTATGTGCCCTGCGAAACTCGCAAGAGTCAGGCACAGGGCTAGTTTATGCGTTGCTCTTACCTCGCGTGCTAACTATTCTGTTTGCAAACTCACCTAATGTCTCTTCATCCTTTTTACTTACAACTCTACCTCGACCAAACCTTGACAGAGCAAAACCAACTGGAGCTGCTCCTGCCATGAGTGACGTTCCCAGCACACTAACACCGGTTTCAGGTTGCTTCAAGGGAACCTTAACTCCGGCAACAGCCGGCGGAGCCGGATTCGTAATATTCACGGTTTGATTGTTGTTTTGGCTAACGTTAACATCAACATCCTGATTTTGTTCCTGTTCCTGCTCTTGCTCCTGCTCCTGGTTATTACCACCAGAAGGTGGAGCCGGTGTCGGAGTTGGTGTAGGTGTAGGTTCGGGTTCTTGTCCACCAACTACTTTGGCAGACCAACCAACCTGGATAATAAATTCATTACACCCCTTCTGGTCACCAAGCAAAATTCCTGATCCTTCAAGCGGGCTTCCGGCTATAAAAGTAGTATCATACTCTTTATTACCGTCTCCATCGACATCCCAGGTAAGTCTGGTAGTTCCGGGCAAAATTTCCAAGCTTCCGCCTCCATTAATATGGATAGAAACGTTGTCTGATGCAGTGTTAGCGTTTTCTGCTCGAACTTGAGCTGTACTCGTACCATCTGTAAATGTTCCAGTTGGCATAGAAGCACTTATAACAACACCCTCTGCAGTAGAACCTACAACAGTGTTATGAATTCCTGCATAAAAATGAACTGTATCGCCAGGGTTTAACGTAACACTTTTACCCCATCCTGAACTTGAAGGTCCGGTAACCAAATGATTAACAGTCATATTTGGTGTAGGGCTAGCAAGTGCGCTGTTAAGGTTTAATGCTAAACCTCCTAAAACCATAGTCAGTACAACCATTGCAGTCATTCCTGTTTTCCAACCCAGTTTGATTAATTTAATTGGATCTTTCATGTTTTTTCTTTTATTCACCTCCCCTCGTCTCGCCAAACCTGTACCGTATGGTACGGGTGAAGGCGGATTTCATTTTTACCTATAAATTCCCTCATTTTCTTCATATTTCTTCAGTTTCTTAGTCGTCTTGTTCTTCTTCATTATTTACGCTTTTAGTTAAACTACGTCGAGATAGTGGATATTTGTTCAATTCATCATCCCTTGTTCCCAATCTCCAAGCATTATGTCCGGCAACTCCAACCACACCCGCTAATGCTAAAGAAACAATTAACCACCCTAATATAAGCTCGCTATCTTCATCATTTTCTAACTCTTGATACCCATAACCTGTGTCCGGTAATTTTATCGGCATTTCCTGCGTTCTGGTGCCAGTCGGTGTGGCTGTCGCCGTAGGTGTATTTGTCGATGTCTCGGTTGGTGTCGGCGTCTTTGTTTCCTTTTTAACCGGTGTATCCGTCGGTGTCGGTGTATCCGTCTTTTTCGCTGGCGTTTCTGTTGGCGTAGCCGTTCTGGTTGACGTCGGAGTTGGCGTATCAGTCTCCAACGGAGTTCTTGTAGGCGTAACTGTTGACACCTCATGAGTCGGTTCGGGCGGAAATGTCGGCAGCGGTGTGCCCGTAGGCGAAGGTATTGGTGTTATGCCTCTGGGTGTAGGTGTAGCATCTACCTCGTGTGTTGGTTCAGGTGGGAACGTCGGCAAGGGTTCACCGGTTGGTGAAGGTATAGGTGTAATACCTATGGGTGTAGGTGTGGGTTCGTCACCACCATGCGGAGGTTCGGGCTCAAATGTCGGAAACGGTGCTCCTGTGGGTGATGGTATAGGTGTAATTCCTATCGGTGGCTCGTCGTTTGGTTCGTCAGGTTCGGGAAATGCCGGAAAACCGGCTGATTCTGCAATCTCCGATTGAGAATTATTAACTGAAGATTCAGTATTTTCTGTAGAATCTTGAACGCCTGCACTTGCCGAACTATCTCCCGATCCGGTATCGGGATAAGTTTCTGGTTGCTCTTCGCTTGAATCTGGATCGCCAATCCCACCGACGGCAGGCGGATTTTCCGCTACCTGAGATGTATGCTCAGGGTGCGCTATTGGCAAATCAACCCCTGCATCTCTAAATGCCTGCGCATCAACATCATCTATGCCGTAAGATGGCTGATCACCGGGACTAAACCAATGATTACCTTCAACATCACCATTGATAATCTCATTAGTTAAAGGCCAGCTTTTCTCCGGGCTCAGATCAAAAGATTTTTGGACTTCACCATCGACACTTGAACCCTTACCAATTGTTAATCTGATCCTCCCGTCTTCAACACCGTCAACTCCGTCAAGTGCCGCTTTCGCTTCGTTTCTATTTAGTTGAGAAGAATTGGTTTTTAGATCGGCCGGAGGCTCTTGGTCTAAATCTGTTTGAATATCATTGTCATCAACTTCAATGTTCTGGAGCGGGTTAAATCCCCTATTTAACAATTGGTTAACACCATGCCAGTGGGCAACATCATCCGGATTCATAAATTGGCCTGAATCAGCCAATGTCATGGTCATCCTGGTCTGGTTCACATCATCATCTGGTTCAATAATATTTGGAGAATCGGCAGAAAGATTGAAGATTGCAGCACCACCAATAACCGCTAAGGTACTAATTCTAATAACCTTCCCCCCACGAGCCTCTCTGCGGCTTTTAGCCTTATTTTCTTGTCTGTCTTTAGAAGATATCGCAAAGTCCGTGTTGGAAGGAATTTGGTTTTCGGGTATATATGGTTGCTGTTCTATTCTATTGGGCATATTAGACAGTCTTTCTCCTGTTTACCCGCTTAAAGTTTTTACTTTGGCGGACAAATTACTACAGGATATTTTTAATGGCGAGTAATATAGCATAATCAATTCCACTTGTCAAGTATGTTATAGGATATAGTAATTAGCGTCTAGGAGTCAGTCCTGAATATATACCAGAAATTTTTGACTATACCCTATTCCCTAGTCACTATTCACTAATTTTCTATGGGGCAGTATTTTATTGGGCAGTTGATATGGGCAGTATTTCCAGGTGGTGGGAATATACAATACTAGAACAGCTATGTCAAGGCTAAACTATCGGGCAAGAAAAGTTTAAAGTTAAAAATTATCCTTCGATCAACTCAGGATAATACTGGCGGAAGTCTTTAAAATTAAAAACTTTTTATCTTAAAAAAGTTTCCACAATTTTGATTTTTGAATTTACTGCTGAACAAACAATATACTCAATATATGGGGTTTTTAGTACCCGGAACATAATAAAACGTGGAATCGTTTAGCCTACTGCAACAACCCGTAGAAAACACTCTCTTGACAAACCTGAAAAAAGTGTTCTAAGCTAGAAAAGGAAAGCAACTTAGCTGCCCTAAGTCGCTTCCCTTACACCTCAAAAGAGCATTGCTATTCGAGTTTCAGTCTGCGGTAGTGATGCTCTTTTTTTAAACCCGCAATCCTGTGAGGACTGCAAGCATTGCTTATTATTGTCTTTAACCCAATTATTCTCAAGTCAGACTTGATTATTATCGGGTAAAAACTATTTCAATCTTCTCAAATCTTTTCCAATCAGAAAAAACTTAAGATTTGAAAAAAGCCTACTATCACGTAGGCCTTTTTCTTACCAGATACCGTATGGTATCTGGATAACTTTCAGCCTGCTCTTAAAATTTAGCACTCTTTTATAATTTTTGTCAAGTATTTTTATTACCCCATAGTTTCAATTCATACTTAAAATCTATAGCCTGTAGTTATTATTTTTAACAACATCAGCCCGATTAGACTATTAAAGTAGTCCAAACGTAATCTAGCCAACTAATAAAATTAGCCCGATTCTCCCGTTACGGGAAACATCGGGAATTTAATAAAGCAATAAAATAATCAAGGCTAATTGTTATATTAGTATATAATAAGGGAAGTAAACTTCCCTTGCGCAAATTAAAAATTGGGCTAAAGGGAAGTAAACATTATTAAAATAATTTCTAATAAACAAATTTAAAATGCCAAATTTCAAATTATTTACTTAACTTTGAACTCTTAAGAGTATTCTTAATAATCGTGCTAACAACCGCGATTATCTCGTTTCCCTCGTTAACTATCTCCCACGATTCATGTCGATATCTCTCTGAATTTGTGTTTTCAATTAATTTTACCCAGTACACCGTCTCTTTGCCTTCTTTTCTTACAATTGTATACATATGCACGAAATCTTTCTTAGTTTGAGTTCCATCAGCCTCTTGATCATTCGCACCCATAGATGTAGCTGATCTTGTACATTGATTGATAAAAACTAGATTCGTAGGAGTTTTCGGAATTTTATTTAAAAATTCTATTACCCTGACTATAAAGCTAAATATTCTATCGTGAATATCGTATTTCTTCATTTGAAATTATAAATTGGAAATTGGAAATTTGAAATTCATATTGGCTTACCAAAGATCATCTGCCCGGCAGCCGTCTGAAGCACTCTATGTACTTTTACCTTCACTTTTTCACCTTTTAGATTCGATCCACCTTCAACAACCACCATCGTCCCGTCACCCAAGTACCCTACTCCTTGCCCTTTTTCTTTCCCTAAAGAGGTAACCCTGATGGAGAGCATTTCGCCAGGCAAAACGGGCGTTTTTACCGCATTCGTGAGCTCGTTTATATTTAGAATTTCCACGCCTTTAACCTTACCCACCTTATTGAGATTAAAATCCACAGTCACCAATTTACCGCCAACCTTCTTAGCCTGAGAAATCAACCTATCATCCACTTTATCGTCTTTAGGCTCGCTACTCAAAACAACTACCTTCAATTTCTTGTGTTTCTGGAGTTCAGTTAAGGTATCTAGTCCGTGCCTGCCTCGAGCACGCTTACCGTCGTCCGCACTGTCAGCCAGTCTCTGAAGCTCAGATATAACCGAAGGAATTACTAAAAATGTGCCGTACAAAAACCCGGTTTTGCCAGCCTCCGCAATTCTGCCATCAATCAAGGCTGAAGTATCCAGAATCAAAGGGTTATCGTATGTGGCATTCTTACGATTGCGCCTTAAGGTAATCTTAGGCACGGATAGCCTCGAAGTAGGTGACGTCGGTAATTTCTCCGATATTTGTTTTGCAAGAACAGCTATCCCAGCTTTACCTGCAAGCTCAATAATATCAGGCAGAATGAAGCCAAGAATTGCAAACGCAATGAAAGCTACAAAAACAAAATACTCGCCTGTTACCGCAAATATAGCTGGTGGTGTACCTGAACGGGCTATAAATGCCCCAAAAAAGCCAAATACAATCGTCAGTGCCGGTCTTAAGAAGATTTTCAATTTCATTAAAAAATTAACCTAATTGATCTAATTACTAAATAAACTTCCGAGGATTAATAATCCACGGTTTTCGCGAAGCGAAAATAAATCCCAAGTACGAATATCTAAATTCTAAGCAATATTCAAATTCCAAATTGCAATATTCCAGGCACCTGATTTTCGGGATTTTCTAGTATTGGAAATTTATTAGAAATTAGAAATTAGAAATTCTCATCACCTCCCATGTATTGCATAAGATACAGCTTCATCTAACGTCTTAAATTTATCAGGCGTAACAAAATCATTAAAACCTAACCTTTTAGCCTCACTTATCCTCGATTTCGTGTTTATTACTGGCCTCAATTCACCAAGCAAACCGACCTCACCAAAAGCGCATATTCCTTCTCTTACAGGTTTATCAACCGAGGCTGAAATTACAGCTAATGCTGCTCCTAAATCGGCAGCAGGCTCAGTCACTTTCAGACCGCCAGCCACATTCACGTATATATCTAGGTTTCCCAGCGAAAGTTTAGCTACTCTTGAAAGAGCAGCTATCACAATTTGGATTCTAGAAAAATCAAGGCCGGTTACACGCCTAGTAGGCACGGGAAATATAGTTCTAGTACAAAGAGCCTGAACTTCAGCAAGCATTGGCCTCCCACCAGCAATTGTCGAAACCACACAACTTCCGGCACGCTTACTTATCCTCTGCTCTAAAAATATGCCTGAGGGGTCACTAACCTCAACCATACCCTTGTCCTGCATCTCAAACACTCCTACTTCAAAGGTCGAACCAAACCTATTCTTATTTGTCCTCAGTAACCTAAACGCATGCATATCGTCACCCTCTAGGCTCAATACGGCATCAACTAAGTGCTCTAGCACCTTCGGGCCGGCCAAGCTCCCCTCTTTAGTCACGTGACCAACAATAAAAACAGGAACGCCTGACGATTTAGCATATCTTTGCAGAATCTGTGAGCATTCTCGAAGTTGACCAATGCTACCGGCTACTCCGGTTAATTTTTCGGTCGTAAGCGTCTGAATTGAATCTATTATTAACAAAGATGGGTTCAGTTTCTCAGAAGCAGCAAGTCCGCTTTCGACGTCTGTCTCAGGCAAAATAAAAAGCCTCTCCGGAACCTTGCCTATCCTGTCTGCCCTTATCTTCACTTGCTGAGCTGATTCTTCACCGGTAACGTAGAGCACGGAGTGCTCTTGGGTTTGTGGGATGGTGGGTTTGTGGGATGGTGGGTTTTTTCTATCTTTTTCCTTACCCACAATCCTACTATCCAACCTACCTACTGACCCCGCTATCTGCATCGCGCATTGCAACAGCAACGTGCTTTTGCCTATTCCAGGATCACCCGAAATTAATACCAGAGAACCTTTAACTATTCCCCCGCCTAAAACTCGATCAAATTCGCCAAAACCCGTAGCCAGTCTGCCGAATTTTTGGGATTTTACACTCGAAAGCTTTATTAATTTTTCGCCTATACTAATGTCTTGAATTTTGGCTCTTGTTGCCTCTTCTGTTACACTCGACTCTATTAAACTATTCCATTCACCACACTCGGGGCACTTGCCAAGGAATTGGGCTGACTGATATCCACACTGTTGACAGATATACACAGATCGAGTTTTCATTGATACCGTAGTTTACCCTGAACGAATCTGTCCTGAGTTTTATCGAAGGAGTCGAAGGGCTGGCAAACAAATTCAGAATATACTTTCGCCATGTTAGGTAAGTAGGCTCGTGGGTCGGTGGGATAGTGGGAAAAAGAAAATAAATTTTATCCTACCATCCTACTATCCTACCATCCCAATTACCTATATAGCACCGGTTTCGTGCGGGCGAGCGGAACCAGTGATATTTTCCTTGATTTCGTATCTACAGCTTCAACACTACATTCAACACTCTGCCCAACATCAAAGTTTTCATTTGGGGGCAATTTGGAAATATGAATTAAACCCTCGATACCCCTAGTTAACTCCACAATTACACCATATGGAGTAACTCGAGATATTGTCCCCTTAACTTCTTTGTCTTTTGTATAGTCTTTAGAAACTTCTACGAACGGGTCTTCACTAAGTTGTTTTATACTTAAATTAAGCCTACCGGTCTCATTCTCTTTGGCAATTACAATTACATCTGTTTTGTCGCCAACTTTGAAATATTTTGCAGGGTCTTCGACTTTTTCCCAGGAAATTTCGCTGATATGAACCAAGCCTTCTAATTTGGATAGGTTATCAGGTTTTTGGGTATTCAGGTCATCAGGTTCAGATTTTTTTGCCTTCCTGACAACCTGATCGCCTGATCGCCCGATCTCCTTCTCTATGTCTACTTCCACGAATATCCCAAAGGGCAAAACTGCAGTAACCACTCCGGATATTTCTTCACCAATCTTTACTTTAGAAAGTAATTTGACTACCTCCTTCAAATCCTTCTTTTCAGGCTGTTTCTGGGAAAGAATCAGACGATTTGACTGTTTATCTACCTCAATTACTCTTGCATTGAGTGTCTTTCCAATCAAATCTTCCAGTTTTGAGGGAGCTTTAACAAGTTGGGAAGCCGGCAAAAATCCTCGAATTCCCAAATACTCACAAATTACCCCGCCGCGATTTACTTCCATCGCCACCACATCAATGTCTTCATGATTCTCTTTCTTCTCTTCAAGTTCTTTCCATCTCTTTTCACCGGAAAGTTTCCTAAGGGAAAGCACCACCTGCCCTGCATCGTTTTCCGGATAAAGTACTGTTGCCTCAATAGGATCACCTACGGAAAGGTCGGAAACTAAATCCGCAGCGGCAGTCAATTCGTGGCCGGCTAGTAAGCCCTCGCTCTTCGCACCGATGTCTACCAATAACTCGTTACGGGAAACAGAAACAATTTTTCCGGAAACTTCCTGATTTCTCTTTAGGGCCGGAACTTTGCTTTCACTAGCCTTAAAAAGATCGGCGAAGGATAATTTTTTATCCGAAGCCCTGAGCGAAACTTGCCCTGAGTGTGCTTGCCCTGAGCTTGTCGAAAGGGTCGAACGGATCGAACGCGCAAAAGAAGCCTTCTTTGAAGATTTAGGTGAGGTATCTCGTCTAGATTTTGTATGTTTATCCTGAGCTTGTTTGCCCTGAGATTTTCGAACGGGTCGAAGGACCAATCATAATCACTTCCTTATTTAGATTTGCAAAATGTAATCTGAAGTTAGAAGTTGGATGTGAGAAACTGGAATTTGAAGTGCGATATTAGATTTCTCACCTCTCACCTCGATTTCTAGCTTCCCATCTCCTATTTCTCACTTCTCATCTCCAACATCAATTTGCTGCCCGAAAGTATAACAGTTTTAACTAATCAAAACAACAAAAAACCCTGCTTTAAACAGGGTTTGATGAAATGCCCTCATCGAACTTAGCCCCGCAGTCCTGAGTTCATCGAAGGACGAGGAGCACAGGACGATGACAAACAAAAAAACTCACGTTTAGTGAGTTGTTTTGTGCTGGCATCGAACTATTTTCGCATACAGTTGCCCATATACTATTGTCGCCGCTAGTGCGTTTCACTATCCAGTTCGGAATGGCCCGCTTCGCCGAAGCAAGGCGAGGATGGAGTGGTTCCACACTGCTAGAGACACCAGCGCAGAAATTTTACTATCTCGAAACTGAAACTGCAACTCTTTGGGGAATTTTAGGTAACTGGTGTGGTTTGTTGCCTTTTCCTAAAGTCCTCATTAATCGAGATATGATATCCAAGGATTGCCTTTTTGATCCTGGAAATTTTCCACGATTAATCTGATTCCTGACGTCTTTCAGCAATAATTTAACATTTTGGTTTCCGTCACTAAAACAAAGATCACCGATTATAATCTCTGGCACTAACCTCATCCAATCTTCGCCGTTTGATAAACTTCTAAGCCCTAAACCCTTATCATCGGCTCTTGATTGAATGAACTCACCCAATTGAAGTGCCAGATCAAGTTCTTCATCACTCACATCTCTGTACTGATCAACGACGTCACTTCCCCAAGGCATTTGTGATGACCTCTCGATTAAATTTTGTACTGAAATATCTGGTCTTTCTACCATTTTCCAAAAAAATACGCCTCTTTTAATTAAAAAGAGGACGATTCCACTAATAGTCTAAACTCGCAAGGCAAAGGTTGTCAAGTAAAAATCTAGCGTTCTTAAAACTGGATAGAACTTAAATGGGTAAATTGATCTTAGAGAACGGAATACTATTGAAAAAACTATTTCAATAGACGTGTAGTTCTCGCAGATCAATGTAATTGATCTATTAGTACACCTAAGCTGAAAAGTTACAAACAACAATTGACAAATGACAACTGACAAATGACAAAATGTCACATATCGAATGTTAAATGCCAAATGTTGGTCGCAAACTTAACCCTCACATTAAGTGAGACAAACATTACTGCCTTTACACTTGGTGCCTATCTCAGCCAAAGGCTGATCGTCCTATGGACGAACCAGATAGTCTTTCTGGGATCTTAATGATTTCTAGTCTTGGGGCCTGTTTGGCGCTTAGATGCTTTCAGCGCTTCTCAGTTACAAACGTAGCTACCCAGCAGTGCCGCTGATGCGACAACTGGCACACTAGAGGTTTGCTCACCACGGTCCTCTCGTACTAGTGGCGACCCCCCTCAGAAATCTAACGCTTACACCGGATAGAGGCCGAACTGTCTCACGACGTTCTGAACCCAGCTCGCGTACCGTTTTAATGGGCGAACAGCCCAACCCTTCCCGGCTACTCCGCCAGGAGGATACGATGAGCCGACATCGAGGTGCCAAACCTCCCCGTCGATATGGACTCTTGGGGGAGATAAGCCTGTTATCCCCGGGGTAGCTTTTATCCGTTAAGCTTACGCGCTCCCACGAACCACGTAAGGATCACTATGACCTGCTTTCGCACCTCCCTCCTACGCTCCTTGCGGAGCTTCGGAGGGCCCTCCGTAGCTTTACGCGAAGGAGGGGCTTGTGATGTACCACTCGCAGTCAAGCCGACTTATGCCATTGCACTCTAAAAATCCGTTTCTGTAGGATTTGAGTCGACCTTTGTACGCCTCCGTTACCTTTTAGGAGGCGACCGCCCCAGTCAAACTGCCCACCAGACACTGTCCCACATCCCGTTTGTTTTTAGGACATATGGTAAGTCCCAACCATCGAAAAGAGTGGTATTACACTGTCGCTCGCGCGCAGCGCGAGGACAAAATTAAACTAATTGACCTAATTATTCTAATTTATCTAAATAATACCCAATGCCTCAATGACTAAATTTAAACATTAGACATTCCAAAATTGGGATTTTATTAGAAATTAGATTTTAGAAATTAGAAATTTTACCCTTGTGCTACGCACAAGCTCCCACCTATTCTATACAGTTTCAAAAGTAAGAACAATGCCAAGCTGCAGTAAAGCTCCACGGGGTCTTTTTGTCCTGGTGTAAGTTGGCCGCATCTTCACAGCCATTGCAATTTCGCCGAGTCTCTCCTCAAGACAGTCGCCAAGTCGTTAAACCTTTCGTGCGGGTCGGAACTTACCCGACAAGGAATTTCGCTACCTTAGAACAGTTCACGTTGTTACTTTCGCGTTTACGCGCGATGGCATGGACATTTCTGTCATGCTCCCTATGTCGCCACATCGTCCTGAGTTAGGACGAAGTCCTTATCGAAGGATAGGGGTCGGACTATATCATAACCATTCATCCTTATTGTCATTCTCAACTTGATTGAGAATCTGATTCTCGCTTTCGCGAGAATGACAAAAAACTTATGGCTGTTGGCGTATAGTCTCTGAGGATACTCTTAAAAAGCCATTATCGGACCTGTTATGTTTTTATATAAACTAAACAACAGATAAAGTACGATTAAAACTAATATTAATAAAAGTACTTTCTTTAATAAACCTCTTAAAAGTCTTTCCTGCTGATTGTCTGCACTTGATGCTTTATTACTTGGCATTCTAATACCAAAGTAGCACAAGATACTCAGAGTTTCCAGCATATAGCCAACTTTTGCCCCGTTCCTTAGCGGGAGTGGGATTGGTTAACCCACGTAACTACAACTCTACGTGAACATTTTAGAATTTATTCGCAAGAATGCGAAGTATTCTTATATCAGCAGCTCCACTTGGCACAGCCCTTCGGGCTTCATACCAATGTGGCTCCTCTGATATTGCTCATTCACGCTGTTCTTTCGCAATAGTTACTGCTGCCGTTTACCCGGGCTTACATCGCTAGCTCACTCGTGCCCTGCGCGAGACTCGCAAAATCCTAAATCCTAATATCTAAACTCTAAACAATTTTCCAAATTCTAAATCCTAATGTTCCAAAACTTTTCTTTTTCATACATTTGAAAATTAGAACATTTGAATTTGTTTAGAGTTTCGTGCTTAGTATTTCGAATTTGTGAATCTTGTGCAAAGCACAAGGTCACCAGCAATGCTTAACCTACGAGCACTGGGCAGGCATCAGCCCATATACATCGTCTTTCGACTTAAGCATGGACCTGTGTTTTTGATAAACAGTCGCTTGGCGTCGTTAGCTGCGGCCTCGCGCGCAACGCGAGGAAATCCTAAATCATAAACACTAAATTCTAAACAAATAATAATTACTCAATGTTTGAAATTTTAAACATTGGGATTTGGAAATTTATTAGAAATTAGAAATTATCTGCCAAAGGCAGACCCTCCTTTGGAGGGGAAATTAGAAATTCCTTGCGCTACGCGCAAGGCGGGACATATTCCGAAGTTACGTCCAGCTGTATTGCCGAGTTCCTTAAGGAAAGTTTTCTCGCTCGCCTTGGTACACTAATACCAGTCCACCTGTGTCGGTTTGCGGTACGGTTTTATCTAAAATCTCCTAACGAGATAATTTCTAGGAAGTTGAAACAGTTCTAATTGCCAGCTTGCGCCGACTAACCATCATAGCTCGAATAATCATGAAAGTGGATTTGCCACCTTTCACTTCCTTGCTATTTAAAAGCCGTATCATTTCGACTCTAGAGTATTCCATCTTCGTCTTCCCTTTAGTGATATAACGATTTTAGTTAAAGTAGCAGAATATTAACTGCTTATCCATCGACTACGCCTTCTGGCCTCGCCTTAGGACCGACTAACCCTACGTCGACGAACGTTGCGTAGGAAACCTTGGACTTTCGGCGCTCGGGATTCTCACCCGAGTCTCGCTACTCATACCGGCATTCTCACTTCACATCGCTCCAGTCTGACCTTACGGAAGACCTTCACTGCAATGCAAACGCTCCCCTACCACACTCGCGCACAGCGCGAGAAATTCCAATTTTCAATTTGAAATTTGAAATGAAAACTTAAAATTTAAATATTAAAAATTCATTAAAAATTAAAAATTTATAATTGAAAATTCTTGTGCCATGCACAAGTATTCCAAGCTTCGGTGATATCCTTAGCCCCGATAAATTGTCGGCGCGCCTATGCCATCCGCCAGTTGGCGGATCGACAAGTGAGCTGTTACGCTATCTTTAAAGGATGGCTGCCTCTAAGCCAACCTCCTTGCTGTCTGAGCACAAACACTACCTTTCACACTTAGGATACACTTTGGGACCTTAGCTTTGGATCTGGGCTGTTTCCCTTTTGCCCTGACCCGCTTATCCGGGCCGGACTGACTCCATGTTTATACGCTCTAGTATTCGGAGTTTGGTTGAATAGCAACATCTTGCGACACTACAATCCATTCAGTGCTCTACCCCTAGAGTTTAAAAACACGGGCTATACTTAAATATATTTCGGGGAGAACCAGCTATCTCCGCGTTCGATAGGCATATCACCCCTAACCACAGCTCATCCCAGCCACTTGCAACTGACACGGGTTCGGTCCTCCATCCGCCGTTAGGCAGACTTCAACCTGGCCATGGTTAGCTCACGCGGTTTCGGGTCTTCACTATACTGTAAAAAACGCGCTATTAACGCTCGCTTTCACTTTGCCTACCCACGTCAGACGTGGTTAAACTACAGTATAGAGAAACTCACCGGTTCATTCTTCAATAGGCACGTCGTCACCATCCTACGCTCTTCACTTCGTTCAGAGCTACGGAATGGCAAGCCCCTCATCCATTTGAAAGGTTTACCGATCCGAAGCTTTTTGCTTGAACGAAGCAAAAAGCGAAGGACGGCTCCGGCTGCTTGTTAGCGTTCAATTTCAGGTACTTTTCATTCCCCTCCCGGGGTACTCTTTCACCTTTCCCTCACGGTACTAGTTCACTATCGGTCGCAACACATATTTAGTCTTGGCGGGTGGTCCCGCCGGATTCCCACAGGATTTCGCGTGTCCCGTGGTACTTGGGATTCTTCTAAGGTTACCATTGATTTCGCTTACAAGGCTTTCACTCTCTATGGCCAGACATTCCAGACTGTTCAACTATCGCAAGTAAATCCCCGTATTGAAGTCCCACGACCCCTTGCCCGCAGGGCAAGAAAATCCTAAATCTCAAATCCCAAATCCTAAACAAATTCTAAATACTAAATGTTTCAAAATATCTTTGATATTTTCTTATCAAATTTCAAACATTAGAATTTTGAAAATTATTAGAAATTAGAAATTATCTGCCAAAGGCAGACCCTCCTTTGGAGGGGAAATTAGAAATTACTTGTCCTTTGGACAAGGTTTAGACTTTTCCCCTTCCGCTCGCCGCTACTCAGGGAATGGCCCTTCGCCAAGGCTACGGACCACAAGTCACTTTTGCTTGCAATCCGAAGTCTTGACGAAGGATTGTTTTCTTTTCCTCGCCTTACTTAGATGTTTCAGTTCAGGCGGTACCCCTCCTCGAGCTATGTATTCCCTCGAGGATTCATGCATAGCTCGAGGAAATCCTAAAATCTAAATCCTAAATCCTAAACCCTCCTTCGCTTTGAAAAGCTACGGATGGGCAAGCAAATTGCCTGCTCCTCGGAGCTTTAGCGTAGTGAGTTTAGAAATTAGAAAGCGAAGTTTTACTTCGCAAAATTAGAAATTAGAAATTACTCGTGCTATGCACGAGGATTTCTCCATTCGGAAATCGCCGGGTCAAAGCTTGACGGCAGCTAACCGGCGCATATCGCAGCCCTCCACGTCCTTCTTCGGTGTGTTGCACCAAGGCATCCATTGAACGCATATATTATTACCCTTTATCCCGTACCGAATGGTACGGGGAAATTCCATCCAGTTTCAAAAAAGCTAAGCTTTTTAAAAAACTTTGAGAATTTCTTTACTTTACCCGACTAAATTTTTGCTTATGCAAAAACTTTGACGGGTTTACCAGTATTCTGTTGTTAAAGAGCGGTCTGCCGAAGGCAGACAACAATTAACAACTAACCATTAACAATTGACTTCTTTATAAAATTCCAATTTTGCTTAATGTTAATTGTTAAATGTCAACTGTCTTCGACTACGTCGAAGTGTGGACCCGAGCGGACTCGAACCGCTTATCTCCGCAGTGCAAATGCGGTGTTCTACCCGGTGAACTACGGGCCCCGAACAAAGTATCTGGATTAAATAATACAATCGGAACTCGTCCCACTTGGCAGATCTAAGCTTGACTCCATCCCGAATCCAAAAACTTTGTTCGGGGCGGGCCCGTCCGCCACGCGAATCCTCTATATTCTGTTAACTTGCATGTCCTCCGAAACTTTAGTGAAGGAGGATTAATTTGTGATGAAAGCTAAATTTACCGCCAGGTCAGACGTTGCCAAAGTTGAGGTTAATTTGGAAATTTTTCAACATATGAAATTTAACTTTCACCCTCGTCACGTTCAGTTTAAATGAATGTGACAAAGATTTGAAAATCACTGCAGAGAGTATAGCAAGGCAAACTCTTGAGTGTCAACAGATGAATAGTTGGGTGGATGGATAATTCGGTGATTGGGTACTAGGAGAGTTTTTTCCACCAATCTATCAAACTACCCAACCTGTCAATTTGAATTTATTACCTTCGGTATAAATTCAAATATATCACTTGCCGCTACGCCTTCACCAAAATTATCTGCCGCCATTTGCCCGGCTACCCCATTAATGTATGCGCCAATATGCGCTGCTTCAAACAAACCAACACCGCGCCCGAGCAAAGCTCCAACAATCCCGGCAAGCGTATCGCCAAACCCTCCTTTAGTCATCTGAACTGAACCTGTATTATTCGTAACAGCCATTTCGCCATCCGTAATAATATCGATGTGGCCTTTTAAAAGAATTACTGACTTGTATTGAATTGCAGCCTTTTTCGCTTGCGCCATTCTCATTTCAAATTCAACATCAACTCTCTCACCCTTTAAAAGAGTTGAAAGCTCGCCTGCGTGAGGAGTTAGAATAAGATGTTTCCCTTCCCCAACTTCCGGCTTTTGAGCTAGCGCCAAAAGTGCATCGGCATCTAAAACCATTGGTACTATAAATTTGGTAATTAATTTCCTGATTGCTGTCAAAGTAATTGCTGCTCTTCCAAGCCCGCAACCCAAAACTACAGCATTAATTTTACGAACGTGCGCAACATCAATTATTTCGTTAACATGACTGGAAGTTAAATAATCTCCTCTGAGCGGATATGTAATTAAATCAGGGAGAGTATGTGAAGCCACATCAGCCGCTCGCTGCGGGGCAACAACCGTTACCAGATCCGCACCAGAGCGAACTGCCGAAACCGCTGCCAGCGTTGCCGATCCACTATAAAATTTTGACCCGCAAACAACCAAAACCGAGCCGTAATTTCCCTTATGAACCCAATCGGGGCGAGAAGGGTAGATTTTAGATAAATCCATGGGCAGATAGTTAGCACCTACTGATTGTACAACAGAAAATTAAATTTGTGGCAAGATTATAAGGTAATTCCCCATCTGTACCAGCTCAATCAATCTATTCGAATATCCGTATTCATACCGTCCAGCTTTGCTGGACTAAAGTATTACGAGTTCCCAATAGCTATTACTTGTTCAATAAGTCGATTCGAGTACCCAAACTCATTATCATACCAGGCAAAAACTTTGACCAAATCGCCGTCAACGACTTGAGTTAGCGAAAGATCGACAATTGCTGATTCGCTGCGGCCGATGATGTCGGACGAAACCACCGGATCTCGAGTTACTGCCAGAATACCATGTAAAGGAGAATCCTTAACAGTAGCGTTTTCCAGCACCTTGTTAACTTCATCAATCGTAACTTTTTTACTTAAAAGGAATGTAAAATCGGAAATTGAAACAACCGGAACCGGCACTCTTAATGCCGTTCCTTCAAATAAACCCTTCAACTCCGGAATAGCTTCGGTTGTGGCAATAGCTGCCCCGGTTGTTGTTGGCACAATATTAATAGCGGCAGCTCTTGCTCTTCTTAAATCTTTATGTGGCCCATCCTGAAGATTTTGATCTGCTGTGTAGCCATGTACGGTAGTCATCATTGCCTTTTTTATACCAAATTGCTGATTTATGACCTTGGCCACCGGTGCGATGCAGTTTGTAGTGCAAGAAGCGTTGTTGATAACATCCTCCCCTGCGTATTTTTCTTCATTGACACCTAAAAGCAACGTCGGTGTCTCTTTGCCCGGCGCCGAAATGACCACTTTTTTAGCACCCGCCGCTATGTGTTTGCCAGCATCTTCTTTTTGGGTAAAGCGACCGGTAGATTCAATTACCACATCAATCCCCAAATCTTTCCAAGGCAAAAGGGACGGGTCTTTTGTAGCAAAAACTTTGACTGTAAAATCATCAACTTTAATCTGCCCGACCTCTTTCCCCTCCGTATCTTTGGGCAACACCTCCGAGGTGTTCTCTTGTTGTCGACCAGGCTTCACCTCGGAGGTGAGACTGGGATCGACTATCCCCTCCACTTTCCGGCTCCATGCCCCGTAAACCGAATCATTCTTTAGAAGATGAGCAAGGACATTTGCATCAGTAAGATCGTTTACCGCAACAACTTCAATTTCCTCGCGGTGCTTATCAAACCATACTTTAAACGCTTGCCTACCGATCCTGCCAAAACCGTTAATTGCGACGCGAATCATCTAATATCTCCTTTATTTCGCGGAGCAATATCAGAGGTGCGCCCTGAGCGAAGTCGAACGGGCGATCTGCTGATACTGCAACTTTAATCATATCTTTAGTTTACAACTGACCTTTCGATAAACTCAAGGTCAACCTAAATTACATCGAAGGTTGACAACTAACTTATAACAACCGACTCTGTATTCAGCTGTTTAACCTCCGGAATCAATGGCTAGCCTTCCAGCTGGCACTTTAGCAGTCGATGTATCTAGTTTGCCAGCTTTTCTAACAAAATACTTCCTAATCTCCTCAACCCAAATAATCGAAGTTGCAAGCGCAATCCCAATCACCCATTGCCCGATATTTATATCTACCGTGTGCAAAATCTTGTTTCCAAACGTTGTTTCAATTGCCACGAACTGAAGTATCAATACAATCACAAACGCCGCATTAAGAAAATTATTATTTAAGGGAATCGTAAAAACAGATCTTGTCCTGGAACGTACGTTTAATGCGTTAAACCACTGAACCGCAGAAAGAACCAAAAGCGCCATTGTCCTAGCATACTCAAGCGAATAACTTGCTTTGTAATAATTAAACACCGGCAAGGTAATTAGCAGCATAACCCCACCCATCAACATAATTCTTCTTATCATTAACTTGTCAATTAAATTATCGCTGTTAACGTCTTCTTTGGATTTCAGCTGCCTCTTTGTCGGAGAATCCTGCGCGAGTCCTACCACCAAAAAACCGTCGGTTACAAAATTCAGCCAGATAATCTGAACCGCAACCAAAGGAAGCGGCAAACCAATTAAAATCGCCCCCGAAATAACCAAAACTTCGCCAAATCCGGTCGAAAACAAATACAAAATGTTTTCTTTAAGGCTAATGTATATCGCTCTGCCTTCCCGAATCGCATCAACTATTGTCGAAAAATTATCATCTACCAAAACAATATCACTGCTGTCTTTGGCAACCTGAGTTCCACTTCCCAACCCTATTCCTAAATTAGCTGCCTGAAGAGCTGGAGCATCATTAACACCGTCACCCGTCATTGCACAAACATGGCCTTTTTTCTTAAAAGCATTAACAATTTTTAATTTGTGTTCAGGGGTAATGCGGGCGAAAACAGATACTTTTTCAATTCTTTCCTCAAGCTCAACTTCCGCCAACTTTTCAACATCCTCACCGGTTAAAACCGTATCCCCTTCTTCATATATCCCAACTTTTTTGGCAATGGCTTTGGCAGTTTCCGCATAGTCTCCGGTCATCATTACAACCCTAAAACCTGCCCGTTTGGCTTCTTCTACACTTGACGGGACCGACTTTCTAGTTTCCTCTTCTATAGTAAGAAGTGCGTGGCCGAATAATTTTTTCTTCGGGCCAAATACCGCTAAACCCACAACTCTTAAACCTTTTTGGGCAAACTTGTGGTAATCTTTTTCAAGGTCGTGATCGATCTTTAACTTTTTACTCAAAAATTCCGGGGCGCCAACTAACACATGCCATTTTTCGCCCTCTTTCGCAAAGGCTGCTTCTATATACCGCTTTTTTGAATCAAATGGCCGGGCAAAGTCTGTCTTATATTCTTTTGACAGCTTCTCCCTGTTTAACCCCGCTTTCAAACAAAGAGTAGCAATTGCAGCTTCTGTCGGGTCTCCGGAGGGTTTCCAGCCGGTGTGCTCGGTGTGAACAACATTTGCCTTTAAGGAAAGCAGACACAAACCTAGCAGCTTCTCAAGTTTTGCTTTTTGTTTACTGTTAGTTATCTTAATTTTTCCTTTAGGCTCGTATCCCTCACCGGTAACTTCAATTAATTTACCATCCAAATTCACTTGCTTAATAACCATTTGGCCGGTTGTAATCGTTCCGGTCTTATCAACTAGTAGCGCGTCGGCATTCCCGAGTGCTTCAACTCCTGCTAGCTGGCGGATTATCGCTTTTTCTTTGGCCATTCTCCAGATGCCGCCTGCCAAAACAATCGTTACGGCAATCGGCAACCCTTCCGGAACAATAGAAACAGCCAGACCGATGACAGCACTTACAATTTCGATAAACTCGATTCCGCGAAGCAAACCTAATATTAATGTAATAAATGCAACGCCGAAAACTGCAAAAGCAATAAAGTGGGTAAGTTTATTTATTTTATTTGCAAGCGGCAGCGGTAAATCCGAAGATTCCAAAACCTCTTTGGAGATTTTCCCAAGTTCGCTGTCAAACCCGGTAGTAACAACCACAGCTTCACAGTACCCGGAAACCACACTAGTGCCGGAAAAAACCATATTTTTCTGGTCTCCCAAAACCAGATTTTCTTCGCGAATTACCTCCGATTTTTTCCCGACTGCATACGCTTCCCCGGTTAAGATTGACTCGTCTACTTTTAGAAACTCAGCACTTATAATCCTGGCATCTGCAGTCACTCTATCGCCTTCTTTTAAAATCAAAATATCACCCGGAACTACATGTTCAGAAGAAATTAAATCTTCCTCGCCGTCACGCCTAACTAAAGTCTTATGTCTCGTTAAATTTCTAAGTCTCTCTAAAGAATTTTTTGCTTTTCCTTCCTGAATTGTCCCAACGATTGCGTTAACGACAATTACTGTCAAAATTACAATGGCGTCTACATTTTCACCTAAGACTAAAACCAAAAGTGCTGCAAAAATTAAAATGTAAATGAGAGGACTCTTAAACTGGCTAATAAATATATCAAATATTGTTTCTTCTTTGTGACGTGCTAGTTCGTTAGCTCCATAAGTCTTTAGTCTTCTTGCCGCATCATCATAGTCTAGACCATTTTCCTGTTTTACAGTCCATTCTTCTAAAGCCTCTTTGGCACTCTTTTGATACCACTTCATGACAAGTCAAACTTGCCTATCGAGTTTGACTCGATGGGCAGGAATAAATGAATTTCAAATAATTACCAATTTCAAATTTACAACTTCCAATACCTTTGTTCTTGTTTTTATTAGAAATTAGAAATTAGAAATTTGCCATTAGAAATTCGTTATTGTAGCGCTTCTATTGCCGGCAATTTTTTACCTGCCAAAAATTCCAGCATCGCCCCGCCGCCGGCAGAAACAAATGAAAACTTCGTCAGTAATTTATTCTGTTCCAAAAATTGCGTGGTTTCTCCTCCGCCGACAATACTATGTGCGCCGCTTTCGATAATCGCTTGAGCAACAGACAAAGTACCGTGGCCATATCCTTCCTCAAACATACCTTGCGGGCCGTTCCAGACTACCAACCTTGCACTTTTGATAACTTTCAAGAATTTCTGTATTGAATCCTCTGCCAAATCCTTATTTTCACCGGTTAACTCAGCGACAATTA
>Ga0209542_10004764_pt1 | contig 27643 bp, 26 predicted proteins | sample RifCSPhighO2_01_FD_184028 | JGI IMG/M metagenome (GOLD analysis project Ga0209542, IMG submission 184028) | Soil microbial communities from Rifle, Colorado - Rifle CSP2_plank highO2_0.1 (SPAdes) (version 2) | ecosystem: Environmental > Terrestrial > Deep subsurface > Rock core/Sediment ...
GGTTTCCCATTGGTTGGATCCGCTTTTAGTTTCCCTTTAATATTATAAAAATCACGTGCCCCTCCCAGTTTGTCACCTTTACTAAACCATTTTGGGGCGCTCCCAATCAGGCCTTCTATTTGGGCCATCTGTATAAGACCCAATGACAGATCATACATTTTATTAGATAGAGTTGTAGTTGCTTCTCCGTCGCCGGATGATGAAAATGATTCGTTAGTCAAATGTAGGCAAGTAATATTAGTATCGATATCGCCCAACGCGGTATCGGTTATTGAATCTGTGTCACCTGCTGTGGCATTACCCTTATCGGCCGAAAGATCATCATCACAAGAGTCTGGCAATTCGAAGAGTAGATCCCCGGTTATTAATTCATAATAAACGCACATTGCCGACCAAATGTCAATGGCCGCCGTATATTTTGCGCCGACGATTAATTCTGGCGCCATATATTCTTGTGTGCCGGTGTGTAGCGAAAACAAACTATCGGCAAGTGTCGATGAGCCAAGGTCAGTTAAGACTATAGAGATTTCATTATTCGTCTGGATGTCGGCAATACGTTTAGTAATATTCAAATTATGTGTTTTCACATCAGTATGAATAATGTTGGCATGATGCAACGTATTTAATGCAAGTAATAATTGGATCATTAATCGTTTTGCATCTCCAAGTGGAAGCCCACCATCAATTGTCTCAATCATTTGCAAGACGGATTCGCCCAATAAATCAAATACAAGACATGGATGTACACATGAATATTTCATCTTGGAGTCATAAGTCATATGGCAAAAGGCCGCGTGACAGGTCAATAAGTGAGGACGTGGGCCGCCGACTGTAAGATATATAGATAATTCATTGTCAAAATATTCACGATTATTAGATCCGTGTCTGTAAACTTTTATCGCATAATGCTTATCATCACGCCGACATTTATACACAATGGAGAATCTTCCCCGCCCTAATCTGCTTTCAACAATGTAATGCCCGCCGATTACATCCCCCGGCCGCAAAATGCAATAGCCGTTGGTAATTTCTGATGAAATATGGGCGCCGAAATAATTCATAGATATTATATATCGGTCAGATATATATTTTCTAAATTATCTTTTTTACATAAATGATCCATCGGCGGTGGCCTCGCATTCGCGTACGCCTTCGGCTCCCGCTAACATACTCGGCCCGAGTCGCACCTTGGCCGCCGTTTACAAACACTGCTTAAAAAATATGTTTCATATATTTGTCTAATACATTTGCGCCGGCCGAATGCGCTAGCAGAGACCGAAGGTCGATGCGAGCAGGAGGCCAACGATATAGTATTCGGTGTAGTATCCGATATAGTATTCGATATAGTATTCGATATAGTATTCGATATAGTATTCGATATAGTATTCGATGGTATTAGATATAGTATTCGATGTAGTATCCGATGTATTATCCGATGTATTATCCGATGTAGTATCCGATATGATATTCGATGTAGTAATATATGCACATTGTTCCTCAATTGCATAAAATATGCAATAAGTTACTGCCCGAGTGAATGAGATTATATTCACTATAAAAAATAACCCGAATTATGCGGGAACGAATTATGGTGTGAGAAACATATTCTATGCTGATAAAATCAGCGGTTACTTCTTCAACTATATTGCGCCAATCTTTTATGGGCTAGACAATTTTATTGCCGCGGAATATCATAAAAATATGTCTATAACTTACTAACTTACAAAATGAATATTTTATTTAAACATAATAATTTACATATACGTTATCAACATGTCTACGATATATGCATTATCTAAAGATACTAACCAACTGAAGAGTATTTATGATAAATTAAAGTCTGATTTAAAATCAAAATCTAAAATACTCGGAAGGGTTTGGCATCATATACTCAATGTTAATACATATTTATCAATAATTCCACCGGATATACTGAACATAATAAAAACATATTATCCCGGTTATATCTTTACAGACAAATATACTCTTACGGGCAGATATTATGTATGTCCTTGGTGTACGAGAGAATTTGGTTGGAATCATTCTGGCAAAATAATTTGTGTAAATTGTGAAAATCCACTTTGTCGCGGTGAATCGGTTAATCCTTATTTATATGAACTTCGTCCTACATATGCGAGTCAAGCCGAAATTAAGAAGGTGCGCGAATGGTATCTTCGGTATGCGGATTATTGATGTCCGACATATCAATCGGCATAAACATTATAAAGTATACATCATATTTTATTGAGTTTATGATTAATATTTTATGTAGCCATATATCAATGTCATCGCCGAAATAGTTCATGAATATTCTATCAGTCTATTTTACAATAATGATTCCTCAGCGGTGGCCTCGTACTCGCAGCCATGTGCTCGCCACTTAGGTCCTGGCTTCCGCCAGGGACCGTTGTGGCTCGACCTTCGGTCTCTGCTAACGTATTCGGCCCGCCGCCGGCTACGAACACTGCTTAAAAAATATGTTTCATATATTTGTCTAATACATTTGCGCCGGCCGAATGCGCTAGCAGAGACCGAAGGTCGATGCGAGCAGGAGGCCTACTGTGTAGTATCCGATATAGTATCCGATATAGTATCCGATGTAGTATTCGATATAGTAATTCGGTGCAGTATTCGATATAGTATTCGGTGTAGTATTCGATATGAATTCTATGTATTTGTAATCGGCGGTACATTACTGTTGATCCCGATCAACTACGCCGAAATAATTCATAGATATTATCTATCGGTTGGATATATATTTTCTAAATTATCTTTTTACATTAATGATCCATTGGCGGTGGCCTCGTACTCGCATCGACCTTCGGTCTCTGCTAACGTCCTCGGCCGGCCGCCGGCTACGAACACTGCTTAAAAAATATGTTTCATATATTTGTCTAATACATTTGCGCCGGCCGAATGCGCTAGCAGAGACCGAAGGTCGATGCGAGCAGGAGGCCTACGATATAGTATTCGATATAGTATTCGGTATAGTATTCGATATAGTATTCGGTATAGTATTCGATATAGTATTCGGTGTAATATTCGATGTAGTATTTTATATATTTATAATCAGTAGGATAATAATGTCGTCGCCGGTCAGAATAAAAACCGGCCATCGAATAAATGGAAAAAATAGTATTATTGCCGTTTGGCACATCTAAATTTCACCATAATAAATCTTCAAGATACAATTTTATTAGAGTCCATTGTAGATGATTTTTTGGCGGCAACGACATACTAATATTAATACGATCATCATGATCGGCTGATGTACGGCGAATATCATATTCATTATTATAATGAGCCATCCAGTTACCGTTGATTAATTCGGCGGTGTGGAATACATTTCCGGATATATCATATAATGAATATACTTCTTTATAATCGTTGCCGTCGTAATAATATGATGATTGTTTTAATAGACGGTGTTTATAACCATATGATTTAACATGCATTAGGATAAATTGCATATCATAATATTCTTTTGATCGAAGATCATGATCGTCGCCCAAGAATATCTTCACACGAATACGTGGCGCACCATAATATTCGATTTTTTCAATCTGATATTTGTATTCAGCCGCGAACTTATAATTGATGATGAAACGTGTAATGATTGGGTCATCATCCGAATAATTAACGTCGGCGCCCAAGTTAACTCGATGCTCTAATCGCCGGGCGTACATATAAGTTAAATAATCAAATATAATTGTTGAATTCTTTTCTTCGGCGGCCAACAATAATTGTTGCCATTGTGGCCAGGTGATGTCAACATTTAGTAGATCATAATATGATTCGGCGACGAAGATAAGAAAGGCCCGGATGTTCCGGCGTTTCTCTGTAGGAATAATTGACGCAAACAATAGTTCAGCTGTATTCATGGCGAAAGTATAAATTATATACCTAACTTCTTTAATACGAAAAAATTTAAAATTTCATTTAGGCGAAGATTTCGCGGCAATGCTTCAGAGCATTGTTCAAGTATTCACTCTTATTGATATTGTTATTATTACGTTTGACATTAATTACAAATGTAATATATTTATCCGTTTCATCGCGGAAGGAGATATCATAGTTATCCCCGACAGTAATCTGCATTAGTTTACCATTTTTATATTCATAAGTAGATAATAGATTATTATCATTATCATAATGGAACTTTAGTTTATGTTCACCATCATCATCGTAATAGTAGGTCTGTTTGGTTTTAGTCACCGGATCTTTACTTTTAATGATCTTATGATCGCTAATCTTATATTGGCAAATCAAAACGGTTGCACTTTCCTTGCTTAGATAAACATATGCAATATCCTCGGCGTAATCGGCGCCAATGGATGCTATATCTGCAATTATGCTCCATTCGGGTGCATATAAGAAAACGACATCCATGACATGACTTTCGCTGTTTATACTAATATTAGCATTAGACTGATGAATCAGAGTAATACCAAAGTTAATGAAATCGGGATCATGTGCATATCCTGGCATAGTTGGGATCCACTCTAATAACTTCACGGCCTCATTCATGTTTTGCTGAGGAATCTTTGCCAACAGTTTCGTATATTCCGCCCACATGATCTGGTTCTTCATAATAGGAGCAGTCATATTGGCCGGCGTTTCAATAGATTCCATTTGTATATTGGATGTAGTAGAAGTTGTCGCTGCGGCTTCTGTTAAATTCATGGTGGCCACAGTTGAAGTGGTTGCCGCATCGGCAGTTGTTAGAATGGTCGCTGTAGTTGCGCCAATCAAAGATTGGCTAGGCAATTTCATTGCCGCGGCCGGTACACTAGTGGCCAGCGTAACAGCGGCCGATACGGCATTGGTGGAAGCATTGGACTCCGGTGCTAGACTATTATTAATCTGTGCGCAGAACTTCATGTATAGACGGACAATATCTGCCGTCTTAGGGGTCAATGCGCGATATAACTTACGAAAAAGGGTAAGTTCATGTGTATTTGCAGTTGCCGCCGCCATGGCTTCAGAATGAAAAGGATATTCGATTAAGATATGTATATGATAATACTATAAAAAATAAATTCAATTTTGGTGGAGATAGTTCAGTATAATATATTATTGGGCAATGCTGTAGCACCGGGGCACAACATTTCCATCCCCGTCTGGATCATTTACATCAACTGTCCACACTTGTTGCATATATGCTGCGCGGCGATTTCCATAATTCATACCTACAGCGGAAACCTGCTCCATTTTTTCTGCTTCCGCTTTGGCCGCCTGAATATGTTCAGTAATTTTATCAATCATTTCAATCATTTGTTCAATCGACAATGCTGGGCTCGCACCATTTTTGCCTGTTGTATTATTCATTGTTGTATTATTCATTGTTGTATTATTCATTGTTGTATTATTCATAACCCGCATTTTTTGAGTTTCCGTCAATTCATTGCGCTTTACAATCCGACCTTCATAACCATGATGAATACGATTCTCTATAAATATTTTAATGAATTTTAGGATATTAGCGATGATAGCCGTACTATATTTCTGAAATGTATTGGCGCGAATATTATCGCAAGCGCGTTCAACATCATCGCGGGTTTTGTTTAATTTTTCTTGAATGACTAATGTCCAGATGGCGCCGGCAACTTTAGTATTAATAACACTATTATAACCAATCGATGTATTCTTTGTCGCTTCCACTAAGTCGACAACGAATTTATTATATTCTGGCTTCTCAATACCGAGAGCTTCTAAGTATCGGTCGGTGTATGCCTGAGTAAATGCTCGGTCATCGGTACAAATATCCAGATGAAGTTTGCCGGATATGCATAAATCCCGCACAAACTTGGTGCCCTCGGCGATTCCCTTGGTGCCATCTGACTTGTTCAGGAATTCGGCAATATCCCGTTTGCGCCGGGGGGTTCCTTCGATGCGACAAATTTCATAAAGAATTGCACCTAAAATATCATCCTTCACATTATCTTTCTTAAGAATTTTCTTTTCGCCTTCAATATTTGAAGCTCCGATTTTTAATATATCATTGAATATGTTTGCAGTCCGGACTAGAATGTTCGACGAAAATTTTGCGCCGGCATATTGATTGTTCTTAGTTATTAATGAATTTAATATAGCATTGAACCGCACATGAGCATAATCGGAGCCGGCGGAATATCGAATCCGGCGCGTACCATTGATGGAGCGGACTGTGCCACTTAATATCTTATCCTTTATGAATTCACGTTGGCCACCAACAATTTCCTCCTCGCGACCACATGTCTCACATCTATATGAACACGTTTTCTCAATAAAATTCATCGGCACATTGCATATTTCACACATACCCTGAAGACTATGCGCATCATTGCCGGCAGCAACTAATTCCCGCGTCTCAATTTGCGCCAATGCTTCATCAGAAACTAATCGTAATCCGTCCGATGACATGTATGATTCCCAAATTATTATACTTACCAATATGGCTGACAAAAAATCAAATGGTATATTATATACATAATGCTCCTCTAATTGATTATTATTGTGGCGGGACGAATAATGGATAGGCGGCAGGCCTATGCTGATAACTTAATGTTGGCGAAGATGAGCTAGGCAATTTCATTGCCGCCGGAATGAATTCTGGTGATGCCGCGCTCATCGAAGATGCTCTAGGTAATGAAATTGCGGCCGATTGTGATGGCGCTGGCGGAATAAATAATGGTTCAGATGTTTTTCGAATTATAGTCGGTGAAGTGAACATTGAAGGATGAGGTGGTGATGCTGGCGGCGTTAACGGAGGAGTTACCGGTCCGGATATCTTGCGTGCAAATTCCTTCGGCGGGAACTTTTCCGGGGGCAAACTATAATAATGCGGCTCGCCATAATATCGGGCCAATGCATTATAGGCTTTAATTTTTTCCTTTTCAATTAACTTATCATTTTCCTTGACAACTTTGCTGATAACATTGATAAGTATGTCTCTTGGCGCTACCTTGGTAGGTAATTCTTCGTTGTATAATTTTGTAATTTGTTCAATATCATTGAGTAATGTATTAGTCGGCGGTTCCACATGTTCAAGAGATGTATAATCTATGCCGGCCTGTAATACTCCAAGTCGACTTAATTCGCTGGCTATATAATCTTTCAAGAAATCAGTATGAATAGTATATGGTATAATAATAAGCCGGTCGGGATTGCCGCCTCTGCTTTGTGCAAATTGTGTATATTTATCGTTGTCTTTATCATAAGTCCGGCGAATCTTGTAAGTAACATTCTCGAACGGAGAATATCCGACTGCGGTCGACTTATATAAATCGGTCACATGATAATGATATGGTCCATTATATTCGAAGGCCACATCAATCGCCGGATTATAACCATCAAGGGATCCTTGTTTATTAATGTCGGATTCACGCAAGAATTTTAAATTCCATTTGTCATCAAGTTTCTCATCACCTCCAATTTCCTTAAATAATCCTTTGGAACATAAACAATTGAACATATTTCGTACATAATCTTCCCGCCGATGACCTTGTTCCGCATCATTCCAGACTCTTCTGAAGTATTCTTGCGAACACCACAACCCCCATACTCCGCCAAGACATAGTCCGCCGACAGCCCCGCCTGTGAATCCAAAATAGAATAAGATTAATATAATTATAATGATAATTATCGCCGGAAACATTCCGAATATATTAATTGTTGCATTAAGTTACCACAAATATTATATTTTTTGTTCACTTTGCACAAATGGCATGACGAATTATTCATCCTAAATATTATGATTGTTGGATATTCCGCTCGTAAACTCGCGGTTGGTATTCATATTAGTTTTATGATTGTTGGTTATTCTCATGACTAAAATGCTCCGACCATTGTAAAAAATAGTAAAAGATACTTTCGTCGCTCAAATATATGTGGGCGTGAGGGTAATGAACTCCACAGATTTACTATTAAATTTATATATGACAAGTATAACCGGCGGACATGTTATCGTTAATAAATCTGGCACATCCGCGGATATATTTAGTGAACAATTAATTAATATGTTGGGGATGACTCCACAGACTTTTCTAGAATGTATTTATATGGATGATGTGGAGGATGTACGTGCGGCAATTAATGTTGATAATAAATTAACTAAAGTATTTCGAGTAGTTCATGCCGACGGACATATTATTACGGTGCGCGCGAATGGACAATGTCCATCTGATAAGAATGATCAGATAATATTAGTCCTCACCGATATTTCTGCGTGTAATACCGTATTATCACAGTTGGCCGAGGCAAAAGCCGATGCCGAACGTGCATTACAGGCAAAATCAAGATTCTTGGCCGCGATGAGTCATGAAATTCGAACGCCACTTAATGGAATTATTGGCCTAACCGATTTATTGCGCGGAGGCGGCGCATCCTCTTCCGATGAGACTCGCGAGTCGATCGAAACAATAAATTTATGTTCGAATCTGTTATTAACATTGATAAATAATATATTAGATTATAGTAAGTTGGAAGAGGGAAAGTTGTCTTTGAACAAGGAAAAGTTTAACTTGCAACGATGTTGCGAAGATATTCTTGCAATGTTGACGCCGAAAAAAAGTGAACGTGTTGATATATTACTCGATTTTACCGATGACTCCCCAACCTGGGTAGTCGGTGATCAGGTGCGGGTAACACAAATACTAACTAATATTGTTGGAAATGCAGTAAAATTTACATCCACCGGATATATCCGATTGACTGTCCGGCATGCTCACCCTTCTTCTGCTTCACTTTTGGGGTCCGTATCATCTAAATATAATATATTGTTTATTGTTGAAGATACCGGCGTCGGTATATCAAAAGATAATCTCGGACAGTTATTCAAAACATATAATCAGGGCGATCAAAATAAGCATGGAGGTACTGGACTTGGGTTATGTATTGCGCGGGCACTCTGCCGACTGATGTCCGGCGACATATCAGTGTCCAGTGTATTGGGCGAAGGTTCAACATTCACTGTCTCCATCTGGCTGGATACACCAACCCTCGGTGGCTCAACCGACTCACTTATCACATCGACTTCTGATATTCAACCGCCGTCTAATCCACTGAAGATTCTCGCCGCCGAAGATAACAAAGTTAATCAAACAGTCTTGGCAAAAATGTTGGGTCGTCTTGGTTATACATATGATATCGTTGAAAATGGACTACAGGCCGTGAATCATATTCGCGAGGGTCAATATGATGTTGTCTTGATGGATTGGCATATGCCGGTGATGGATGGATTTGCAGCAACTAAAATGATCCGCGATCTTGGATATACACAAGTAAAAATTATTGCCCTAACCGCCAATGCCATGAAAGAAGATAAAGATCTTTGCCTATCCAACGGCTTCGACGATTACATTAGTAAACCAGTAAGTTTGAGACGTCTGCGCGAAGTATTAGCAAGTATTCCGCCATCAAATATTCAATAGGAAAAATGAAATGCATATATATATAATTTTGATCTTCAATAAATAAAAGTTATGGAACGTGCGGACAATAATTGGACCGATGATATAGAAAAACTAGTTAGGGAATGGGGTGAAACAGCGGATACTCTTGAGGGTCGATATGATTCACAGTCGATGCGGCAAAAAATATATTATTATTTATTAATGATTCCGATCATTCTATGTAATGCTTGTTTGACCGGGTTAACAATATATAATGTCATTGAAGATCAACTAGTTGTTAAAATTATTATAATCATATTAACTATTATTGATTCGGCCGCGGTATCATTGACCACATTATTCACATTTGATGCTGCATCACAAGCCTCCGGTGCAATTGCGAAAAAATATAAACGATTAAGTCTGAAAATAGAAGCCGAACTAAACCGTACTCGGGCCGAGAGAATGGATGGCGATGAATTTTTAGAATATACACGCGGAAAATATACTCGCTTGGCCGAAAGAAGTCCGGATCTTAATAGTAATATTAAACATATATTTATGAATTTCTGTATTGGCAAACGAACAGTTGATGTGCCAAAAACCATAACCGTGGCAGCACCGGGTATAACTTATGCATCCACCGAAGAAGTTAGCAAAGTTGGAGCTTTAGATCCAAATAAGGTGGCGGCCGTAGAACAATTCATTGAAGACAATAATAGTGTGGCGATGGGGGAACGCATTGCATTGGATCGAATTCCAGAGCTTAGTATTTAATGGTAGATTGGATTAGCCATATAAAAAATTCAATGTTTATAGAAAACTTTCAATCACAAATATAATATCTCTTGGAATAACTTGAAGATATGTGATTGACAACAATTGGTCATGCAATACAATATATAAAGTAATAATATTTTTTATATTTTTATACTTTTGTTTTGTCGCCACTTTTAATGCAGTTTCTCCGTCGTTACTAACATGATTAATATTGGCGCCATTTCTCAATACTAATTTAACCATTTCCGGATTATTATAACTCGTCGCATATATTAGTACAGTATTTCCGCCTTGATTAGCATGATTAATATTAGCACCATATGTCAATAATAATTTTACCATTTCCAAATTATTATAATACGCCGCCCATATTAATGGGGTATCTCCGCCTGCATTAACATAATTAATATTAGCGTCATATGTCAATAATAATTTAACAATTTCCGTATTATTATGATATGCCGCCCATAGTAGTGCAGTGTTTCCGCCCTGAGTAGTATGATTAATATCAATAATTCCACCTTGTTCAAGTATGCCTTGGATGGCTTCGATATAATTATTTTTGCAAGCGGACAATAACTTATCCATGATATTAAATAATATTATTAAAAAATAAATTCAATTTTTATAGAAAACTTTCAATTACCAAGATAATATCTCTAGGAATAACTTGAAGATATGTGATGGTCAATATGTTACGTAAAACACTATATAAAGTCATAATATTTTTTATATTTTCAAACTTGCCGGCGGGAGCATATTGTAATGCAGTTTTGTCATCTTTATTAGTATGAGTCATATCGGCACCATTTCTCAATAATAATTTAACAATTTCTGGATGATTATTACACACTGCACATATTAGTGCAGTATATCCGCCCTGAGTAGCATGATTACTATTAGCTCCATTTATCAATAATAATTTAACAATTTCCGAATTATTATAACTCGCCGCCCATATTAATGCAGTTTCTCCGGATTTATTAGCCTGATGAATATCAGCACCATTTGTCAATAATAATTTAACAATTTCCGGATTATTTTTAATCACTGCCCACATTAGTGCAGTATATCCGTACTGATTGGCCTGATTAACATCAGCACCATTTCTCAATAATAATTGAACAATTTCCGGATTATTGGTATTTGTCGCCCATATTAGTGCAGTATATCCATTCTCATCGATATAATTAATATTGATAGTTCCACCTTTTCCAAGTATGAATAGGAAGGCCTCGATATCATTATTTTTGCAAGCGGACAATAACTTATCCATAATATTAAATAATATTATTAAAAAATAAATTCAATTTTTATAGAAAACTTTCAATTACATAGATAATATCTCTTGGAATAACTTGAAGATATGTGGTTGCCAATATGTCGCGCGATCTTCGATCACTAGTGAAGCTTCGCTTCACACGTAATACAATATATAAAGTAATAATATTTTTTATATTTTTATACTTGTTCGCTGTAGCCATTTTTAATGCAGTTTCTCCGTCGTTATTAATATGATTAATATCGGCGCCATTTCGCAATAATAATTTAACCATTTCCGGATTATTATAAATTGCCGCTTTTATTAATGCAGTATCTCCGTCTTCCCCAGCATGATTAATATTAGCACCATTTATTAATAATAATTTAACAGTTTCCGGACAATTATTAGCCACTGCGCATATTAATGCCGTATTTCCGTATTTATTGGCATGATTAATATTAGCGCCGCCGGATCTCAATAATAATTTAATAATTTCCGAATTATTCTTAATCACCGCCCATAGTAGTGCATTATATCCGTTGTTATCAATATGATTAATATGAGCACCGGAGCTCAATAATAATTTAACAATTTCCGGATTATTATAATACGACGCCCACATTAGTGCAGTAGAACCTTCTTCATCAACATAATTAATATCACTCTTCCCCAGGGCGACTTGAATGGCTTCGATATCATTATATTCGCAAGCGGATATTAAATCCGACATTGTATTAAATAATAATATTGAAAAAATAAATTCAATTTTTATAGAAAACTTTCTATTACAAAGATAATATCTCTAGGAATAACTCGAATATATGTGATTACCAATTGGTCGTGTAAGACAATATATAACGTAATAATATTTATTATATTTTCAAACTTTTGTTTTGTCGCCATTTTTAATGCAGTTTCTCCGTCGTTATTAACATGATGAATATCGGCGCCATTTCTCAATAATAATTTAACAATTTCCGGATGATTATTAATCACTGCCCATAGTAGTGCAGTATTTCCGGCTTTATTAGCATGATTAATATTAGCGCTATTTCTTAATAATAATTTAACAATTTCCAGATTATTATTAATTACTGCCCATAGTAATGCAGTATATCCGTGTTGATTAGCATGATTAATATTAGCGCCATTTCTCAATAATAATTTAACAATTTCCGTATTATTTTTACACGCTGCCCATATTAATGCGGTTTCTCTGTCTTCCCCAGCATGATTAATATTAGCACCATTTATTAATAATAATTTGACAATTTCCAGATTATTCTTAAGTGCCGCCCATATGAGTGCAGTATCTCCGCCTTCATCCTCAGAATTAATATCAATACTTCCACCTTGTTCAAGTATGGTTTGGACGGTTACGATATTATTATTGATGCAAGCGATAAATAACTTATCCATGATATTAAATAATATTATTGAAAAAATAAATTCAATTTTTATAGAAAACTTTCAATTACATAGATAATATCTCTTGGAATAACTTGAAGATATGTGGCGAACAATCTATTACGCAATACATTATATAAAGTAATAATATTTATTATATTTTTATACTTTCTCCCTGTTGCCAATTTTAATGCTGTATTTCCATTTTTATTAACACGATTAATTTTAGCGCCATTTTTCAATAATAATTTAACAATTTCCGGTTTATTATTATGCACCGCCAATATTAATGCAGTATCGCCGCTCGTATTAGCATGATTAATATTAACGCCTAGGGCACCGGTGCGGCATCGTCTATTGGGCCTTGGGCGCCCTTCAATTCTCAATAATACTTTAATCATTTCCGGATTATTATAATGTATCGCAAATATTAATGCAGTATCGCCGTTCTTATTAGCATGATTACTATTGGCCCCATTTGTCAATAATAATTTAACAATTTCCGGATTATTTTTAATCACCGCCCACATTAATGCAGTATTGCCACCTCGATTAGCATAATTAATATTAGTGTTGTTTATCAATAATAATTTTACCATTTCCAGATTATTATTATTCGCCGCTAATATTAATGCAGTATTTCCGTCTTTATTCGCATGTTTACTATTAGCGCCATTCATCAGTAATAATTTAACAATTTCCAGATTATTCTTATACGCCGCCCATATTAATGCAGTATCGCCGTGCTTATTCGTATGATTAGTATTAGCGCCATTTTTCAATAATAATTTAACAATTTCCGAATGATTCCTAAGTGCGGACCATAATAATGCAGTATCTCCGTATGTATCAGCATGATTAATATTAACTCCATTTGTTACTAATAATTTAACAATTTCCACATTATTATTGCTCACTACCCATAATAATGCAGTAGTTCCATCTTTATTAGCCCTATTAATATTAGCGCCATTTAGTAATAATAGTTTAATCATTTCAGGATTATTATTATTCGCCGCTACTATTAATGCAGTATTACCGTCTTTAGTCGCATGATTAATATTAGCGCCAGAACTCAGGGCATAGGTCCTGCTGCGCAGAGACCGTCGCCCTTCGTTGATCAATAATAATTTAACAATTTCTAGATTATTCTTATACGCGGCCCATATTAATGCAGTATCTCCGATTTCATCAACATAATTAATATCAATAGGTTCGATCTTTCCAAGAGCGGCCTTGACGGCTTCTATATCATTATTTTTGCAAGCGGATATTAAATCATCCATTAGATTCCGATCTAGTTAAGACTGCGTCTTCACGTCGATCTCCATTTAGATTCTGATCTAGTTAAATAATATGATTAAAAAATAAATTCAATTTTTATAGAAAACTTTCAATTACATAGATAATATCTCTTGGAATAACTTGAAGATATGAGATGGTCAATTGGTCGCGCGATCTTCGATTGCTAGTGAAGCTTCGCTTCACACGCAATACAATATATAAAGTAATAATATTTTTTATATTTTCAAACTCCTCTTCTATTGCCAATGTTAATGCAGTTTTGTTGTTCTGATTAGCATGATTAATATTAGCGCCATTTTTCAATAATAATTTAACAATTTCCGGATTATTTGTGTCCACGGCATATAATAATGCGGTATTTCCGTTCTGATTAGCATGATTAATATTAGCGCCATTTTCTAATAATAATTTTACTGTTTCCACATTATTCTTATTTGCCGCCCATGTTAGTGCAGTATTTCCGTATAAATTCATATGATTAATATTAGCGCCAGAGCTCAATAATAATTTAACAATGTCCGGATTATTATTATTCACCGCCCATATTAATGGGGTATCTCCGTGTGTATTAGGATAATTAATATCAGCAACATTTATCAATAATAATTTTAGTATTTCCAAATTATTATCATGTGCCGCACATAGTAGTGCAGTACTTCCGTATTTATTAGGATGATTAATATTAGCACCATTCGTCAATAATAATTTAACAATTTCCTGAGTATTATTAGATGCCGCGTATGTTAAAGATGTATATCCATTCTCATCTACATAATTAATATTGAGAGTTGCCCCTTTTCCAAGTGCAACTTTAACAGCCTCAATATCATTATTTTTGCAAGCGGATATTAAATCATCCATCAGATTGAGATCTAGTTCAGACAAACGTCTCTCTCGTTCAGACAAACGTCTCTCTCGTTCAGACAAACGTCTCTCTCGTTCAGACAAACGTCTCTCTCGTTCAGACAAACGTCTCTCTCGTTCAGACTGCGTCTTCACTTCAATCGACTGCGTCTTCACCTCAATCGACTGCGTCTTCACGTCGATCTCCATTAGATTCCGATCTAGTTAAATAATATGATTAAAAAATAAATTCAATTTTTATAGAAAACTTTCAATTACAAAGATAATATCTCTAGGAATAACTTGAAGATATGTGATGGGCAATATGTCGCGCGATCTTCGATCACTAGTGAAGCTTCGCTTCACACGCAATATAATATATAAAGTAATAATATTTTTTATATTTTCATACTTTTCTTCTATCGCAAAAGTTAATGCAGTTTTTCCGCCCTTATCAGCATGATTAATATTAGCGCCATTTCTCAATAATAATTTAACCATTTCTGGATTCTTTTTGTTCACCGCATATATTAGTGTGGTATTTCCGAATTTATTTGCCTGATTAATATTAGCGCCGGAGCTCAATAATAATTTTACTATTTCCAGATTATTATAATAACCTGCCCATAATAATGCAGTATCTCCGTATTTAGTAGCATGATTAATATCAGCGCCATTGATTAATAATAATTTTACCATTTCTAGATTATCATTATTCATCGCCCATATTAGTGCAGTATTTCCGCAGTTATTAGCCTGATTAGTATTAGCGCCGGAGCTCAATAATAATTTTACCACTTCCGGATTATTATAATAACTTGCCCATAGTAGTGCAGTATCTCCATCTTTAGTTACATGATTAATATCAGCGCCATTAATTAGTAATAATTTTACCATTTCCGGATTATTCTTAATCGCCGCCCATATTAGTGCAGTATTTCCGGCCATATTGGCATGATGAATATTAGCTCCAGAGCTCAATAATAATTTAACAATTTCTAGATTATTCTTACACGCCGCCCATATTAATGGGGTATCTCCGTACTGATCAATATAATTAATATCGATAGTTTCACTTTTTTCAAGTACGACTTTAACGGCCTCAATATCATTATTTTTGCAAGCGGATATAAAATCATCCATCAGATTGAGATCGGCTTTCGATCTTCTTCGCCCTTTGGTTTCACTGCGATCTACGTATTCAGGCGCGGAATTCAACATGAGACTGTTAGCGGAGATCGACGTGAGACCGAATGTCGAACTTGATCGGAACCTGCGAACTAGAATGGAGTCCGTATTCACGTCGATCTTTATTGTGTTAAATAATATTATGAAAAAATAAATTCAATTTTTATAGAAACCTTTCAATTACAGAGATAATATCTCTTGGAATAACTTGAAGATATGAGATGGTTAATTGGTCGCGCGATCTTCGATCGCTAGTGAAGCTTCGCTTCACATGCAATACACTATATAAAGTAATAATATTTTTGATATTTTCATACTTTCTCTCTGTTGCCAATTTTAATGCAGTATTTCCGTTTTTATTAACACGATTAATTTTAGCGCCGGTTTTCAATAATAATACAACAATTTCCGGATTATTCTTAATCACCGCCCATATTAGTGCAGTATTTCCGTTCAAATTAATATGATTAATATTAGCACCATTGGTCAATAATAATTTAACCATTTCCGGATGATTATTATATACAGCTAATATTAATGCAGTATTACCGTCTTTAGTCGCATGATTAATATTAGCGTCATTGATCAGTAATAATTTAACAATTTCCAGATTCTTATTAACCACTGCCCATAATAATGCAGTATCTCCGTAATCATTAGCATAATTAACATCGTTCTGTCCAAGAGCAACTTGAACGGCTCTGATATCATTATTTTTACAAGCGATAAATAAATCATACATCATGTTAAATAATATTATGAAAAAATAAATTCAATTTTTATAATATTACCACTAATGTTTGGCATATCTAAATATTTTGCAATACTTTATTCAAACTTTCTGGAGTGACTGGTTTTGCGATGAAATCTTTCATGCCGGCGCGGATGCATTTAGTTTTATCTATGGATAATTCATTAGCCGTCATGGCAATGACATATGGGCAATTTTCTGTGCCAAATTTTTCAACAAGCGAGGCCATTACTTCAAGCCCGGTCATCTTTGGCATAACTAAATCGAGAAATATAACATTATATTTTTTGCCCGAAGTTTTAACTCTTCCGGAGTCCAGTTCTGGTTTAGAATCATGTACAATTTTAGTAATAGCATCGGCGCCATCGACGGCGGTGTCGACATTTGTATATCCAAGCCGATTGAGTTGTTTCACCACAACAATTCTACTAGTTGGCGAATCGTCAACTACAAGAATATTAATATTAGTCTTACGTAAAAATCGTTTGTCTTCAACAATTACATTCCGGCATACTTCAATAACTTTAGATTTGTCTATCGGCCGTTTTAATAATAGGCGAGAAGTTCCGCGCGCCGTTATATCGCCATCGACGATTTCAATTACAGGAATATTTGTGGCCGCCGCAATATGATCGCTACCTTTTATGATAATAGCATCTACATGGAATCCACTTGCTAGAATTGCATCAGCATCGCTTGCAGTAGCAATAATAATAGGCCGCGCCCGACATTCAATCAAAATGTCCCGAATAATTTTGGCATCCGAATCTATATCCGTGACAATCATAACTCGTCGATCCTTAAAATGTTTAATCCCGGAAATATGTCTTTTAACCATGGGAATCTTAATATAAAATGTGGTGCCAACATTGGCCGCCGTTTCGTATATAATGTCGCCGCCGAGTTTAATCGCCATCAATTTACATAAAATCAAACTAAGGCCAAGTCCTTCCGATTGGGAGAAATCACTTTCGACAAATATTCGTCGGCGGATATCTTCCGTCATACCACAGCCGCGATCCACAATCTTTATCCCAATAGCATGATTGCCATTTTTACTTATGGTTAAATCGACGGGAGATGCTTCGCCGCTAAAATCTATGGCATTTTGTAAACATTTAACAATCATTTTACGTAACATGGTCGGATCCGTACATATTTGATTCGGTACCCCATGTCCGATCTTTATATGTAATGGAATCTTTTTGATGTTTGCATAATCATTAATTTGTCGGACACAATCATCAACAAATCCACTGATGCTAAATGTCTTAGGCTCGATGGACATTCTATTTGTTTTTAATTTAATATAATCACTGACGTCATTGATAACCATTATCATACTTATTTGTGAATCATGAATACATTTTATACTATCGGATTGTTCGCGTGTCAATCGTGTATCCGATAATAAAACTGTTGAGCCAACTATACCATTGACGGCCTTACGCATTTCGAAAATTATCCGTTCAGTCAGTTCCAATGATACAACATTGGCCTGCGCAATAGATTTCTCGGCGGATCCAACTATATATAATATAAAAGTATTTTTGTCAATCGGTCTCACTTTCATATGTAAAAATAGTAAACTATTTCCGGTCTCAGTCGTCGGCATATATGGTACAGATGTTAATTCGGCGGGCTTCTCCATGGATACTTCTGTAGGAAAATCAGGAATGATCGCTGTGATTTCTTTGCCGATTATATGTTCCGCGGTTTTGCATAATAATGTTATGGCTGCCGGATTAGATTGTTTGCATCGGCCGCCAACAAAAATCAGTGCCGGAATCGGTAACGTAGTTAGGATTGTGTCGCCGATGATGCCATCCATTATATTTATCGGCGCGGGAAAAAATTGAAATTTCTCTTTGTAAATGAATTCCATAATGTCACTAGGTAATATTGTATTAACCAAAGAGTTTATTCTCTTGGTTGCAAGTGAGACGGCCGCGATATTCTCTACCGGCGTTTATGGCCAAATGTATGCCCGCCACAAAGGAATACGAATTTTTGCCGGCGCCCTATATGGCGGATACGCTTATACAATCGGGGATTTATTCACCTTATCTTCGGATAAGTTAACGATAATTCGGGCGCGGAACATAATGTGCAATTTTGTGTATGGTATTATGATCGGGGGTATGGCAGCCTATCTAACGCTCGGCTAAAAATTGAATTTTTTCTGAGCAAATATTGATAACTTCATAGTTGTCTTCTAGTATTTAATCGCCTACAATGCAGTCGTCATCAAGTACGCCGTTGGCGTCAGAAATCCCCAAGAAGACGAATACATTAGTCAAGTTGCGAAATACTTTTGATAATACTATATATAAAATTCCAGTAGAAGTAGTTAGATGCTATGCGTGCTGGGCGGCACAATATGATCGTTGGACATCATCTTCCGATCCGATCATCGAATGTAATGAGACTCCAACTATGCTCGTTGCGCTCATTGAGTTGGCGCGTTATCGAGCAGTGCAGGAACAATTGAGTGCGGGTGCCATTATTGAGGCGGCCAAGAGAAATATGGTTCAACCGTCTCCGATTGATACAGATCCGATTTGCACTAGTTATAAAATAATCGACTGCAACGGAAATAAATACAAGAGTGGATGTGATAATAGTAAGAATATCACCAGTACAGAAAACAGTCGTTATTTTGAAGTTGATGGCGGAAGAGCTCCATATGTGTATTGCGTCAAGACATATTACATAATTGGATTTTCATATGGTGGTAAGAGTTCTGCAAGCTTCACAATAGTTGTGAATGTAACAAAGACCTCACTAGTAGTTGACTTAAAAAAGAATCATGAATATACTGTAACTGTTGCCGCCGATGGTCAGGTTAGTGTGGATAAAAAGTCTCCTCCACCTATTTCCTCAAAGCGTCCATCATATCATTGGAATGATTGGTAATTCCAACATTTGTTTCAACTACGTTGCTAAATTTGTTACTGTCCGAATACAATAATGATGTAAAAATAATTAATCATAAGATCAAAATAATATACATACTTCTTTATCATCCGGTGCAACAAATACTCTCTTTTTTGTTGTCAACCGATTACCCCGTATGTCATATGTAGCATAACAGCAGTCGATCGTATGATTGTCTCTGCCACATCGGGCGCATCTGCATGCAGGTGCCGTACATTCATCAACAGAGTGGCCATTACTGCCACAGCGGCTGCAAATAATCGAATAACCCGGGGGTAACGTCAATTCACAATAGTCATCGATTATTGTTGGTTGTGATGGCACCGGATTATCTGCCGCTATATTAAATTCTTCATCCGGAATTGGAATTAATATTTGTTTTTTGGGGCATCTGTCCGCATAATGACCGGGGGCACCACAACGGAAACATAAATTGCCTGCTGTACACATTTCTAACATTAGTCCCTTCATTTGAACCTCTGGTAGATCTACGGCAACATAAGATCCGCCGCGAACATTAGCAATGCCATGCTTCATCATTAACATCTTAGTCTGTTTATCTTCTTCGAAAGCATCAACATTTTCAATGACCGCTTCGATTTTTAATGGCCGATGCAATTTAGTCCAGGCCGAACCATCGCCGCGTAAATGTTCCGAATATCTATCATATATATGTCGATAAGTTGTGCCGACATACCATCTATTGTCGGCGCATTTCAGAATATATAATGTTCGACAACGTTTAGTCGGCGGAATATCGTCGCCGCCTGTGCTTTGTTCCATCAATATATCAAAGATCAAACAAATATATTATTTTTGGTCTACAAAAATTCAATTGTGGAGCAAAAAAATATGCATATGGAGATAGGTATTAGGCGGACGAAGTAAATCGCCTGATCAAAATAGATATAACCCTTCCATTGCTAAACCGGGCCTACATTGGACCTTACACAGAAACAACCCATGTAAATCATAACTGAAGATATGTAGGTCCCGACACTGTCAAATAAGTTGGCCACTTGACGCAAAATATCCAGTGAATGTCCAGACGCATCTATTAGCCGGCGGCCCACTAATCTACCTGCTAGAATACGCATGCGCGTGGCATACATACACACATTCCTGAATATACTTTATGTTGGCAATTTATTTAATAGTCGATATTTAACAGTCGAGATTTAACTCATAAAAATGAAAATAATTTTGCAGAACATATTAAGAATGGATGGTCTTACACATCAGATTATATGTTATGCGAGAGAATGGAATCTTCCAAAATATTATGAATTACTTGATAAATTATCTGGCGAGGGTCCCGACACGGTGCGAACAGTGTTTGTCAATTTGGGTGGATTTCCTGGAGATCATATTTTAATCGGATGTAAAACGCTATTGGCCACACAAAATATTACATCCAATGATATGGTCGAATTTATTCGACATACACTGGATCGCCATAACGCAGATAATTTTACACAGATATCTTTATTATATGAATTTGATTGTCCGGCATTTATGAATGCTATGTATCATACAATACATTATGTTCATATCTATAATATGTATTGTGAATATATAGAACAATCGTGTAATCATCATTTTGATGTATTAAAAATTATTATTAATAATTGGTGCAATAGAAAACTCGTCTATCCATATGATGAAAAATATGGTTATGGTAAGAAATTTAATCATTTAAATAAGCATCATGGTTATGAGCAAGTAATAAAATTGGTTGATGAAATTTTCGCGAAATGTTGCGCCGAAAGAATTTATGTCGCCGGCACATACTTTAAAATCTTGCCAAAAGAAATCGTATTGATGATTGCTCATCATATTAATTAATTTTTTATGATGCCAAGATTGATAATTTAGTTTATCTGATTTTAAAAATTGAATTCCAAATTTAATATATATACATATTGCTGCCTGATAATGGAAAGTCTTACACATAAATATAATACGCGACTTAAGAAGCGTACATATAATCAATTCGCGAGTCATCCGTTATGCCAAGGGTCTTGTGATGATTCTCAACAAGGTGATAGAGAACCTAGAGCCGATTATTATTGTGAAGCACCTGATGTTTTATATAATATTGGATATGCATATGCAAATGGAATTTATGGAGTAAAAAGGAATTGTGAAAAAGCAATATATTATTATGAAAAATCAGGTATGCCAAATGCACTTGTTAATATCGGTAAAATGATGTATTATAATTATTATGAATTCAATGATAATGATCATGTTAAGGTGATGACTTATTTGATACGCGGAAATCCCATGTGTTACATTATGAGTGTTCATCTTATTGAAACTCTCGAACAAATATGTGTAAAATTTCTACGAAAAAAACAGAAGTTATCGGAAGATGAACTCAGATTAATTGATGTCTTGTTGATGCAAGACGAAATAACGGAAGACAGTGAAGACGACGACAATAATAGTTATGATACCGATGATATAGATTATATGAATAGATTTAATTTATGTTTAGTTTCCGTCAAACAATATCACGCAAATCAACAATTATGTGAAGAACTTGTTAAAGAACGGGAAGAAAATGAATATCTCCGCGATATATATTGGGCGCCGCCAACGGAGGAGATACCCCAGGGCGGGAAGGGGTATATGCAGTGCCGGGATAGATTTAATGACTCAATCGTGAATCAATAGAGTATCCATCAAAATTGAATTTTTTCTGGGCAAATATCGTAACATAGCTATTGTTACTTAACGAGTCATTATGGACACCAAGCATCATTATCTTGAACCTAGTCTATATAAGTTACTCTTTGAGTCACCGCCTGGTGAGTCCGCCAGTCCAAAGACTACCGCGGTAATACAATCGCCGCCACCTCTACCCAAAGCCGCACTTAACAAAGTGCCGACATTGCCGGCCATACTTAAGGAACCCTCACTGGTTCTTCCCAAGGAACCATTGCCTCCATCGCGCAGTGCCAGAGTTAAAGCTGGCCCCGATCGGCACATGCCGGATGTACTTGTTCCGAATGATACTGCTCCGAAAGTAGCTGCTCCGAATGATACTACTCCGAAAGTAGCCGCTCCGAATGATACTACTCCGAAAGTAGCTGCTCCGAAAGTAGTCGCTCCGAAAGTAGCGGCTCCGAAAGTAGCTGCTCCGAAAGTGGATATTCAGAAAAAACGAGAATTAGATCCGATAATTACTGATGTTCCGTCAGAATCGCGTCCATTAACCCGTCATCGCACTATGGTCATGAACTCATTACGCGATTCATCGGATGCATCAGCAATTTCATTGGTTAGTCAATCGAAGACTAGTTCGCGAAACTCAGAAGTACAATCAATGTCGAAAATTAATACGCAAAAGGATTCGCCGCAAGAAAATAAATCGACAACTGATGTGATAATGTCTTCTTCTACAACCAAATCAAATGAACCAACTACAGCGGCCACCGCGTCAAGTTTAGATCCGATTGTAAATCGGCCGACGGTTGTCGACGTTAGCATGGACCTACGCGAAGCGCAGGTTTGTCGCTCACTAGATTCCCAGCCGGATGAGTTATCTGCCATGTTGAATTCCGATAATGGACTGAATGATCTCTTGGCGGCGATGTCCGCGCGTGAAGATGAGTATCCACAGGGCGATGCCGCGATGAAATCTAATACGAAGGAATCATCACTGGAGAATGGATTCGGAGAATCGATTCGGCTCTTATATCATACAGGGTGTAATCAGTCTATATATAATAGGTGCCTTCACTGGTATAATACCGAACAGTATAAAAAAAATCCAGATATGATTCCTAGGATGCTTAAGGTTCTAAAACAACTAAATGATCCGATAAGTAATGAGCTATTAGGTGTAATTTATTTGGAAGGTACGATGTGTCCCAAAAATGTGCCTGTAGCATTGTCTTATTTTAGTAAATCGGGGATCCCAAGGGCCAACTATATGGCTGGGCGTTATCTATTCTACACACCCCCTGCTAACATAAGTAGTCCCAAATGCAAACGATTAGGTCTAGGACTTATATTACGAAGTAATTTGTATGATAATCAATTTATTGTAGAAAATATTGATACTATTATGCAATGTTGTCAGCAAGACTTAATGGATAACACAACCTTATCAGGCATTTTGGCCATTCCAAATCATCGTGATATCAATGAGTTTGATACTCACACCAAAAATATTCTTAAATTGTGTTTTACTATTATGGATAAAATCCCCGGTAAATAAGTTGCTTTGATCAAAGTTTATTCTATTTTTTAATCTTATAGTAAAAAATTTTATAATAAATCTATCAAAAAGATTTTGAATATATTGTTATGTGGCGGCTGAGGGAAACACTAAACTTCGGGGGTTTCATTAGTGACCTCATGATTTTTATAGAGTACTCCGTATAAAGTATCCCCCGAATATAACCGCATTTGTCCGAGAATAATATCTAAATCTATAGTTAACTCAGTCGGCATCGGCGTCGTATCCACAAACTCAAGAGTTGCTTTAAATTTTTTGTTTTCGCGCGGACACTTTATAGTAACAATATCATTATACACATCGGGGCCGATAATTAAGTAGGCCGTGCGTTTACCCTTCTTCCGTTCGCCGACGAATAACATCATATTTGTAATATCTGCATCATTGCAAAATGATTCCCCGCCGACCCACATTCCATACATGTATTTTTCATAATCAGCGGCGGTACTAGAAATGTAATCTCTTGTTCTTTGAACAAAATAATATAATAAAATAATAATTAATATCAATATCCCAATCCGCGCCCACATTATATATTATCGGCGGAGGAAAATCATTAATTTACTCTTCGGAAAAAATATAGTTATTTAATCATCGTCCGCCACATCTTCAGCGGTATCATCGCCTGCAGCATCATCAGCGGCACCATCTCCCGCCGCTGCATCATCGGTATCGTCGGCGATATCATCGGCAATATCATCTCCTGCCGCGTCATCGCCATCGCCGCCGCCCACTATGTTGTCGGTCGATGTAGTATCCCCGGCCACATCGGATGACTTTTTCTTGTCCGACGAGGGCTTCTTTTTTACTTCACGGAATTGTGTGATAATATTTTCCATAAGATAATGATCGACTCCGGCCGAGAAGAATTCCCCGCAAATAAATGCCCGGCACATAGCGATCCGCTGATACCACGCGCGATTAGTAATTTTTATGGTGACAACTTTAATGAAATACACAAATGCCTCATAGATAGTTGCCGCAATATAATCATATTGTTTGAATGCCGCGAGCTCTTGAATAAACCGATTCTTCAAATATCCGGCGTCATCATAATTATGAGTGAATGCCTTCCACTCCGGTGTATACTTAGTCGCCTTTAATGTAGAGAAGATGAAATCGGTGGCACATTGTGGCAAATCTTCCATAGAATTCTCTGAGTGAACTAACTTGGTCAACCAACCAAATTTACACATAAGAGCAATATAATTTCGTTCGGCAATCGACACTCCCGCGGGCAAATTTGTGGGATTAATCTGTGACATCTCTGCTAAATCCTCGGCCTTAAGCATATTTACCTCATTAACTAACATTAAGCGTAATGCATTAATACATTGCACAAAATCGGTCTGTGTAAAAGTAACCAACACGATTGGCTTGTTCGGATCCGGCGGAGATTTCTTCTTATCTTTCTTCGTAGTCTTCTTCTCGTTCACATCAGAGCTCGATGATACCTTTGCATCTGGTTTGGACTTCGTCGTTGTCGTCGTCTTATCCACAACAGTTTTCTTATCAGTAGTAGTTTTATTATCAGTCGTTGACTTAATTGTTGTCGCCGGTTTCTTATCGGCCGGCGATTTATCCGCCAATGATTTATCCGCAGATGATTTATCTGCCAATAATTTATCTGCCGCCGCTTTTTTCTCTGCCTCTTTTTTGAGAGCTAATGCGGCCTTCTTAGCATTTACCATGGCCAAAGTTCCCAATGTTGGAATCTTTTGAGGATTATTACCTTCGGCGGTAGTCAACAGATCATCAAGATGTATATAATAATATTCTTCGGCACGCCGGCCGATATTAAGTTCCGTGGCCTTAACAATCTTAGTCGCTGCGTCAGTCATATTCGCGGACGATTAATAGATGATAAGTAATAGATGTTGATTAGAGTATATATCAAATTCAATTTTGTTAAATGACCGCGGACCTTCGCCAGGCGTTTGATACAAAGGATACACCCCGCTCCTGCTAGTCGCGGTATTATATCCAAGTGCATACTTCCCCCGCGAGTTTACGAGCGGATCTTCGCCAGGCGTATGATACAAAGGATACACCCCGCTCCTGCTAGTCGCGGTATTGTATCCAAGTGCATACTTCCCCCGCGAGTTTACGAGCGGACCTTCGCCAGGCGTATGATACAAAGGATACACCCCGCTCCTGCTAGTCGCGGTATTGTATCCAAGTGCATACTTCCCCCCGCGAGTTTACGAGCGGACCTTCGCCAGGCGTATGATACAAAGGATACGCCCCGCTCCTGCTAGTCGCGGCCCATCGCTAAGTGCATATCACTTAAAAAATATATATAATTCTTATCAAAGATCAATATACAATATATAATAATTTATTCGTCATTATCGGGTGTGTCAATAATAATGTCATCGTTTCCGTCCGGCATATCGTCACCGGGAATATCATCATCATCTGGAACATCGACTTCAACTTCATCGGCTACAATATCGTCGGCAACAATATCGTTATCGCCTTCATAACCCCGTGGGATAATAATGCACGGCAAGGATTTATCTCCCGGCGTCGTCGCGAATAGTTTACACTGATCTAAAGCATACATTTGCGGATCATTTCGTGTTGGTACAATGGTCGTGCCATACATTGAGGACACAGCCCGGTTAATAAATGGAAGTATGCCTCGAATATATTTTGTTTCTCCGACAGCGTGTAAATTGGCCGGTGATATATTGTGAATCCCGAATTCTGCAGCTCTTGACTTAATACTATTATATATATTTTTTTCATTAGATTTTAGATTATCATACAAAATTGTTTCCGGAATTACGCGCGAATCATAGATCGACGCCCAACCGGCGGCGTTGAGGATGCCGGTAGCGATACGATGCAGTTCATAAACAAATCGGCGGGTTAGATCAGTGCCATCGGTGATAGCATCTATATATATTCGCTGTTCCACGGCCTGCAATGCGGCCAAGGACTTTTTCACAATTTCGTGTTGTGTTTCTGGCGGTATCGTGCGTATATCTACAGCACCCGCCTCACTATGAGCGCGAACAATATTTTTATAAATGCGCCGGATCTTTGGTTGTTTATATTTGTGTACAAAATGTTCGGTCAATGGCTCGGCATAATTATAATCGCGGCGAAGTTTGAACCGTGTATATGCAATAGATTCATCGGCCGTAACATTTTCGCGGTTATACATCTTGCGTTCAATGGCCTCGGCCTCATCTGGTATGATATCCGGCGCCATCAATATGACTCTTGTTGATTCCTCCAAGATTTCCTTCCGCGTTTCCTTACAATCAAGTTCGATTTGTATATAATCGTCGGCGGAAATCGTTGGCTCAAGATATTCTATAGTTGCTCCAGTGAGATAAATCATAGTAATGAGTCTACTAATAAAGTTGTTAGAGGATAGATTTTTAATGCGGGTGTTCTCGAGCCACAATGTAAAATAATTAGTTTCATTCAGTTGGATCTCTCCGAGCGGCCCATATTCGAAAGTGAGAAGATTATCCCCGGGGTTTCTAAATAAATTCATTCGGGATTCCTGATGCATTTGTTTAATGTCGGCGGGA
>Ga0209542_10004765_pt1 | contig 27638 bp, 33 predicted proteins | sample RifCSPhighO2_01_FD_184028 | JGI IMG/M metagenome (GOLD analysis project Ga0209542, IMG submission 184028) | Soil microbial communities from Rifle, Colorado - Rifle CSP2_plank highO2_0.1 (SPAdes) (version 2) | ecosystem: Environmental > Terrestrial > Deep subsurface > Rock core/Sediment ...
GCAGCACACCGGTAATGCATCGGGAAGCACGGTCTCGATTGTGGAACTGGCGGCATACCTGGGGAATTCCTGGAGCGGCGGCGCATCGGGAATCAGGGGAAGGGGAGGTGACGGCGGGATGCATACCTCCCGGAGATACCCATTGATCGCCGGATCATGGGGATGCTGCGCGTAATAGTACAGGCTTACGTTATACTGCTCAAATTCCGGGTTTTCTGCAAACTCCACTGGGTTCTCTGGTGGAACGACGGATGCATAGCCGGGGACCGGGCGGTAGGCTGTACGGAGCAGCTCACGATAATGCCGCGCCTTATCTGCCACATACTGCGCAAATGCCGGATCTTCAGGGAATTCTGCTCCAGCTGTCGCGTTCTTTGCACGGGACTGATCCAGGTCATATGCCCCGACGAATCCCCGGGCTGCAGCGCAGCTTGCGTTCAGCTCCGGCTCCGCTTCCAGCATAGGAAGACTGGTGCAGTTCTCCAGCAGGCAGCGCAGGCCCTGCTCCTCGGTAACCAGATACTCGCCTTGCATCGCCTGGAGCATGCTCCGGTTGGCGATAGCTGCGGCAGCCAGCGAAAAATTGTCCAGAAGGGATGCGCTCTCCTGCATCAGTTCCGGGTATCCTGCTGTCTGGTTCTCCATGGCAGCAAGCAGCAGCTGATACTGCGGGCCGAGGCTTTCTGCGAGCTGGCGCTCTGCAGGGGTGCTGGTTGCATTGCCCATGCCGGCGAGCAGGTATTGCCGGTGGAAGGCCTTCAGCTGCCCGGCCACTGCATTGTGCTGGCTGAGGAGGGCGGATGCAGACTGGTTGAGCTGGATGATGCGCTGCCGGAGAGCCTGGACCTCTTCCAGGAAACTCTGGTTGAACTGCCTATCCAGGCCCAGATAGTCCTGCTCAGCCCAGGTGATGCGGAAATTTTCCGCTGCGATCCGGAGACGGTCAAATGAGGCGCTGATGCTCTCTTTTTCCTGGCGGAGCTGCCCCATGCTGACTGCCTTGCTCAGGGTGAACACCGCATTTCCCGACTGCTGGAGCAGCAGGTCTGTCTCTGCCAGGCCGGTGAGGAACGCGGTGATATCTCCAGCAAGCGCCTCTTTCCGCTGCCTTTGGAGCTCGTTGAGGTCATAATTGACGATCACCAGGGAGGAGCGGAAGGTCTCCTGGGCGGTTGCCGGGCAGAGCAGCGATTCTTTGGGGATGCACCGCACCTGGAAATTGTACAGGTCCTGCCCTGTGCCCAGCCTGGAGACCGCAAGCTGATATGTCCGCTGCACTGATTCCTGATCCTGGAGGAGGATGGTGCCGGCATCCCTGATCCTGTTCCCGCTGGTATCCTGGAACTCATAGGTACAGAGCGCAGCACAGGGGCGGGCATGCGCTGCGGTGACAGTGAACGTGATGTTCTGCTGCTGGCCATACTGCAGCTGCACCGAGGATTCCCCGGGTGAAACCGTGACGATAAGGCTCTTGCCCAGGAGGATCTGCGCCTCTGTCCAGATGCGGAAGGAGTATATGCCGATGATGATCAGCGCAATGGCTGCTCCCACGATGATCTTCCTTTTATGCAGTTCCCACACCCCTTTTGCATCTTCCTGCATGCTACATCTCTTCCAGGGCGGCGATGCCGAGCAGCGAGAGGCCTGCTGCGACAGTTTCCTTCACCTGCCGGGCAAGCGCCAGGCGCGTCTCCCGCACGGGCTGCTCTGCCTTCAGGATCGGGAAATGGACATAATAGCTGTTGAATGCCTGGCAGAGCTGGAGGAGATAGGTGCAGAGCAATGCTGGCTTGTATTCCTGGCTTGCCTTTTCCACCACCCCGGGGAAATTGAGGAGCAGCAGGGCGATGCCCGCTTCATCTGGGGAAACGCCGGCGAGCTTACGGGGCATCTTGCTCCGCTTCCCCTGCTTCCGGAGGATCGAGCAGATCCGTGCATGGGTGTACTGGATATATGGCCCGGTCTCCCCCTCAAAGGCGATGCTCTCCGCAGGATTATACGTGATATCCCGGAGATGGTCAAATCTCAGCATGTAGAAGGTGATGGCGGCCAACCCGATAGCTTTGCTCCGCTCTGCTAATTCCTTGTCCGGCAGCTGGTGCCGCTTCCTGATCTCTTCCCCTGCAAGCGTCTCCAGCTCAGCGATGATATCATCCGCATCCACCACCTTGCCCTCCCTGGACTTCATCCTTCCCTCCGGCAGGTTGACCAGGCCATAGGAGAGGTGATGGAGCTTTTCCCTGTCCATCCCCATCATCCCCAGGACGGCAAACAGCTGCTGGAAATGGAGGTTCTGCTCTGACGCGACCACATAGATGCTTTTCTCCAGGGGATAATCGCTGAACTTCCGGAACGCCAGCTCGATGTCCTGGGTGATATACACCGAGGTGCCGTCATCCCGGAGGAGCACGCGGTAGGGCAGCTGGAACTTCTCCAGCTCAACGATGATGTTGCCGGCAGCATCCATCTTGAATACGCCTTTCTTGTAATATTGGAGCACCCGCTCCTTTGCCTGGCGGTAATATGCGCTTTCATAGTATGTCCGGTCAAACCTCACCCCGAATTCGCTGAAGGTCTGGCTGAACCCATCCAGCGCCCACCGGTTCATCCGCTTCCAGAGGGCAATGGTCTTTTTGTCGCCCTGCTCGTACTTTTGCAGGAGATTATAAGCCTCCTTTTCCAGGGCTTCATCCTTCTTCTGCTGGTACATCACATAAAACTCACCGACAAAATGGTCCGGCTTCTGGTTGGGTTTCCTGCCTTTGCCCCACTTCTGGTAGGCAAGCATGCTCTGGCAGATGTGGATGCCCCGGTCGTTCACCAGGTTCGCCTGGATCACTTTGTATCCCTGATGCTTAAGCAGATTGCTCACTGCCCTGCCGATGCAGATGTTGCGGAGATGGCCCAGGTGCAGGGGCTTGTTGGTGTTCGGGGCGCAGTACTCGACCATGAGCACCCTCCCGTTTCTCTTTGCCGGCCGGACAGACTGCGCGACCGCCCGCTGCACCACCGCCTCTTTCCTGATAAAAAAATTCAGGTAGGGGCCCTTTGCCTCTATCCTCTCGATGAACGGGAGCCTGATCTCCCGGGCGAGATGCGCTGCGATCTCTGCCGGGTTCTTCTTGAAGTTCCTGCTCAGGGAGAAACAGGGGAACGCGAAATCGCCCATACCTGGCGGTGGAATATCAAGATGGACATCGTGCGCGCCGCGCTTCTGCAGCTCATGGATGATCGCTTCCCTGAAATCCATATTGGGGCTGAAGAAATCTTCCTATATTAATCTTCTGATTCAACGCCGCCTTTACGCCGGCGTCTTCATCGGCTCGTTCTTCTGCTTGAGCACCAGGATGTGCATGATCTTAAGGAGCTTGACCTCCTGCTTCAGGTCCTCCACCTCATCTTTCATCTCCTGGATCAGCTCATAATTATGCTGGATGTTGTTGATGTTCTCCTCGACGACCGCGGGGATGTCCTGGAATTCAGAAAGCTCATTGCGGATCTGCTTGATCCACGCATCCACGTTCTCCTTGAACAGCAGCTCGGCTTGCTCCATCGTATCACCTGCTTTTTAGCAGTATACTCTTTTGTATACTTATATATAAATGTTTTGATTTTGTATATTAACTGGGGAGAGGTAAAACAAAAGGGAACAAGTCAAAGCGCATCAATCTGCGCGGCGAGGTCAAAGTCTTTCTTCGTCAGCCCGCCGGCGTCGTGTGTGGTGAGCGCCAGGGTGACTTTGCAGTACTGGACCAGGATGTCCGGGTGATGGCCTGCCTGCTCCGCAATGCCTGCCACCCGGTTGGCGAAGGCCATCGCCGACGGGAAATCCGGGAAAGTATACACTTTCCTGATCGTGTCCCCCTCCAGCTCCCATCCCTCCAGACGGGAGAGCCTTCCGGTGATCTGGGCGAGGTCCATCCCGGCTATGGGACAGAGGGCATATTTAAATATGCCTCCTCATTTATGGACGGCATGGAGCTTACCGATTACCTCGCTGCCCATTGCAACCAGCCGCAGGGGAACAATGACCGGCTGCACCCCGCGCTCCTTACGGACATCACCAAAAAGCTCGGTCTCTTGGACACGAACATACCTCCATCTGCACAGGTATACCTTGAGGTTGTGCTCCTTGAGGGGATGACCTGCATCGGCCAGGTAGACCTCGCTGCGTATGATGCCGGCCCTCCTCCCCGTCTCTATCTTGTTGAGGCAAAGGTTGATCGGGTAGGAACAGGTAAAAGCAGAAAAAATCACCGAGACGGTATCCAGAACCAGCTCACGGTTGCGTATGATTTTTTCTACCGCAGGTTTGGCATGATGGCAGATACTTTTGGAGTCATCAGAAAGAGCGGCGTTTCATCATTTGAGCACTATCGGCTTGAGCACCGTAACGGTACTCTTATTGCACTGCCCGTGCACGACCATGAATCCATGCTCGACATCGCCGACCTGGTTCAGCATCCGCCCAGGGAGAAATAGATTCTCCGGTTCGCCTTTCCCTTGTTCTCTATCTTGTCCAGCAGGATGGCGCCGATCTCCTTTGTCGAGCGGACATGGGTGCCGCCGTCTGCCTGCTGGTCGAAACCGCCGATCGAGACGATGCGGACCTCTGCGATCCCCTGCGGCAGCCCCATCGCCAGCTTGGAGACCTGGGGGAGCTTCATGGCCTCTTCCCGGGGAAGAAAGCGGATGGTGACCGGCAGGTCCTGCCTGACGACATCGTTCGCCTGCGCGACGTAGGCAGCGACCGCCTCCCTGGTGAAGCTCTCCAGTGAAAAATCGATGCGGCTTGCGGTAACATCCAGCTGATTGCCGGTGATGAGGGCACCGGCCTGCCGGTGGAACACCTCGCTGAGGATATGGGCTGCGGTGTGCATCCGCATCAGGGCGTATCTCCGGTTCCAGTCGATCATGCCCCGGATGCTGTCTCCTGGCTGCAATCCCGTGATGCTCAGCTGATGGGCGATCTTCCCGGACATCCTGGTGGTGAACACCACCGGGAACCGCTCATTGCCGCGCTGCAATACGCCGGTGTCATGCGGCTGGCCGCCGCCCTCCGGATAGAAATAGGTCTGGTCCAGATAGGCGAAATTTCCGTCGACGGCAATCACTTTCGCGGCAAACTCTTTTTGGTAGGCGTCATGCAGGTATCGTGCATCCATAGCAGGGAATATCTGCAGGAGGTTTATATTGTTTGTGTTGAACAGCATCAGATACCTGATGACCGCCCTGTTCTGCCTTCTCCCCAATCACCAGAACAATAGTTGGCTATCTCTTTTTTATTCCTGTCTTAAAATCGTTCGCTAAACTTTGGAACTGGCTCTTGAGATGATTATGGTCCGCCTTAAGCTGAGCCACCATCAAGCCGATGGTGAATATCGCCCCCAGATTAAATATGAGCAGGCCAACAATAATATCCTCGGTGCTCCATGATCCCCCAAGTATCTGCCTGAATATCTGGACAAGAAGAAAGACCGCAAATATCGTGAGCAACAGGTTAATAATATGCTCTATTTTGATGCCTTCCAGCAGGCTCGTTATGCTAACCACCCACCCTTCTGATAATAAGCCAAATAATCAGCACTACTATGACCACTAAAATAAGCCAGAGGATATAGTTTTGCCCTTTTTTTTGCAAGTCTCCCATACCCTCCATCTGAGAAACGCCGTTTATATACTTTTTCTTTTTTTCCGTGAAACATCTTCGCGCTTGCATAAACCTTTAAAACATGGACGTATCCTCACCCTCATGCGCACCGAATCCTTCTCCGGCATCAGGGGAATCTATCCGGCAGACATCAATGAGGAGGTCTGCCGCGATTACGCCGCTGCGTACCTCTCCCTGTTCCCCAAACCGCCGAAGATCGTGGTGGGCTGCGACACCAGAAAATCATCCGCAGCCCTGAAGCAGGCGGTGATCAGCAGCCTTCCGCAGGTGATCGATGTCGGCATCGCGCCTACTCCAACCATCTCCTTTGCGGTCCGGCAGTATAACGCAGACGGCGGTATCATCATCACCGCCTCCCACAACCCGCCGGAGCATAACGGGATGAAATTCCTGAGGAAGAATGGGGGAGTGCTGCTTCCCCCAGACATGCAGCGGGTGATCGACGCCTTTCACCGGGGGAACCTTGCCCGGCAGGAGAACAGGAATGTTGTTGACCGGCATGCCCATGCGCTGGAGATGTACCTCCATTATGCGCTGAACCTCACCCGGAACCAGAATGTTGATGCCATCCGGAAGAGGAAATTCCGCATCGTGACCGATCCCAACGGGGGGGCGGCTGCGGTCATCCTGGAGGAGATCCTGCGGTGGCTGCACGTGGAGAACATCCCGGTCAATTACGATGTCGGCACATTCCGCAGACAGATCGAGCCGACCCCGGACGCGCTTCGCGGCCTTCCGGAGATCATTGCGCAGCATCATGCCTCCTTTGCCGCTGCCTTTGACTGCGACGCCGACCGGCTGGAGATCATGCTGCCCTCGGGGAAGATGGTGAACGGCCACCAGATCCTGGCGCTGCTGGCTGACGAGATACTGATGGAGGAAAAAGGGCCGGTGGTGGTGAACGACGCCACCTCCAGCCTGGTCAGGCGGATCGCGGAGAACCATGGATCGGCTGTCCATGAGGTCGAGGTAGGGGAGGTGAACGTGGTGGAGGAGATGCTCCGCTGCAATGCGCCGGTAGGCGGCGAGGGAAGCAGCGGAGGGGTGATCATCCCGCCGAGCACTGTCCGTGATGGCATCCTTGCGCTCTGCTTTGTGCTCCGCATCCTGGCGAAGACCGGGAAGCCGCTAGCAGAGCTGATCGCCGCGCTGCCCCTGTATTGCACCCTTTCCCTGCAGGTGCAGGTTGCCGCCGCGGACGTGCCGAAGATCAGGGAACATATCCTCTCCTGCTTCCCGGATCGCCCGATCCAATACACCGGCGACCAGTCTGGGGGCATCAAGGTGATGATTGATAACAGCTTCCTCTGGTTCCGGCAGAGCAAGACCGAGGCAGGGATGTTCCGGGTGGTGGCTGATGCGCCGGATGCGGACACCGCCCTATTGCTGCTTAACAAAGGAAAGAATTTAGTAAAGAAATTTGCTGTTTGAGGGGAAATCATCCGCTCTTTCGATTTTAATCCTACACCCGTTCTATTAAGGATGTTTTAATTTTACCCGTCTTGAGAATAGTTTTGATTTCAATCTTACATCCGTTCTATTAACCCCTCCTATTGACATCGTATCAACATATTTCACCAACGGCTTGCACAGCCTGCTCATCTTTTTGCCCTGCTCAGTAAATATTATCTTCACTTCCCTCCCCCCTCTTATCTTCTGAATCATTCCTTTCTCTTCCATCTCTTTTGTTATTTTGAATACATGTGCATGCGTCATCTTTAGCTTGCGCGCGACATGGCTGACGATCCTGCTTTCCAAAAGCGGCAATACCCGCATCCATGCCATCACGCCTATCTTTGTCATACCTCGCCCCGTCATATCTTTCCGCAAATTATGCGATACCCGCCTTCTGCCTCTTTTCAGCCTCTTATTCGTAAACTAATGCCTTGCTCGTACACTTATTTATATTTCAATCCTGCATTAGCACTATTAAAACCTTACGTTCCGCCGGCCCATTTCCGCAACGTTTATAAATCACTTGCGTATCCCCTGAAACAGCCGGGTATGCATCAGCAGATTCTGCTTTATACCCCGCACTGATCCTCTCTGAGGCATTTCCCATGAGAACACGACAACCTACCGGAATACTCGGCAAAGCGCTGCTGCTCGGCGTGACCGCGGCAGTGTACACCGCTTTGGGCGCAGCAGTGGTGAACAAGGCAGCGGAGCACTATCCTGACCTGCCGCTGCACGACCGCGCGGCATTCCAGGACATATCAACGCTCCCCGGACTATCTTATCCAGGGCTGCCTGATGCTCCTGACATCCGCGGATTCCTTGACTGCATCGAAAGCATCGAGCATGACGCGCCGGACACCATCACCGCACTGCCATTCTCACTGGAAGGGAGGCTGCAGCGCACGGAGCGCTATGCGCGGCTGATACAGGATGAAGAGCGGAGATACGGCATCCCGCAGCACCAGCTTTTTGCGCTGATCATGCGGGAGAGCGGCGGAGATCACCTCATGCTGAATCTCGGCGACGACGGCGGCTCTGGCCTGGGCAGCATGATGCCGGGCATTGCAGTGCATTACGGGATGAAGACCTACCGCGGGGCAGGGTTCACCAGCGCAGACACTGCCTACGGCAAGGCGCTCCGGAATCTCGTCGCCCATCACCAGGACCCTTCAACCCTTGCGCAGATCCACGAGCCGTTCGACCCGGCAAAGAGCATCTCCGCCATGGCCCAATACCTTGCTGACCTGCACCAGTATTTCTCCGCCAAGGGATATGCAGATCCTTGGGAGGCGAGCCTTGCCGCCTACAACTGCGGGCCGCAGAGGGTTGCAGCGTATATCCGGGGGGACACGACGCTGCCGACGATCACCCGGCATCATCTGGCGAAGGTCGAGGAATACCGCCAGGCGATACTCCAGCAGGCGGATTAGCATGCGGACGTATGCCTTTGTCTATGACTCTGAAAAGCAACACTTTTAAACAGGCCCAGTTATTTCTCCTGCATGGCGCGAGTCTATATCGAGACCTCCGGCTGCTCGCTCAACCAGTCTGACTCTGAGGTGATGGCGGGCCTGCTGCAGGAGGAGGGGCACCAGATCACCTATAACCTGGAGGATGCAGACACCATCATCTTCAACACCTGCAATGTGAAGCAGGCGACAGAGCATGCGTTCTTCAACCGGCTGGGGAAAGTGGAGGAAAGGCATCCGGGAAAAAAGATTATCATCGCCGGATGCATCCCGCAGTCAGCGCCAGAGAAGGTTTCCGGCTATTCGCTGCTGGGGACGCACCAGCTCACCCAGGTATCCCGGGTAGTCGCGGCAGCGCAGAACGGGCGGCCCCTCCAGCTGGTGGAGAAAACGCTGAGCTCCCGGCTCAACCTGCCCAAGCTGCGGAAGAACAGCGCCATCGAGATCATACCGATACTCTCCGGCTGCCTGGGAAGCTGTACCTACTGCATCGTGCCGCAGACCAGGGGGAAGCTGGTGAGCTATGATGCGGATGCCATCATCGCGCAGGCGGAAAGCGCGCTGCAGGGGGGCATCCGGGAGATCTGGATCACCTCCCAGGATACCGGCGCCTATGGGAAGGACTGCGGCAGCTCGCTGCCTGCATTATTGCAGCGGCTGATCGACCTGCCGTATGACTTCCGGATACGGATAGGCATGACCAATCCGAACCATGTCCAGGATATGGTCCCTGAGCTGATCGCTATCTACGGGTCAGAGAAGATGTTCAAGTTCCTTCACCTGCCGGTGCAGTCCGGCAATGACCGGGTCCTCAGGAAGATGTGGCGGGCGTACACAACTGGGGAATATACACATATCGTGGAAGAGTTCCGCAGGGCCATCCCGGACATCACTATCAGCACGGACATGATCGCCGGCTTCCCTACTGAGACCGATGAGGAATTCCTTGATTCCCTCCGCCTCATTGAGCAGACCCGGCCGGATGTCCTGAACATCTCCCGGTTCGGCCCCCGGCCAAACACCAGGGCGGCAGCGATGGAGCAGGTGCAAGGCTCGGTCACCAAAGACCGGTCACGGCGGATGACTGCCCTGTCCCGCAGGATATCCCTGGAGAACAACCGGCGCTGGCTGGGATGGCGGGGGAGCATCCTGATCGATGAGCAGGGGAAGGGAAATACGATGGTCGGCAGGAATTTCGCATACAAGCCGGTGGTGGTCGAGGGGAGCCATCCCCTGGGGAGTATGCTGGACGTGGAGATCAAGGAAGCGACCTATTATGACCTGCGGGGAACCAGAATATCCGGTATGCCGCTGCAGAGGCCATAGGCATCACTGCAGGTACTATTCGTATCGGTTATTCACCTTTTCAACCTTCTTTTCGAGCGCCTTTTCAATATCGATGTCCATCGATTTCGCAAGAAGCAGGGCAGTGATGATGACATCAGCAATCTCTTCCGGCAGATTCTCTTTATCATGATCGTCCAACTTCTGTTTTCTCTGCAAAGAATGATACGCTAACTTCTAATCCTGAAACTTCTGCATTTGACAAAAAATTATAATCGCGAATGGCTTCTCTAACCGCTCTAATTTTTACATCATTCTTAGATCCTGCATTAATTCTCATAATACTATAGTGGAAAATTCATTTAGTGACCTCCTCCCCGCCCTAAAGGGTTGGGCTTCGCCCAACTCCTCACTCTGCGGAGTTCGGAGCGGGGCTTCCTGACGCGAACGACGGAAGCCGCGTCTGGTGTATGTCTACCTGATTTCTCACATAGCTGTCGACAAAATCAACAGTATTGTAGCCTACGCTGCCGGCATACGCTCCGGGGCTGAAGAAATGCCCCTGCGGATAGCGCAGACGAAATTTCGGCTGCCGCCGAAATAATTTGTGGCTCAAATTTCCTTTGAGCAGCTGAAGCACTTTGCTTTGGCTCATCGACATCGGAGCTTCAACGCTTGCATGGATGTGCTCAGGCATAACAAACAGCTCGCGGAAGAGGATTTTATGCCTTTGCGCGGTCTCGCGCAGAATTTCTTCCGCTAAATTTTTATACGCCTCCTGCTTAAACATCTTGTAGCGGTACTTCGTGCACCATTCGAGATGGTGCACGTTCACGCCGACTTTGTGGGCATAATGCTTCATTTCAAGGGTTGCCATTTGCTCGCGCTCCGGCGAAGAAAGCTCACGCTAACTTGAAGGGGTTAGTGCGTGGCGCAAAAATTCGTTCGCCACGCATTTTTTATTTTTGTTATAGAAATAGTTTACTGAGCCATTCATCTCACGCAGTAAACTGCGGAGATTTCTGGCTCACTTTGTTAATAAAAGCAAAGGCACCGGCCAGTATTTTTCCATCGTCAATCCAGTCAAGGTTTTCATGTATTGTCATGCGAGTTTACCCCTCCATTAACTTATCAGGCTCATTGTTTTTCGGCTATTTCATTCATAGCTCCGGTCATACAGAATTTCCCTGGTAACGCCGTCTTTAAGCAACGATGCAATTATCCTGTTGCTGTCAACGACAATTTTCATCTGGCCAGCCCATGCCTTTTGGCAACGGCCTTGTTGATTTTCCTACCAATGTCAAGCGCATCTTTCTCCGTCAGGGCGCTCTTGGAAAGAATTTTGTCCATTAATTCCAGTTTTCTTGCCTGATTCCAAAGCGCTTCACGCGCCACTTCACTCCATTTGATCTGCTTATGCTTCCGGATAATAGTGTGCAGCTCCTCTGGAACAGCTAAGGTCATATTCGTCATTGCGCATCACCTACGTAAGGTAAGTAATTTTACTTATTTAAATGTTTTGGTTTTTGCCAGGAGCCCGGACTCCAGCGGCCAGCGGAACTGCCGATTCAGGGGTTGGTGCGAAACTCTCATTCGTGCGTATGCGGAGCCCGAGCATGCCTCTCCACTTCGTTTCGCTCAGGTCGGAGAGCACATCCTGCGGAGCTGTCAAGAACACCTGCCCTTTAGGGCGGGTGTTCTTGAGCACACTCGGAAATCGCCCTCTTGTTCCCAGCTTAAGCAAGGGGGGTGTGAGTCGCGATTTCCGATGTCTACCGATGGGCAGACACGCATACGCACCGATTTTCGCACCAACCCTGCCGATTCAGTAAAGTATTTAATGCCGGCGCAATTCTTTATCCCATGAATCCTCGAGACATTGAGCTGCTGTATGAGATCGGGACGTTCCGGCTCATCCCCCGGACCTGGGCGCAGTTCCTCACCCCGGAATTCGCGAACGATGCGGAGCATACCCTCCGGATGATGTGGATCGCGCTGCTGATTGCGAAGAGGGAAGGGGCGGATGCCGCAAAGGTGGTCCAGATGGCGCTGGTGCATGACATCTCCGAGCTCCGGGCAGGGGATGTGCATTACCTGTCGCGGATGTACACCGAGAGGCACGAGGCCAGGGCAGTGACGGACACCCTCCAGGGGACCTCGCTGCAGGAGCTTGCCGCGCTGTGGGAAGAGTACCAGCAGCGGCAGAGCGTCGAGGCCAAGATCGTGAAGGACGCGGATATGCTCGACGTGGACCTGGAGCTGCAGGAGCAGCATGCGAAAGGGAATGCGCTCCGGGACTCCTGGAAAGAGATCCGGGAGCGCGTCCGGGAGAAGCTCTTCACCCAGTCGGCGAAGGAGATGTGGGATGCAATCAAAAGCTCTGATCCCCACGGCTGGCATACCCACGGCAGGAACAGGTATACGGCAGGGGACTGGAAGCGATAGTGCGAGATTATTGTCCCGTATTGTGGGGAATAGGGGTACAGCAAAAATCAAAAGATTTCTCCTCGGCAGAATTGTCAAGAACACCCGCCCTATGCCGGAAATCGCTCTTTTACCCCCGGCTGAAGCAAGGAGAGTGCGAATGGCGATTTCCGATGCCTCAATTCATCCTGCCATTAAGCCAGTCCTGCAATATCTTTCTGGAGGCTCTCTCGATATCCGGCAGATTTCCTTTTTTCTTTAGATTCAGCTTTAATGCGATATCCTCAATTGCTGCCTCTGTATCTCTCCTTATCTCAACCCCGTATACCTTTTCAATTAGTCCGGGATGATTTTTAATCAGCCTGATAACCGCTAAGTCAGGATCTTTGATGGTATGCGGGTTTTTTGCGCCTATTAAAACGAGCTCTTCCTCTTCGGTCTTTTCTTTTGCAATAACACCAGGCGTGTCTATCATGAGAAAATCATTGCCTATCCTCAGGTATTGTTTTCCTTGGGTATAGCCTGCTTCCGGAGAGGTTTTTGCAGAATGTTTCCCTTTCAAAGCGTTTATTATAGAGCTTTTTCCAACATTAGGGTAGCCTATTACCCCAACTACCGGGTTGGTTATTTTGTTTTTGTTTGCCAGCATCTTTATTTTTTGCCTTAACAAGGTCATGCCCAGACGTTTTTTGGCAGAGATAAAAACGCAGTTTTCTAATCCTTTTTTTATCTGGTCTAAACATCTTTTATCCACATAATCGCATTTGTTTATCACATGGATAAGAATTTTTGCTTTGTTTTCTATCTGCCTATTCCTGGTCTCTTCTATAAATCTTGCATCTAATACTTCCAAAACAATATCAGATTGCTTGATTACCTTGTGGACTATCCATCCAAAATGCGGCATATCCTTAGTGTTATCCCAGGATATAAATAGCTTGCTAAACGGGGTTTAGCCCATAACCCTTTTCTGCTCTTTCTTTTCCGAATAGGTATAAGGGGCATAAACCTTCTTTTTTTTCCCCGGGTCAATGCAGGTATAGTGCATGCAGGTTGACATGGTCATTGGCGTAGGCGTAAATACCTGGACATCTTCTGTGTTTCTCAGCTTGTTTATCTCTGCCGCTAATTCTTTTGCTTCTTTCATCCCCGAGCCAGGATGGGCTGAGCGTGGCCATCTCGCCTTTCTCCGCAACATTTATATCCCACCCCGCCATTAGCTGGCCATGCCTATCCTCACCATCTCCAGACTCACCAAGAGGTACAAGAGCGGGACGACCGCGGTCGACGGGGTCAGCCTGACGGTGAAGCGGGGGGAGATCTTCGGACTGCTGGGGCCGAACGGGGCGGGAAAGACGACGCTGATCAACTGCATCGCTTCCCTGGCGACCATCACTTCCGGCAGCATTTCGGTGCTCGGCCATGACGTGGTGAAGGACTACCTGCAGGCGCGGAGCCTGATCGGGCTGAGCCCGCAGGACCTGAGGTTCGACATCTATTTCAGCATCGAGGAGATGCTGGTGCACCAGGCCGGGTTCTACGGGCTGCGGAAAAGGGAGGCTGTGCGGCGGGCAGGACAGCTCCTGCGGCAGTTCGGGCTGCACGAGCTCAGGCAGAAGACCATCAGCTTCCTCTCCGGCGGGATGAAGCGGAAGCTGTCGCTGGCAAAGGCGGCCATCCACCAGCCGAAACTCCTCATCCTGGACGAGCCGACCGCTGCGCTTGATGTTGACGCGCGGCTGGACCTCTGGGACTACATCCGGAAGCTCAACCAGGAAGGCACAACCATCATCCTCACCACCCATTATATCGAGGAGGCCGAGGAGCTCTGCGACCGGATCTGCATCCTCAACAAGGGCAAGATCATCATGCTGGACGGGAAGAAGAAGATCATGGACAACCTCTCCGAGAACGTGATCCGGTTCAGCCTGGACCGGCCGCTGCAGGACCGGGGGCTGCTGAGGGGATTCGACTGCCATGTCCAGGATTCGTTCGTGGAGGTGCATGTCGCGCGGAAGGAGCAGCATGTGGCGCTGCGGAAGCTGCTCAGCATCTTCGAGAAGCACCAGGTCAGGTACCATAATTTTGAGATCATGGAGGACTCATTGGAGCATATCTTCCTGAGGCTGATCAAAGATGACCGGTAACGCCATCGGGTTCTACACCCTCCTGAAGCGGGAGTTCTGGCGGTTCTTCAAGGTGCCGAACAACACGATCTTCCCGCAGCTGATCACGGCGGCGTTCTTCATGCTGGTCTTCGGGATCGCCCTGGGGTCGCACATCACCAGCGTAGCCGGGGTGAGCTACCTGCTCTTCATCCTGCCGGGCCTGTTCGTGCAGAACCTGATCAACGGCAGCTACATGAACGGGTCCGGCTCGCTGTTCGTAAGCAGGCATTTCGGCAACATGCAGGACGTGCTGGTGAGCCCGATCTCGCACCACCAGATGGTAGCGGCATACATCCTGAGCAGCATGGCGCGGGGGTTCTTCCTGGGCATCGGCACGCTGGCGATCGCCCTGCTCTTCACCGCATTCAGCATCAGCCATCCCTGGGTGCTCCTGCTCTACTCCCTGCTCACCTCATTCCTGTTTTCCTGCTGCGGCATCATCATCGGGCTCTGGAGCAGGACCTGGGAGCAGCTGAACATCTTCATCAATTTCGTGGTGACCCCGCTGACCTTCCTCGGCGGGGTGTTCTATACTTTAGAGATGGTGCCGCCGGCAGTTGCGCTCATCACCCGGCTGAATCCGGTTTTCTACGTGGTGGACGGCATCCGGTACGGGATGCTGGGGATTGCGGGCAGCTCGATCGCTCTGGGGCTGGCGTTTTTGGCCGGCGCGTCTGCTGTGCTCTACCTCATCGTGTTCCGTCTGGTGAAGAGCGGGTATAATCTGAAGGTGTAAACACCAGCACCGGCAGACAACCGTTACATTTATTAACCCAAAAACCGCATGCAGCGCTATGGACGTCTGGGACTGCATCAGGACACGCCGCTCGATCCGGAAATTCCGCGACATCCCGGTGGAATGGGACAAGGTCGGGCAGATCATCAGCGCAGGCAGATATGCTCCCTCGGCGGGCAACCTGCAGAACTGGCAGTTCATGGTGGTGACGGACGCCGACAAGCGGAAGCAGATCGCGGAGGCGAGCGGCCAGCAGTACTGGATGCAGGATGCTCCCCTCTTCATCATCGTATGCATGAAGAACCAGATCATGGAGCAGTACTACGGCATCCGGGGAGAAAGGCTCTACTCCATCCAGAACGGGGCTGCCGCTGCAGAGAACATGATGCTGATGGCGCACGCATTGGGGCTGGGAAGCTGCTGGGTCGGGAGCTTTGACGAGGAGAAGGTAAAGCGTGTCTGCCAGATACCGGACCGGGCACGGCCGCAGGTGGTCATCGCCGTCGGATACGCGGATGAGCAGCCGCCGATACCCCCGCGGCTGACGCTGGAGAACGTGACCTACCTCAACAAGTACGGCGAGAATTCCGGGAGGATTGCGGATCCCTACGGGTCGCTCGGGCACTCCGCGCACAAGGTGCAGGCGGCGGTGCAGGAGGGCAAGCGGATGCTGGATAAGGGAACAGCGACGATGGAAGAGCAGAGCAAGGGCATCCTGGCGAGGCTCCGCGAGCGGCTGAAACGCTGACCTATATTCTCTGATATATATTTTCTACTCTAGAAATATATTTATATCAGCTTTTTGAATGAAGAGAATAAAAATTCGGTTTTTTGGCGAAAACCGAGTTCATGTGTGGTTTGGTTCGACTGTCATCGGATATTACTTATTGGCGTAAGTAACGTCCAAGCGTTCTAGAGGGAGTACTATATGCGGTGGTTTATATAGCTTTCGCTTTTTAGTACTTCTCGAAAATATATATTAAAAGATATATATTTCAAATGAACAACAAAGAAGGGGGGATCGGTCTATGGTAAATCTGCTGGTAGAGAGTGCGATGAAGCATCAGGAAACGTACGGGGAAGCTGAATTCGAGGTGGGCCAGGCCAACATCAAGGTGATTGGCGTCGGCGGAGCAGGCAACAATATGGTGAGCTGGCTCCATAAGAAGGGCATCAAGGGTGCGGAGATCATCGCCTGCAATACGGACCAGCAGCATCTCAATGTCTCTGAGGCTGACCAAAAGTACCTGCTCGGCAAGGAGGTGACGAAAGGCCTGGGCTGCGGCGGCTTCCCGGAAAAGGGCGCGGAGGCGGCGAAAGAGTCTATCCAGCAGGTCAAGGAATCGCTCAGGAAGGCGGACATGGTCTTTGTGTGCGCCGGCATGGGCGGCGGGACCGGGACGGGCGCTGCTGCCGTGGTCGCGCAGGTCGCCAAGGACACCGGAGCCATCGTCATCGGGACAGTCACCATGCCCTTCAGGATCGAGCGCGCACGGGTAGACAAGGCAGAGTTCGGGCTCGGGCAGCTCAGGAACGTATCGGACACGGTCATCGTGATCGACAACAACCGGCTGGTGACCATCGCGGGCAATCTCCCCCTCCAGCAGGCATTCGCCGTAGCGAATGAGCTGATCGCGACCATGATCAAGGGCATCGTGGAGACCATCGCCATCCCCTCACTGGTGAACCTGGACTTCGCGGATGTCAAGGCCATCATGAGCCACGGAGGAGTGGCTGCCATCGGCGTCGGGACATCGGACACCACCAGCAGGGTGGAGGAGGCGGTCAAGGGAGCCTTGAGCAACCCGCTGCTGGACATCAGCTATGAGGGTGCTACTGGAGCACTGATCCACGTCACCGGCGGCCCGGACATGACTTTAGACGAGGTCAGCAAGGCGGGCGAACTGGTCACCCAGTCCCTGGACGATGACGCGAACGTCATCTGGGGAGCGAGGATCAGCGAGGACATGAAGGGGAAGATCATCGTGATGACCATCATCACCGGAGTGAAAAGCCCCTGGATCCTGGGCAAGATGGACTACAAGCGGCCGAGCCCGGTCACGCAGGCGGTCTACGACGACATCGGGATCGAGGTCGTGCATTGACGATCATCTCGTCACGAGGTGAGTTTTTCTCGCCTTCACGTTGTTAACCACCCCCAAAACCGTTATATACGTGAAGGCATTTGTCCCCCTTCCGGGGGGATTTTATTTTTTATCTTTGCCCTGCTGTGCGCACGTAAAGCTTTTTAAAGCACGAAGGGATTCAGGGAGCATGCTCTATCTTATCGGCATCGGGATGGGCGATGCGCAAGACATCACGCTGCGCGGCCTGGACGCGGTACGGAAATGTGATGCGGTGTACCTGGAATCCTACACCTCTGCCCTGCAGTGCAGCATGAAGGAACTGGAGAAGGTATACGGCAAAAAGGTATTGCCTGTAGGCAGGGAATTCGTCGAGAGCGAGCAGATCGTTGCCGAGGCAAAAGAGAAAGACACGGCACTGCTGGTCATCGGGGATGTTTTCTCTGCGACCACCCATGTCCAGCTCGCGCTGGCGTGCAGGAAGCAGGGAATTGCGTATCAGGTGATCCATAATGCATCCATCCTTACCGCGGTGGGCGATACGGGATTGGACCTGTACCGGTTCGGCAGGATCGTTTCCATCCCCTTCCACCGCCATGATGTTTCCACACCCATCACTGCTCTGCAGGAGAACCAGAGGCTCGGCCTGCATACCCTGTTCCTGCTGGACCTGGACCCCGCGTCCAAGAGGTATGTGAGCGCCGCGGAAGCGGCCAGCTACCTGATGCAGAACAAGATACCAAAGACGGCAAAGGCGGTCGCCTGCGCCTGCCTGGGAAGCAGGCAGCAGGAGATGATGTACGGCACCCTGGGGCAGCTGGAGAAGCGAAAGCTTAATAAGTTCCCGCAGTGCCTGATCGTCCCCGGGAAACTGCATTTTATGGAAGAAGAGATGCTCCAATGGCATACGAAATAGCCTACACCCTGCTCAGCGTGCTCGCCATCAGCGCACTCTCGCTGATCGGGGCAGCTACCCTGAGCTGGAGGAAAGAGGTATTTGAGCATGTTCTCACCATGCTGGTCGGGTTTGCCGCAGGGGCAATGCTCAGCGTGGTGTTCTTTGACCTCCTGCACGAGGCTGAGGAGATCGAATCCGGCATGGCCATCGTGCTGGGAGGGATCGTGCTCTTCTTCATCATCGAGCGGTTCATCCACTGGCACCACTGCCATGACCAGGCGTGCGAGCTCGGGACGCAGGCGGTGGGCTACCTCAACCTGATCGGCGATGCGGTGCATAATTTCATCGACGGGGCGATCATTGCTGCAGCGTACCTCAGCGACGCCGGGCTTGGATTTGTTGCAACCATCGCGATCGCAGCCCACGAGATCCCCCAGGAGATCGGGGATTTCGGGATACTGGTGCATTCCGGGTTTTCCCGCAGGAAAGCGCTCCTGTTCAACTTCTTCTCTGCATTGAGCGCAGTGGCCGGCGCATTCGTGGCGATCTGGGCTGCCTCAGCCGTCTCCGGGCTCATCCCCTTCCTGGTCGCGCTGGCTGCCGGCGGGTTCATCTATATCGCGGTCGCTGACCTGCTGCCTGAGCTGCACAAGGAGACCTCGAGCAGGAAAGTGGTGATGCAGCTGCTCTTCTTCCTGATCGGCATCGTGGCGATCTGGGCAATCATCCGGATAGTCCCGCATGTGGAATGAGCGCTGTATGATCTGATGTCTGCCTACCAGAGAAACGGCGCTGCCAGGGAGAGGGCAACATAGTTCCATGCGAGATTGGTGGTCCTGGAGATCAGGCCCCGGACAGGGCTGCTGCCGAACGGCAGGTAGCCGAGGAACTGGATGGTCAGGGCAAGGATGATGGCGAGCATCGCCCTGCCAAAGGAGAAGCCGATGAACGCGAGGAGATGAGAGGCTGCCGCCAGGGAGAGCATCCGGATCAGGAAGCTGGGATGGAAATGCCCCCGGGACAAGGTCATGGGTATCGCCCCCAGCACGATGAAGAGCAGGGCAACTCCCGTGCCGTACAGGGAGGTGATGACTATGGTGCCCAGGGTGAGGAGCTCGATATCCACCGGGATTCTGGGGATGAACAGGCGATACGATTCCACGATGGCATCGCCGGCGAGGAAGAGCCCCACCATGAGCAGGCCAAGGACCAGCTTCGCCGAGATGAGGGTGAGGATGATGACCGCAACCAACAGGAGCAGGAGCCTGGTCCTGCTTTCCAGGATGCTGAAGATGCGGTCGATCAGCCGGTTGTAGCGGTCACGGAGCATGGAATGAGGAAGGGGGAGGCTGTTTTTAAGCATAATGTTTATAAAATGGATGCTGCCCATAAGGGCATCAACAGCCCCGTGGTGTAGCGGCCAAGCATACGGGCCTTTGGAGCCTGTGACCTCGGTTCGAATCCGGGCGGGGCTATCATGCGGCAGCTGCCGAAGGAGCGGACCCATGCAGCGCTGGGGATGATTGTCGGAGGCGCGGTCGGGATACTGATCGGGCTGATCTTCGGGGCGGTAGGGGCCTGGATATTCTTCTGCGCGCTGGTCGGCTGGGGGATCGGGTTCCTGTTCCCGCGGTGATATGCTATAGAAAGGATTAAATACCGCCGGAGTTTCCCTCCCGCTTATGATCACCAAGGTCAAGCAGATCATCATCGAGCTCTCCCGGGAAGAGGGGGAGGTCGTCCCTATCGTGCAGCTCATCCGCCACGCGAAATCCCGCGGCCATGACGAGAAGGATGTCCGGGCCGCGCTGCAGGAGCTGATCAAGCAGGGCATTGTGGTCCGGCTGGACAAGGACTCGGTGCAGCTGACGGCGACGTGAACAACGCTTTCCGACACGTTTAAATATCCCCTTTCCCTGATTTCTTCCATGATTGCCGAGAACGGATACACCCATGCGGTCACGGTGCTCCGGGAGTGCGCGACTGCGCATGGATTCTACGCCTCTGCGCACGGCTATACCGCGGTGTGGAGCAGGGACTCCATGATCACCAGTTTGGGGGCTTCACTTGTCCGCGACAGCAGGATGCGGCGGGCGTTCCGGCAGTCGCTCATCAGCCTGGCGAAGCACCAGAGCAAGATGGGGGAGATCCCCAACAACGTGGACCTCTGGGACAAGAGAAGGAAGAAGCAGGTGACCTTCGCTTCTATTGACAGCACATTATGGTGGCTGATCGGGATGCAGGTGTACGCAAAGCGGTACCACGATCGCTCGCTGCTGCGGAGGTTCCAGGGAAAGATGGGAGGGGCGCTGCGCTGGGTGCAGTACCAGGATGCGGGCAGCGACGGGCTGCCGGAGCAGCAGCCGACGACCGACTGGATGGATGCGTTCCCCCATAAATACGGGCATGTGCTGAACACCCAGGCGCTGTATTATGCGGCGCTGCGCCTGATGGGGAAGGGGGCTGCCGCACGCAAGGTGAAAGAGCTGGTGAACGGAAAGGTACGGAAGGACCTGAATCTCTTTGACCGTACGAGAGGATATTACCTGCCCTATATCTGGAAGTCGCACGACGGCATCCGGGAGCAGGAGAGCTGGTTTGACGCGCTGGGAAATTTGCTTGCCGTGGTGTTCGGGCTGGCGAACAGGGGACAGGCGCTGCGGATCCTTGCGCACATCAAGAAGAGAAGGATCAATCTTCCGTATCCGGTGAAGGCGCTCGATCCCCCCTTCCGGCCGGGAAAGGCAGGATGGCATCCCTATTTCGCGAAGTCTGACGCCCGAATCCCGCGCCATTACCTGAACGGGGGCATCTGGCTGTATATCGGCGGATTCTATGTCCTGGCGCTGGTGCAGTGCGGCAGGCGGAAGGAAGCGGAGCAGGAGCTGGAGAAGATGGCCGCGGGCCTGCTCCGGGGGAACTCGCCGGAGTGGCTGGACGGGAAGACCGGAAAGCCGCACGGCGAATGGCAGGCGTGGAATGCGGGGATGTACGTGCTGGCGTATGAGGGCGTGAAGAGGGGGAGGGCGGCGTTATAAAAATGAAATGCATAGAATGTCAGTACCCGAACCTCCTCTCGTATTCTTTGTGTGTAAACCACTCAAGGATTACGTTCAGTATCATCACCTCATCTTCTTTTATAGTGTAGATGAGCCGCCAGCCGTTCGGCAGATCATATTTCCAGAGATTAGTGACATCATAGACATGAACATATGTAGAGGGCCATAATCGTTTTGGTATTTTGATGCCGCAGGCGGGATTATGCTTGAGGTCTTTCATGGCTCGGTCAATAAATCCATAGAGCCGCTTATCCTGGAATTTCCCCGCTTTCAGGATCTCAAATTCTTCTTCAAGCTTCTTTTCACCGAAGGTGACATATATCGGCTTGTTATTCAACGGAGTTTGATGCCCTTTGCCAGTATCTTCTTGATCCCTTCAGGATCGTATGTCCAGATGACGCACCCGTCTTTGTCGATCATGATCTTCCCGGACTGCTCCAGATAATCAAGGATAACCTGGAAGGTCTGGTACATCATCTTTCTCGGCAGCCTTTTCCAAAGCTGGTACTTGCCGCATTCCTGGCTGTGCTTCCTGATGGCTCTTTCCACCATGATGACAGATTCTAGAGTAGGGCTGTGGAGGACGGTAGTTTGGTTCATATTATATAAAGATATATAACAACAATATATAAATGTTCCGGTTTCCGGCCGCTATCCCTGGAAGACAAAGTTACTGTATCCGCAGCCTTTCCTTCACCACATCCGCTATCCGCTTCGCCACATCCGCATATGCAAACTGCCCTGCCGCGTGCTGCCGGGCGGCCTCTCCCATCTTCTTCCGCAGCTGATCGTCCTGCAGCAGGCGCAGGGTGAAGTCCGCGAGCTGCTCCACATCCGCGCGGTAGGCGAATATCTTCTTCTCCGGGAACTTCATCCAGTATTTCCGGTCAAAGCCCATGTGGGGATACACCCACTCCCCCTCCAGCTCCACGGTTTCCTTGACGCGGGCAAGAAATCCTGTTTTGCTGTGGATGATGGTCTCCTTCGGACCCATGTGGTCGATGGATAGGACCGGGATGCCGCAGGCCATGGCCTCCACCTGGATCATGCCGAATCCCTCCAGCCTGCTCGGGGCTGCATAGATGTCCGCTGCATTCAGGAGGGTCGCCATGAACTCGTTGGAGTAGCCGCCGCTGAGGAAGATGATCTTCTCCGGGTCCAGGCCAAGCTCGCCGATGAGCTTTTCTTCTTCCTCGAGGTGGCCGTCCGCAACCTCGCTGGGCCAGGATTTCAGGACGTATTTGTAGCCCGGAAACTGCTCATCGATCAACTGGAGCGCCTTGAGCATCTCCTGGCTGCCCTTGGAGGTGGTGTCCCCGCCTGCGGTGAGTATCATCTTCTCATCGGGGCGGATGTTCAGGAGCTCGCGGAGCCTGATGATCTCCGGGGAGGTCTTGGGGATGGGCTGGAAGATGCCGGTATCGATGCCGATGGGCATGGAGACCATGTTCTTTCCGGAGAGCCCGTCGCGCTGGTATGTCTTTTTCACCCATTCCGAGGTGGTCAGAACCAGGGGGAGGGATTCGAGGATGCCGTGATAGTTCGCCACCCAGCCGTCTGCCACCAGCCAGGGGACCGGGACGATGCCGTATTTCAGGGGATCGACCACCAGCTCCGGGGTGTTGCCCCAGTATCCGACGCCGATTGCGACATCCGGCCTGAAGCTGCGGAACTTCCATTCCCGCTCCAGCTCGGAACCGGGGTTGCAGGGGAGGACATCCTCGCCGTTCGCCTTCATGCCCAGGTAGAGGTAATGGCCCTGCAGCGACAGGCCGTCGGGCTCCGGTGGGTAGGCGTACTGGATGATGGATTTCATGGGATCACACAATCGGATGCAGGCGAAGGTTCTGGCCACTGCGCCTGAGGTCCATCGCAGCCCGGCCAATCCGGACATACAGCCCGGGATTGTCAGTCACCGGCAGCCCGGATATATCGATCACGCCGGAAAACCGCCATAACGGGGTGTCCTGTTTCGGGCGCAGAAATCCGCCGCTCGTGACGGTGCAGATGCTGCCCTCTCCGCCTATCTTGGTGATATGGCTGAGGAGCGCGAGAATGCCATCGACCGCACGGGCATCTCCCCTGGTAAGGCGCTCCTGCGCAGCCTGCTGGAGATAACCCGGATCATAGGCCAGCTGAAGATGATATAACGGCCAGTCCGCTCTCATGGGCGCGTCTCCACAAACCCCTCATGGCCGCAGCAGCGCTCCTCGAACTGCCCGGGCCGGAAGCCGTAGATGTCCGTGATGACCAGTTTCTTCTGCATGATCTCGCCCGGGGTGAGCTCCACGAAGCTTTTATCCTTTATGGCAGCGCAACCGTTATGTTCGTTCTGATAGTTGAAGCAGAGGAGTCTCCTGGACTTCAGTCTACCCTCGGTGATGAGCTGCTGCACTGCATGATGCACCTCTTTGTGGCGGATGTGGCCGTATTCGCCGTTCCCGCCATGGGTGTAGATGACGTCGTACTCCTTTTGCGGCAGGCTGTCCAGGATGAGCTGCATCACTTCCTTGGGCATGAGGGGGCGAAGATGCTCATCCTCCAGGTCGGTGATGATCGGCCTTGCCCCGTATCCCGCGCAGGCTTTCCTGAATTTCGGCTCGCGGTCCTGGTCTGAGCCCCTGCAGAGGGCGTAGACCGTCCAGCGCCAGTTGGGGTGGCGGAGGAACTGCGCCCCCATCCAGATGGTCTCGTCATCCGGATGCGCGACGATAGCAAGTGCGTCCATAGGAGAAGGGAAGAGATGGTTGTTTATATCCCTTATTGTGGCTGAGCCGCATGCTTCCGCTTCAGCTCTTCCACGTTCAGCCTTGCCAGGAGATAGGAGATTGTCGATTCCGCCCCCTGGTTGAGGTTCACGCAGTCGGGCAGCAGGCCGTCGTAGCAGCCTCCAGTGGCTTCGTCATACAGCGCCTGGTTCAGCGAGTTCTTGCCGAGGAACCACTGGAATGCAATCAGGCAGTTCTTGTAGTACTGCGCGCTCCTGGTGACCTCGAATCCGGTCTTATACGCCTCGACCATGGATGCCGCATCCACCGGCTGCTGGTCGTGGAAGGAGCGCTTGCCGTTGCGCAGGTACCAGCCCTTGTGGCCGATCAGGACCAGCTGGCTGCCCATGACCACGAGCTGGGTGAGGAAATCCAGGGTCTGGTTCGCTGCAGCAAGATATTTCCCGTCCCTGGTGACCTGGTATGCCCGGAACATGGAGGTGGGCAGGATGCCGTTGGAATAGGTCACCGCATCCTCAAACCAGCACCAGTCCGCAGAGCAGTGCGATTTCTGCTCTTTTACCAGGGCATCTGCCAGGAAGGTGATTTTTTCCAGGATATCCTTTGCCGGATGCTGCTGGAAGTAATGGTACAGACCCATGATGGTGAATGCCTTGCCGCGGATGCTGGCAAGCCTGCTGAAGTTCGGGAGCGCGTGGTCGAGCAGGAATTTTGCAGCCGCCTTGACGTTCTCCGGGGCCTTGCTGTCGATCACCCTGCCTAATGCCCATACTGCCCTGCCAAAGCTGTCCTCGCTGCCTACCTTGTCCAGGAACCTGCGGTCATAGCCCATGAAGTTATGGAACAGCCCGCCTTTCCGCTGGCAGTACTGCAGGAAACCGAGGTATTTCCTGATCAGCCCGATGCTCTGGCTGTCCCGGGAGAGGTCATACGCCTTGACCGCAGCGAGCAGCGCACGGGCATTGTCATCAACAGTATACCCTGTCGCCCGGTTGGAGATCGAATGCTTGGCGTGCTGGATCACCCCGGTATCGTCGGTGAGGGAAAGGAGATGGGCAAGCTTGAATGCCGGGAACTTGTGCAGGCCGACAGTCTCCTTGATGGAGATGATCTCCTTGTAGAGGCTCAGGTACTCGGAGGCGACATTGTTCCACTTCATCTTGGTGCCGTAGGCGAAGGCGTTGGCCTCCAGGCGCTTCCGCCGCGCCGGGTCTGCGGCCAGCGAAAGAAGCGACTCCGCGATCTTTTCGGAGCTCCTGAACGGGACGATGATCCCCTTTTCGCCCTGCATCATCTCCCTGCCGTACAGTGAGGGCGTGGAGATGATTGCCTTTCCCGCGCCCATGGCGTACGCGACCGTGCCTGAAGTTATCTGGTTCGCGTCCAGGGCAGCATTGATGTAGATGTCCGTGGCCTCCAGATAGCCCATGATCTCCTCTTTCGTGAGGTATTTGTTGTAGAACTTCACGTGGTGCTGCAGCCCGAGCGACTTGACCAGGGCGAGCAGGGAATTGCGGTATTCCTCCCCCTCCTGCTTCCGCACCTGCGGATGGGTCTCGCCGATGACCAGGAATACGGTGTCCGGGCGCTCCTGCACGAGCTGCGGCAGGGCTGCTATGGTGTATTCGATGCCCTTGCCCCGGTTGATCAGGCCGAAAGTGGAAATGACAAACTTCCCCTCCAGGCCAAGCCGCCGCTTGATGCGGTCCCTCCGGTGCACGCTGAATGCGGGAACGCCATGATGGATCACCTTTATCCTGGTGGTGACGCCGTAATCGCGCTGGAGGATCCGCACCGCCGACTGCGCCATCACGACGATCCCTGACGCGCGCTTGGCTATGGCGCGGACGATCCGCAGGCGGTCGGGATCCGGCCGGGGGATGACCGAGTGGAAGGTGACGACCACCGGCTTGTGCAGGGTCTCGAGGAACGGGATGAGGTAGTCCCCATTGGTCCCGCCGAAGATGCCGAACTCGTGCTGGATGCTCACCAGCCTGATCCGCCCGTCCTCATTGATCCGCTTGGCGGTGTCCAGGTACTGCTCGATATAGCTGTCGTTCAGGGTGAGCTTCACCTTGCTGCCGTAATTATAGAACGAGCTGCCGTTGTCGTTCAGCGCCAGGATCTTTGACTTCAGCGTGGGATTGAACCGCTTGTCCATGGCGGTGGTGAGGTCCTTGGTGAAGGTCGCAATCCCGCACTCTCTCGGGGGGAATGTCGACATGTACAGGACCCAGGACTGCATATCCACCATCTTTTAACCGATTATCGGGAGCATGCCTCCTATTTAAAGATTACTGAATCACCGGTCAACTTCGGTTTCTTGCATGTGCCGCACGCCGCCGTGGCGTGCGGGGCAACACACGCAACTTGGATCTACCCTGAATCACCTGATGAAGAACCTATCCTGCCGCTCCGCCCTCTTCTGCCGGACCATCTCGGCGAGCAGCTCATCCAGGTCTACTGACGCTGCGGCGATGCACTTGTCCGCCGCGCCGTAGTAGATGTAGAGGCGCCTGCCGAACACCGCGGTGCCGCTGGGGAATATCACGTTGGGCATGTTGCCCTTCTTTTCATACGGCCTGTCCGGGGTGAGCAGGGGGTAGGGGAGATGGCCGATCACTTTTGTGGGATCCTTCCGGTCCAGCAGGGCAGCGCCTCCGCGGTAGATCACTCCCCGGTCCATGTCATCCACCGCGTGGTAGAGGAGCAGCCAGCCCTTGTTGGTCTCCAGGGGAGGGGCGCCTCCCCCGATATTCCGCGACTCGTACCAGTATTTCGACTGGAGGATGACATAGCGCGAGAGGTTCTTCAGGTACCGCTCCAGGAAGGCCGGGGTGAGGTCAGCAAACCGCCGGAAGTACATGACCTGGATGTCCGGCAGGATCCGGTGCACCAGGGCAAATTTTCCGCCGATCTTCCGGGGGAAGAAGAAATGGTCCTTGTTCCAGAGCAGGACATCCTTGCCCACCACGTCCTTGAAATAGCTCTCGAAGAGGAAATACCGCTCTTTCAGGGTGGAGCGGCAGGCATGGAAGAGGTCCTCTGCCCGGTCGTAGGTTATATCGGGGAGGAGGATGCCGCGCTTCTGCCAGCGGACGAGGTCGGTACTGGTTGCATAGGCAAGCCGGACATTCAGGCCGTCATACGCGACATAGGTGAGGTAGTAGGTGCCGTCGAGGAATACCACTCTTGGATCTTCGAGGTTCTTTTCATAGGGATGCTCCGAGGAGAGGACAGGCGCCGGCGAGCGCCCAACGACATGGAGGGGGCCCTGCAGCCGGCAGTATCCGACGGTGCTGCGCTGCTGCCTGGAGAATGCCCGGTAGAACATATGGACGGTGTTGCCCACCTGGACGCAGCCGGGATTGAACACTCCCTCATTCTCAAAGGGCCGGGCGCCCGGCCGGAGGATTATCCCCTCTTTCTTCACACGGAGCATAGTATTCCCTTGCTGGATAGATTTATAAATATTGTGCCTGCTGCATGCCCCATGGACTTCCTTGCCCATTACCTCTGGAGCTATGCGATCTACTTTTCGCGGAAGCGGGCTGCGCTCATCGCGCTGGTCGGCGTTGCGCCGGATGCCATCTCTTTCGGGCCGCACCTGGTCTATTCGCTGCTGAGCACCGGGCTGCAGCTGGGCCCGCCGGCGAAC
>Ga0209542_10004767_pt1 | contig 27636 bp, 40 predicted proteins | sample RifCSPhighO2_01_FD_184028 | JGI IMG/M metagenome (GOLD analysis project Ga0209542, IMG submission 184028) | Soil microbial communities from Rifle, Colorado - Rifle CSP2_plank highO2_0.1 (SPAdes) (version 2) | ecosystem: Environmental > Terrestrial > Deep subsurface > Rock core/Sediment ...
ACCTACACTAAATAAATTAGTAACATTAATAATCCTACAGCTACAATCAAAATCTCAATCAAAAACAACGTGTGGAATTTTAGATAGATATTTTTAAACCAATTATCATCCCCGTGTCTTAAAGCTAATTCCTTAAACTCTTTACTACTCCACACTGCAATTGAACTCACTGAAAATCCACGAGTAATCTTGTCAGTGAATAATTTATATCTGTTCTTGGAAAAGGGCCAAAACCACATAATTCCCCACCCGCCCCCAAAACTATCGAATAGTATATGTAAATAAACACCCGTTATAAAAATAACTGCCAATTGAAAGCCAAATACTAAAGAGACTAAGAAACTAATAGGAATATAAATTAAAGGAGTATGGGTAACTCCCCTGTGAAAGCCGTGTTCCCTACCGCCAATTCTTCCTCGTTGCATCAACTCAACTGAAATGTCAATATCCGGAAAGTAGTTGAATACTGCGTTTAGTAAAATCAAAATAGGTGTAAGTTCAATATGGAAAAGCTTTGAGAATATTACAGATGTTATTAAAGCTAGACCTAAGTGGTTAAACATATTGTATTATTTTAACACTTCAAAAGAAAAGGGGTCTAACCAGTTTTAGCTAAACCCCTTGAAAACAACATATTATGTAATTTTCTTACGAAATATAAATTGGTTCTTCTTCCTTAGCTGTTTCAGCCAATAACTCAAAGGACAGAATAACAGTACTTCCACGCAAAATTTGAGAAACATCCACAGGAGAACTAATCTGCATTTCTCGAGCTTCATCTAATCCTTGAAAAGTTGCTCCTTTTCTAATTAATTGTCCAAATTCGCGCCTTTGATTAAAAGTAGAAAAACTATCGCCCTTTCTGAAAGTCACTTTGTATAGCATGATCCGTCTCCTTTATTTAGCCTAGTGGTCTGGGAGTAGTATAACATATTATGTATAATCGTTTTGTGAGTAAGTTAACCAATGAAATTAACAACATTTTATCTAAAGCGGGTGGAAAATGGAGCATATATTCCAAAAATATTGTCACAAACGATATTATTTATGAACTAAACTCGAATGAACCCTTTCCATCAGCGAGTATTGGCAAACTTCCTATTGCTTTATATGTATTTTCTCAAGTAAGTAACGGTCAGTGTACTTTTAAAGAGAAAATAACACTAACACAAGATTTAGTTTTAAGCGGTTCGGGAGTTTTGCAACATTTGAATTTAGGTTTGGAACTTACACTTTTAGACATTGTCACTTTAATGCTAATAATTTCCGATAACACCAGTGCTAAAATGCTAGTCAAAAAATTTACTCCACAAAAAATTAACGAATACATTAAATCTTTGGGTTTTAAAGTTACAAGTTTAAAGATTGACGGGGACAAATTTGGGTTTGGAATGACGACGGCAAAAGAAATATCCGATCTTTTGGAAGGTTTATACAAAGCAAAATATTTTTCACAAGAGATGTCGAATAAACTCATCGATATTATGAAGAAAAGCGACAACGAAAATAGAATAAAAAGATACTTACCTACGGACAGATATAATGACAAGGTTAAATTAGAAATAGCGAGCAAAGGCGGGTCTATTCCAGGAGTTAGAAGCGATGTAGGAATTATTTTTGGAAAGGAACCTTATTCGCTTTGTGTTTTATCAAAAGATTTACCGGATGAATCTAATAAACCTGAAAATAAAGGAGTTTTGGCAATTGCAGTGATTTCTAAGTTGATTTTTGGTGCAAAATAATCATCAAACCTGTATAATGAATGTGTGAATGCGCAAAGGCTACAAAAAATAATACAGGAAAATCCGTCATTAGTTTGGTACACAAATGATACAGCTAATTTAAGTGACGCTAGTATTTTTGAACATATTCTAAACTACGGTACATGGAATCAAGTACAAGAGTCGATAAAACTTCTTGGGCTAAAAGATACTATTAATTTATATAAATCATTAGTAGATACTAAACGGAGCAATATAAGGCCACGTGTGAAGCATTATTTTAATTTATACTTTGCCAATGCATCCAGAAATTTTAACTAAAAAACAAGAAGAACTTCTCCCTATCCTAAAAGATATGTCGATAGAGTTTGGATTGGTTGGTGGCACTGCTATTGCGTTACAAGTTGGCCACAGAGAGTCCATAGATTTTGATCTTTTCAAAAATGGGAGTTTTGATATTCTTAAATTAAAAAAAAGCATTAACAAGCGCTTTCCTATTGAACAAGTACGAGTAGAAAATTCTGATGAATATACCATACGAGTAAATAACGTGCAGTTTACGTTTTACAATTATCCATTTAAATTGGAATACGAAATAAAGTTTGCAAATGTAATCAATATACCAAGTTTATTAACCTTGGCTGCGATGAAAGTTTTTGCATTAGGTAAACGCGCGAAATGGAAAGATTATGTAGATTTGTATTTTATTTTACAAAAACATACACTTAACGAAATTGTTAAGCAAGCCGAAGCGATTTATAAGGGGGAATTTAGTGAAAAGCTTTTTAGAGAACAGCTTAGTTATTATGAAGATATAGACTATACGGAAGAAATAGTATATAAGTCTGGATATTTTATTGATAATACAGAAATTAAGAAGAGGTTAACTGAAATAAGTTTAAATTGATACTTTTTCCATTATAATTACATATAATGCCATTAAGCCTAAGATTGTGAAGTTGAGGGCACGTTTGGATAAATAAGAGCTCTTTTTCAATGAAGGCAAAACGGAAACGAAAAATTCTTCCATGGTCGGGGTGGGAGGACTCGAACCTCCGACCTCACGCTCCCAAAGCGCGCACTCTGCCAACTGAGCTACACCCCGCTAGACCCAATTCAATATTCTAACATTCCCATGAGTAAAAAGATTAAAAGTTTGGAATTGCTTCACTTAGAACTAAATTAAAAGGCTTTGAAACATATACAAGCCTTGAATTATTTATTAAATCAACAACGTGAATTTTTACAACATACTCACACTTTACTGCTATATCACAAATAATTTTATCTTTATTTAAAGGATTATTTAATACAAATTCCGACACAACAAAAAGTTCGTTACTTAAGAAATAAGCTCTATCAAAATAGCAATTTGCAGAAACATCACAATTTAAAAGTCGTGCGTCAAGTACGTTGTCATCCATTCTACCGTAATATCTAATTTCATTTGGTAAAAAATCTTCTCTTTGTTCGTGCCTATAGTCAATGAATTCTCTTTCGCTTGGTGAGAATGCGGATTGTTTTACAACATGCTGATCTTTAAGAGTCTTTTCAAAAGTATCTTTTATACCCGGAGCATCGATTGAATATATTTTTAGCCACTTTGTATTGTAAATTTCATTTTCCTCAAGAAGTCTAAATTCGTCTGCTTCAAGTTTAATACCCTTATTTCTTAAATTAGTTATCCATTTTTGAAAACCTTCACTAGCCTCAACTTTAGATGGTAATTTTGAGCGGTCAATAGAAAATTGTTGTCTGTAATTTAAAAATACAGTTAAACTAACCAGGGCAAAAATTAGTATAGTTAATATAATTGAAATTAATTTTTTTATCATTTTTTTCGCTCAATTTTAATTGTTTCAAGAGTTTCGGATATAACTGCACTTATCTTTATTGGATCTTTTAAATCAACATCTATGAGTTTTGCTAAACTAACCCAGTCTTCAATATGGTTTTCAAGTTTTGACTTCATGATATCTTGGGCATATCCTTTGTTTCTTTCAAGATCAGGAGTTTCACTTGATTCCGACTGCAGTCCGGTTGGGAAATGCGTATATACAGGAACACTTGAATTTTTATTTACATTTTGTCCCCCAGCACCCTGTGCTCTTTTTGTTTTGTAACCTACGTCAGTTCCATTTATTACAGCTTTTCCGACTATTAAGCTATTAAGTACCCACTTCGCATATCTTGGTAAGTATAGCCGTTCAAGTTTTGGTTTAAAAAAGCGTTTTGGAAGAAATGTTCTTATTCTATGGTATCGTTCTTCCTCCCTTGATTTCTCGCTATTCTGTTGAGCTATTCCGCCCGACCTTGCCGGAGTTCTGCTTTTGCCTCTTTTTTTCTTCCCTCCCCCTCTTGAAGGTCTTTGTTCTGTTGTTAACTCGTCCGCTATTAATTCCCATTTTTCATCATAGAGTTGCATAGATGTAATATATCAAAAAAACGTTAGGTAGGTTTTCATTGCACATTCCATGTCTTATAGTTTTGACATTTATAGACTTTTGCAGTGAGAAGTTGCTGAAGTTAATTGATCTTCAGATTGGCAAAGTATCGCGTTCCGTATGTAAGAGCATCTTCTGCCGAAAGAGGTTTTATAGAGCTTGAACGGATTCCATCAGGATCCTTATAAACTATCCATGATGGGGTTGGAAGCATAACTCTGCTGCCAGACACAATACTATCAAGCGCAGCGCTCAATTCATCTTTGTACGCCTCAATTTCACCCCTAGTTGCAGGCTTGCAGACAAAAGTGCCAGTATTATTTGGATCTGTACCCTCAAACCACATTGGGATTCCGAAACCTTCAGTTGTTATTGTTTTAACATCTTGTTCATATCCTTGACCACTCATATTTTTAGTTTAATAAGTATTGGTTGTTATGTCAATGTCAATATGTGCAACTCATACAACATATTCACCTTTCAATTAGCTTAGTTTATACTTTACTTTGTGAAACGTTTATTTTCTGTAGCAGAAGACTCCAAGGCTTTAGCCACCCATAATGGCGCAAGCGCCGATGGCGCTTTTAAGCCTGGAGATGAATGCGTTTCCTTCATTTTGTCGTCTTATCCATAGAATAATTATATTAGATTATACTAAATGCTCCCAAGTCTTGATGCTATTGTCATAACCTTTTCTCCCCAATGTATACGTTTTAGGGGATCGTTTGATATATCATCAATTTGTGAGTTGAATTTCTGCAACTCATTTCTTAGTAATGTTTCTTTGGGCAAGTTAGATTTAAATTCTTGTAGAGCTTTGTCCAAAAACATATAAGCAATAGCTTTTTCAAACGGCTTATCAATTTCGAGCGCCGTCTTTACTACTCTCATTAGATCCATTCTTATGTTTAATTTATTTCTATTCATTATCAAAAACCCGTCTAATTGTTCTTTCTACATTCTCACGAATTTCTAATCGTGTAATTTCATATGAAAAATGATTAATATTAGGTTTGTAATTCGTTAATCCCATAAAATCAACTTCTTTACTTTCAAATCTAAATCCCCCACCCCACAAATCAGTTTGAATACTTCCGTTTGCCAAAAGTATCTGTTCACAATCAATATGGTATTCGCCCCCAGCGGCGAGTAGATCTCTTTTTATATCAACAACCACTTTCGTATACCCGTGGTATATTCTTGTAACCTCTGTAAGTTGTTCCTTAGTAGAAGTTTCGGTGAAGATTATTATCATCGACATGATTTTAACATGATTTGACTGTCAAACTAAAGTTGAATGAAATTTTATCATTAGCATACTTCTTTCGATCCGCTACAGTCGTCGTTTTATTTATAAAATATTTATTGTTTAAACTTTTATATACGATAACGCTAAACAAAATCACAACGGATGTTAAAAAAATTGTAACCAATACACGTACTGTTAGCTCTGTTTTTCTTTAGCTAGAATTTTGCTAACCATCTCTTTTAATATTGGTAGATCTACTTTAATAGTTTTCCATAATTTTTCTATATCGATATTATCGTAGTCATGTACAAGTATATTTCGCATTGAAACCGCTTTTTTTGAAGGTAACTCTGGGTGTTTTGTTAAAAATTCTGTATCTATTTTGTTCATTGCTTCATCAATGATTGAAATTTGTCTTATTACAGTATCTTGTGTTTTTTGATCGTATGAAAATTCCTCAAGAGTCATATCTACAATATAAAGAAAATTATCTTTCTTCATACAGTACCTGTAAGTCTTTTAATATATAAGGTTTTATTCTTTCTTTTATATGTTTTCTAGATACTAAATCTATATCCCTTTTGAAAAGATCTTGAAATTGGTTTATTATTCGCCCTTCTTCTAGCAATGATGGTGTAGTCTTGTATTCTACAAGCAAATCTACATCGCTAGTGGGTGTAAAATCTCCTCTTGCATATGACCCAAACAAACCAAGGTACGATATACCGTTTTGTTGGCATAGTTTGTTAATTTGTAGGGTGTTCAGTTGAGCTTGCATATGGAAAGTATAGCAAATAAAGTATGTGGGTAAAAATGAAGGACTCCGGTCTAAAGCCCGGAGCCTCCTCTTTTCTTTGCAGAAGGAAACGCATTCATCTCCAGGCTTAAAAGCGCCATCGGCGCTTGCGCCATTATGGGCGGCTAAAGCCTTGGAGTCTTCTGCTACAGAAAATAAATTCTTAGGAGCTTTTGGGTTATAGTTCTTTTTGGTGACCATCTGTCAGGATGTGCGAACTGCTATATAAGCTAAAAACAAGTTATCTCCCATAAACCCCCTGTCTATGTGCAATTGTTACAACGAAAACTTTTTTTAATTTCTCATCGATGTAGTAAAGTATTCTATAAGGCCAAGCTCTTAAAGAGCGTACTTCTGATAGTTTACCAGTAAGCTTTTTTCCCTCAAACGGACTTTGTTCCAGTACTAATAGTTTCCTTCGTATCTTTGACTGTTCACCAGTAGACAAATGTTTGTACTGTTTCAATGCTTTGGGTGTAACCACGACCTGCATGCTATAGTTCTGAAATATCTGTCCCTTTATCCTTTTTCGCTTGTTTTAGACCCACTAGTATGCTCTTTTTTGCTCCTGTGATGCTTAGGACTTCTGCGGTTTCTTCAAGCGACTCTAATTCGATAGCACTTAAAAGTGTTGCTTTAGGTTGGCCATTAACGGTGATTGTTATCCTATCCATATTAATATTCACTTTATTAACAAGATCAGGAAGCGTAGCTCTTGCGGTGGAAACTGACATTAGTTTATTCATGGATCCAATGTACAAGGTTATGTACAACGTGTCAACAGGTTCGGGTTGCTGGTGGGCGAGGAGGGAGTCGAACCCTCACAACCGTAAGGTCACAGCATTTTAAGTGCTGCGTGTATACCATTCCACCACTCGCCCATTAATGGTTTACCATCCATAGCTTTAGCAACGGATGGCGCACCTGGCAGGAATCGAACCTGCGACCTTTTCCTTAGAAGGGAACTGCTCTATCCCCTGAGCTACAGGTGCATGCATAAAATAACATTTGTATTTTAACTCAAAAGATAAAAATTAGCACCCATTGTGTATAATCACATACTATGAAGAGTTTTTCCAAACCAAAAAAGCTAAAGAAGGGAGATACTATAGGCATTATAGCGCCATCCGATGCTATAGAAAAGGCATATATTAAACAGGGAGTAGCGCTAATAGAGTCCTGGGGGCTTAAAACCAAGCTTGGTAAGCATTTGTTCTCCTATGTTGGGGATTTCGCTGCCGGAACAGCTTCGGAGAGAAGGGAAGACATTACAAGAATGATAGAAGATCCTGATGTTAAGGTCATTTGGTCTGCAATTGGAGGTTACGCTGCTACAGAAGTACTACCTGCATTTACGCCGGAAATTATAAAAAAACTTCAAACAAAGCCAAAATGGTTCATTGGGTATAGTGATGTTTGTGTATTATTAAATGTATTAGCTTCCAGTAGAATTGCAAGTATTCACGGGCCAAATCTTTCAGGAATTATGACTTGGGATGAGAAGTCAAGAAGATGGCTTAAGAATATGTTATTTGACGGCGATAATTTTGAAATTGGTAGTGAAGCGAATTGGAAAATATTAATAAGCGGAGAAGCTCAAGGCCAACTTTTAACTTCAAATTTAGACGCATTAATTACAACTTTTGGAACAAAATATGATCCTTTAATGCATGGAACATCGGATGTAATTTTAGGTATTGAAGAATGGTGGATTGATAAAAGTACCTTGCAAAGACAAGTTGATACTATTTTAAATCATAAAAAAAGTGATCGAATAAAAGGGCTTATTCTTGGAAGGTTTGTTGGGATTGGCGAACAGTCATATCCTGAGTGGGGTAAAAAAGTTACATCGCACGCGTTAATTGAAGGACGGGTTAGAGTTAAAGGTGGAATTCCTCTTGTTGTATTATCTGATTTTGGTCATCCTAGTGAAAAGGGTTGGTTTGAAGAAAAGTTTTCTGTGTTTTCAAAACCTGAATCATTTTTATCTTTACCAAATGGAATTCAAGTAAAATTATCTGCAGATTCATCTTCTGCTACGTTAAAATTTTTAGAAAAAATAACAGCCTAATTTCATTTTTCTTGACAATAAAATTTTAATCATAATAATTAAGTAAATGGATTTTTCTATTGCCCACAATTTAATTAAAAACAAAAAATTAATAATTCTTTACGATGATATGGAAGGTTGGGAAGAAAATGAAGTACTCATACCAAAACAATCAATAGAGGTTTTGGATAAAGATTTGAAAGATTTAAATGTGAATTATCAGATCTTAACTTCAAAAGGCGGTGTAGAAAACATAGTTAAGAAGTTTAATCCATCTTCAACTGTAATATTTAATTGGGTCGAAAGTATAAATGACGAACCCAATACCTTTCATTTAATCTCACCAATATATGAAAAATATAACTTTATATATACAGGTTCAGATTCAAGAACCTTAGAGTTAACTACATATAAAAACGAAACCTTAAAGATATTAGAAGATTCAAATGTACAAATTCCTATTACAAGTTATTATGGGAATTGTTATAATGTCGATTGGAATGTCTTTCCGTGTATTGTAAAACCTTGTGCTGAACATGGGTCGGATGGAATTACAAACCGTTCAGTTGTAGATGACTTAAATCAACTTATTTTAAGAATAGGTGAAATTTCAAAAAAATTTAATAATGGTGTCATTGTTCAAGAATTTTTAGACGGCACAGAATATAACGTTTCTATTTGGGGAAATAAAATACTAGAACACTTACCTATTAGCTCAATGGAATATTCAGATTTTGAGGATTATCATGATAGAATTTGTGGCTTTGATGCAAAATGGAACCCGGAGTCTACCTCTTTTGACAGAGTAAAGACAATTTGTCCAACAATTCTTCCAAAATATCTCGAAGAAAAAATATCAACTTTAGCAAAGAATGCATATGTTGCAACAGGCTGCAGAGATTATGGAAGAATTGATATTAAATTGAAGAATCATGAGCCCGTTGTAATCGATGTAAACTCAAATCCGGACTTAAGTATAGACGCGGGGTTTTACAGGTCCGCATCTTTTGCAGGTTTTAATTATGGACAAATGTTTGTTCAAATCGCCGGCTTTGCTGTTGAGAGAAGTTTATAGAGCAAATTCTAAATAAAGGGAAAGATGGTCGGATACTAAATTATCCATAACCTTAAAATCTACAACTTTAATTCCATTTGAAATTATCATGTAATCTGCGAACTTCTGATCCTTTTTGTAAAGACTACTTCTTGTTGAGGTGATTTTAAATTCTTTTATGAGATTTTTCATTCCGCGATCTAAAATATTTAAACTTTTTGTATTTGGGTTTAAGTTAAAGTCACCACATAGAATTTTTTCACCGTCAAATTTTTTCATAAAAGAGCGCACTTTATTTGATTGCTTAATTCTTAAATTGTTATCTTCTTTATCCTTAGTCCATAAGCCGTGTAAGTTGAATATCGTTAATTTTTGGTTTCCTATTGCAATAGTTGCATACTGCATGTTTCTTGGTATATCTGTGTAGCCATCAAAATTGATTTTACCCACCCCTTTTTCTAGATGAACAAATACTTCTCCTTTGTCGATTGTTTTAATTCCATTCTTTATAAAAGTTGAGAGTCCAAATGTTAAATCAAAATTAACTTCTCCGGCTTGATCGTAACCGCTAAGTTGCGGATTGTAAAATCCTTGATAATTGTTTAAGATATTGGAAATTTCTTTAAATAGATGTGTTCTTATTCCATTACTTTCTAGTATTGTTGAGTTGCTATCAAATATTTCTTGGAAACAGAAAATATCAATTTGATCTCTTTGATCTTCCAAAAAACCATATAGTTCATTTTTAAGCTTTCCTCCAAATGTGTTTAAAGAAATAATTTTCACTTCATGAATAAGATTACCATTATTTTCTATAAACCTCATCGTGAGTGCCAAGGTCAACAAAATAAGCTATATTTTTATCTATCATTATATAAACCATTCTTAACCCCTTACTAATTGAAATACTCCAACGGTTATTAAGATTACCGGACAATTTATGTGTTCTTAGAGATGGGTGTTTTGAATTTAATTCAAATAAGCTAATTTGTTTTTCAATCCTACTTACTAATTTTCTGTCCTTCATTTAGATTTTTAAAAAAATCAGACGCATTAATTGATTTCTTTATCTGACTAAATGCTTTTTGAGTATTTCTTTCTACTTGTTCTGAAGCCTGGAATGTTGGATAATCTTCGTTCTCAACTTCTTTAAGGATTAAATGTTTAACGAATTGAGTTACAGGAACTCCAAGTCTGGCAGCTCTTGATTCTAAACGATCGTTTAGTTGTTCAGAAAGACTTATTTTTAACTTTACTTGTATATTAGATTGTATACCCATAATAACTAAATAATACCTAGAAAGTACCTAAAAGTCAACATTAAATTATTGGAGCGGGTGAAGGGAATCGAACCCTCGTCTTCTCCTTGGAAGGGAGACATTCTACCATTGAACCACACCCGCACATCAATATACTTTCACTATTTTAACCTAATTATGGGACAAAATCTCGTTTCTTTTCTTTATGTGCTCCTTCTTAGTTAACCTACCTTTTTTATACAATTCATCTACCCTGCTTAATGACTTTTCAAGAATGTCGGAAATTGTAGAGTTCTTATTTAAATTATGTTCCGGTTTTGAGTGAACTTCACGAATTTTGCGATCAATTATATTTTTAGCCCTTTTTGCATCTTTATTTGGAACATGTTTAATTATTGCGTTCTCAAAACCCCCTGAATTTATAACCTCTATTGTCGCAAACATCAAGCCACTCCTCAAATTTGCCTGAGCTATTTGAGTATAGGCAATTGTAACCTCCTCCTTTTTTATAAATCCTCTTTTCTTAAACACAATTCTATCGTCATATATTTGAAGCCTGTGTGCAAAAATTGATTGATTTAAAAGCTTGTTTCCTTGAACTTCAAGCAAAAAATTAGACATCTATTTTTAGAAATCAGAGTCGTCGTCCCTTTCAAGTTCCGGTATGTAGTCATCTTTTGGAGGTTTAACTCGTGGATTATCAGGGTCATTAATCTCAGCCAAACTGTCGCGACGTGGTTTTCTTGCACCTAGTGCGGTTATCTTTATAGGTGTTTTTATTTGCTTAGATTTATCTTTTATGCTTTTCATTACACAGATTATGCACAAAAGTATTTTTATGTCCAGTGGGAAGTATTCTTATTCGTAAATATACACAGGCATGCCAACCTTTGCCCAATTGAATATTTCTAATGAGTCGTCAGGTGTTAGTTGTATGCACCCTCCGGTTGCCGGGCTTCCCATGGTATTCGGATCTCTCGAATAAACCTTTCCGGCAGCATCTACATGATATGGAATTTCATGAAAGCCAAAACGGTAACCGTTTACAGTACCTAAAGGTAAATAATTAGGCATATACCAGTTCCCGAAATAAGATATGGTCATTTTTTGCTTTCCAAGTACTTTATATTCTCCAGGTGGAGTTTCCCAAGTTAATCCGGTTGAAACTATATATGTTTTAACCAGTTTTCCATGTTCAAATCTGTATAGTCTTTGTTGAGATTTTATAACTTCCAAATAAACTTCGTGAAGCCCTCCGTTTGATCTTGGTTTACCTTCTAAAGGTAATACAACAGCTAAATTTACTTGATAATCTGCAGCTCTATACAATATGGTTCTTTGAATTGCGGAAACTGATTCCTTCTTTAAAATTTTAACATCCGGCTTTTCATTATCCTTTTTTAATGATTCAAGGTAGCTTGCAACTTTTAATTCCGATACTCTACCTGTAAAAAATCCGTTTTCATCAACTACTTCTATAAATTCACGTATTTTTTCGCCGGGAATATAAATTGGGTTTCTTCCATATTTTATTAATAACGGAATAGATATTTTTTCAACTAAGTCAAGTGTTGCTGTATTTTGAGCGTCTTTATCATCTGTATTTTTAAGTTTAAGAGTTATCTTTGTTGGGCCAGTACTCAATAACTTATTTAAACTCTCTTTATTCTCAAAATCCGATCTGTCAATTTTTACGATCGCATTAGATCCCGGTGATTTAAAAGTATAATTATCCAAAGATATAATGGTGTTTTTAGCTAAAAATTGAATCCCCTTTTCATAGTCGCTTAAAAATGCATCTAGTGCTTGTTTGTCAACGTTTATTGCATCAGTAGTATTTACATTTTCATTTGACGTATTTCTACATAAAATCTTTAGCTTACCTATTTTGCAGTTTTTTGTTAACTTTTCTAAAACCTCAGTATTTAATGAAAAACCTAATTCTTTTAAGGTTACTGAACGACTATTAAAATCAAGATTTAAATAAATTGGTGAGTTTAAAGATTTATTAAGTAATGCCAACCCCTCGTTATACGATTTTCCGTCAAGTTTAATGTTTCCTATTTTTGAGTTACTTCTAAAAATGGTGGCCGATTTAAAGTCAAATCCATTAAAAATAAAATATGCTGATACAGAAATCACAACTAAGGCAATTAAAACTAACAGACTCTTCATGAATAAATGATACATCAAAATAAGGAAGTTATTTAATATAGAATGGTTGAACCGGCCCTATTGTATTTATATATCCCTCAGGTTGAAGTAACGAGTTAGCACTAATATATTTATATTCCCTTAGAGGCCCGTAATAAGGATCGTTTACTATTAAGGAGTATGCCTTTTTACCGTCAAAACCTTTAATTCCAGTAACTAATAGTGCGTGCCCAGAAATTCCATCAAAGTTTTGGATGTTAAGTATCACAGGAAATCCTTGTTTTAACACTTCATATATTGCCTTAGGATTTTGCTCTACCTTAGCACTTTCTTTATTGAAGTATTTTGAGGCGCCTAAAATATCATAAAAGCCTTTTCCCTTTACATAAACTGAGTTTGGAAGCTTATATATCACATCGTCAATGTTAACGTTTATCTTAATGTATTTTAGTGCCATTGCTACTACTGCAGGTCCACAGGCTGTACTGCCTACTTTTTCTTTAACTTCATCCGAAATGTCATTTAGCTGGCTAAAATAAGGAACATTAAGCTGAATTCGTTCATCATTCGAAAGAATGAAAATGCTTGGAAATACCGTAGTACCGCCGTTTTTGCCGTGGTTTTGTGAGCCTAAGATAGCTGAGTTGTATGGTACATTATTTAGCATAAGTTGGTTTGGCAGAAATGGCATTTTACCAGAAAAATTGTTCAAAATCAAGGTCTATAGGTTAGTTATAAATAGTTCATTTTTTGGGTTTATGCGTTATAATTTGTGAATGGCAGATAAAATTTATGATGTTCTTATTATAGGTGGAGGACCCGCAGGCCTTACGTCAGCTATTTATACTTCAAGGGCTAATCTAAATACTCTTGTAGTAGCAGGAAGACCGTCCGGAGGTCAATTGATTAACACAACTGACGTTGAGAACTATCCTGGTTTTCCTGACGGAGTCTTAGGACCTGATTTAATAAGTAAATTTCAGTTGCAGGCTAATAAATTCGGTGCTACTTTCGTTGAAGCAAACGTTACAGGAGTTTCGGGAACTGTGAAAAATGGCTTTCAGATTACTACAGACGAAGAATTAATTTATTCAGGTAAAACAATAATAGTTTCTGCCGGTGCCTCATCGTTATGGCTTGGTCTTGAGAATGAACAAAGATTAATAGGACGTGGTGTTTCATCTTGCGCAACCTGTGATGGATTCTTTTTTAAAAACGTTGATGTTGCTGTAGTTGGAGGTGGAGATGCTGCAATGGAAGAGGCCTTATTTTTAACAAAATTTGCGACAAAAGTTTTTTGCCTAGTTCGTGGAACAAAAGAAACAATGAAAGCTAGTAAAATCATGTTAGGAAAGGCTTTAAAAAATCCAAAAGTTGAATTTATGTTTAATACACAGGTTTTGGACATACTTGGGCAAGAAAAGGTTGAAGGTATAAAGGTTTTGAATAATATAAACCAAGAGCAGACAGTACTTACAAATATTAAAGGTGTATTTGTAGCAGTTGGCCATAAACCAAATACTAAATTTCTTGAGGGATTCATTGAGCTTGATGATTTAGGCTATATAGTTACAAAAAATAATACAATTACATCAAAAGAAGGAGTGTTTGTCGCCGGCGACGTATCTGATAGAAAATATAGGCAAGCAATTACTGCGGCCGGCCTTGGATGTATGGCAGCAATTGACGTTGAGAGATATTTATCCGGCGGGCATTTATAAATAATGCGCTACTTTGAAATAATTTGCCTTTCTATATTACTTTTTGTATCAGGATATTTAAGATTTACCCAGCTTGGTTATTCAGATTTTTACGGAGATGAAACAAAAACATTATATTTTAGAAAAGACGTATCCGCTACAAACTTCTTGCTAAATCAACGAAAAGGACCTGTTCAGTTTATATCTTCGTGGGTTGTTGAAAAAGTAACCGGTGGGTTTAATGAAGCAAATATTCGATTTCCTTTCGCGCTTGCAGGACTTCTGTCTGTAGTTGCGGTATATATTCTTGTTAGGCTTCTTTTTGGCTTTAAATCCGCTTTAATCTCAACCGCTTTATTTTCTCTTAATGGGTTTATGATAGCTTTCTCAAGAACAGCGCAGTATCAAAGTTTTTTGATTTTGTTTGGGCTTCTTTCTATAATCTTTGCTTATTTATTCTTTAAAGAATTAGTGCTGAAAAATAGACTTTCTTTATTTCTTTCTGCTTTTTTCCTAGGTTTAGCATTTTTATCTCATTACGATGCTGTTTTTTTTGGTTTAGTTACAATATTTATTTTGGCACAAAAAGTGATATCCGATAAAAGTGTCTTTAAGAGCGTTATACTATTTTTCGTTCTACCTTTTGTTTTAATAATTTCTACGTTTTATATTCCATATATAACTTCCGGTTACTTTCAAAAAAACACTATCAATTATATAAATAAAAGAGTTTCGGGAAAAGAATATAAGCCAAACAATAGTTACAATACCTATAAAATTTATAATCCATCATACGGTTCGCCAATAATTTTATTTTTTGGTTTGTTATCATTTATTTTCTTAAAATCCTGGAAAAGATATATGTTATTAGTTTGGTTCGGAGTTCCCTTTTTGCTTTTTGAAATTGTGTTTTCAAATCCTGGAACTCATATATTAAATTATGTAATTCCCCTCATCATCTTTTCAGGAGTATTCTTAAATGAATTAATAAGGTTTTTAGGTTCGCGTGTAAAAGTTTTTCACGGCTATCTAGTTATTTTCATATTTATCTTGGTAGTAGCAGTTAGTCAGGCTCAAGTTTTTGTGCCATTTCTAAATGATGGATATCCATGGATCGGGAATAAAGTGAATAATAAGTACAACCTGTTTTTGTACGGCTTTCCTTATAATAGAGGTTGGAGGCAAGTTAGGGAATATTTTATGCAAAATGGAAACCCTAGAAGCTTTTACACAAACGATAATGTAACGATAGGGGAATGGTATTTAAGAGGAATTCCGTCTAATATTCTTACCAATTCTCAATTTCCTGAAGTTTATATTAGTGTTAATAATAATCAAGAATATAGAATCGAAGATAAAGAAGCACTAGGAAGATACGAGGTAATAAAAGAGTTTGGAAGTGCAAGAGATGCCTCAAAAACCTTTATTATGAAATACAGGCCGGTAAAGTAGCTTTTGAGGGCTAAGTTATCGGCCTGTGCTATGCGGGATATTTGCACGAACAAAAAACACAGTGATAAAAAAATCCAGCCTCTTCGTTTGTTAAATACATGCTGTAGTCCGGATGGTCGCCACAACGGCGATCTTCGATAACTGCAGGCGCGGTTGGGGCGACTTGGTTAAAACGACTCATAACCCTTCCGACCCTTCCGTGGTGATGGCCCTCATCACAATCGTGGCAATATCCGTCAAGTGACGAAAGACCCCGATTTCTGCACACGCATGCAGTGCAAACGCACTTTGCCATTTCAATTCCCTCCTTTCATGAGGACTACAGGTTATTATACCGCTTTCAACCAAAAATGTCAAAACCTTTTGCATCTTCTCTTTGCTCTCTCACTTGGTAACAAATTTGGAACCCTTGGAGCAGTAGCATTAATAAATCCAATATCCTGTTTAGAAAGAGGCACTTGATGTAGCCCGGCAAAACAAGGCAAACATTTACCGGGTAAATCTACTTGGTTTCTACAACCTCCCTTCAAACCGGCCCTGCGATATCTTGACCTACAGGCAGAACATTTGCATTTATGCATCTTCGTAGCCTCCCTTTGTGTATGCATTTCTTTTTATTACACTATTTCCACAAGAAATACCAGGATAAAATTGCGAATGTTATTCCAAAGATATATCCCCATGGAATAATCTTTTTACCTTTGATTTTTATCCATGGATAAAAATCCGTAAAATCTGTAAAGAACTCCTTAAATTTTACAACAGGATTTACTATGAAATATACAAAATCTTCTATAACGATACCTGAAAAATAAGCACTCAATATAATTCCGAATAATCTTTTATCCCACCCATAAATTACTAAAGGAAGTGTCAAAAATAAAGGAATCATTATAATAAATAAGAAGAAATGATAGCCTGAGAAAATAATTCCTAACGGCAATTTAAGTTTCCAACCTACTTTTCTTTTATCCCAAGGGTTTCTTCCCTCAACATACGCTTCGACAAAAGACAAAGCGATCATAGAAACATAAATCCATATAAAAATAAAGAATATATTCATTTACTTAGTCTATCTTATTGGGGGATTTTTTTCTAGCAATACGTCTAACTATTTTATAAACAATAAGAGCGGGTATCCAAATGATTGAGTAAACTACGATCCAAATTGAAGCGTTAACACCAATTCTAAAAGTGGACATTAAACTTCTTACCGCATTTTTAATAATAACCATAGGTCTCCATGGAGTATTTGAAGAATATGGTAAAGATAATTCATCCGTTGAAATACTAACTGTAAAAAGTGCGGTCGAAGAAATACCGCCTAAATATTTTAATTGACCTTTTACATCATCTATTTGAGTTTGATTATCGTTTATTGCTTGTTGAACTCGTAATATTTCGTCTACTGTAACTGCCTTATTTAAAATATCCAAAAATCTGGTTTTAGTATTATTAAGTCCTTCTAGTTTTGCATCGTAATCAACATATTGATCAGTAATATCGTATCCGCTTATATTTTCGGAAACAACTCTTACCGACATTGCTCGCAATTGCTCAATAACAATTTTTGTTTGATTAGCTGGGATTCTAACCGTTACAGTAGAATTACTTCCGGATTCTCCGGTGTTAGTATTAAGATTAACTAAGTATCCGCCGTTATTTACAGCCAAATCTACAACTTTATTTGCAGTATCGCTTACATTTTTCACAAGTAAAGACATAGAAACATCTGTAGCTATTTTTCTATCTGTAACACTTGGTTGAGGAGGAACATTATTTGGAACCGGAGAAGGCATATACAATTTTCCACGCGTTCCGCCAAAATTAAATGGCGCAATATCTGCCGACATCATTGAATTAACTCCGTTATAAGATCCAGAATAGTTTGTGCCTAAAGTATTAAACAAAATAGGTACAGCGACAAACTTATACAAAACAAAAGCCAATAGAAGTGTTAAAAGTTTATTATGTTTTATCCAGTCAATAATTCTATGCATATTTTGAGTAATTTTCTTCTACCTTAGTCCAGTTTATAATTTCCCACCAGCTAGCGATATAATCCGCCCGCTTATTTTGATATTTTAAGTAATACGCATGCTCCCAAACATCGAGGCCTAAAATCGGTTTATTTCCATCCATTAAGGGGTTATCTTGATTTGGAGTAGATGAAACTCTTAACGATCCCTCGCTGTTTATATAAAGCCATGCCCATCCGCTTCCAAATCTTCCCATTGCGGATTTGGTAAAGACATCCTTAAAACTATCAAAACCATCAAATTCTTTTTCTATTGCGTCTTCAAGTGAGCCGCTTGGTCTTCCACCGCCTTTTTTAGACATAATTGTCCAAAATAAAGAATGATTATAATGCCCTCCCCCATTATTTCTTACAATTGTTCTTAGTTCTTCAGGAATTGCATCTAGTTTTGTTAAAATTTCTTCGATTGATCGTGTTTTAATGTCTTTTAAAGTTTCCAGAGCGTTATTTAAATTAGTAACGTAAGTTGCGTGGTGTTTTGAGTAGTGAATTTCCATCGTTCGTGAATCGATGTATGGTTCTAGATCTGCGTAAGCATATTCTAGTTTTGGTAGTTCAAACATAAACTATTGATAATATACAGAAAGTTATAGTTCCGGTCAAGTAAAGTATTCTGATAGAATTAACGTATATGAAAGTTTCAGTTGTGATTGTAAATTATAATACTTCCGAACAGCTTAAAGATTGTTTAAATAACCTTTTGTCGCAAGGAATTGAGCTCGAAATTATTGTTGTTGATAATGCTTCTTCTGATGATTCTGTTGAAATGGTAAGAACTAACTTCCCAAACGTTAAATTAGTTGAAGCAAAGGAAAATAAAGGTTTGGCACATGGAAGCAATTTAGGTTTAGAAGTTGCAACAGGAGATTACGTTTTATATTTAGGGAGCGACGCATACCCGGAAAAAGGAGTTATTGATGGGATGGTTGAGTTTATGGATAAGAATATTAACATTGGAATTTCTACTTGCAAATTAGTCTTAAGAAACGGAAGTTTAGATATGGATGCACACAGAGGATTTCCAACTCCTTGGGCCTCGCTCACCCACTTTACTAAACTAAATTCGTTGTTTCCAAAGTCAAAATTTTTTAATCAATACTTTTTAGGATATGAAGATTTTACAAGACCGCACGAAATTGATTTATGCATAAGTCATTTTATGATGGTAAGAAAAAAGGTATTTGATCGGGTTGGAAGATGGGACGAGGATTTTTTTGTATTTGGTGAAGATGTTGATTTTTGCTATAGAGTTAAAAAAGCTGGTTGGAAGATAATGTATTTGCCTCAATTTACAGCAATTCATTATAAAGGTGTGTCTGTTGGAATTAGAAAAGAGAGTCAAGATATTTCAAAGGCATCAAGCGAAACTAAAGTTAGAATGAAGAGGTCTACAACTGATGCCATGAAGTTATTTTATAGAAAGCATTATTCTGGTGTTTATCCTAAAATTATTCAATCTTTGGTATTTCTTGGAATTGACTTGCTGTCCAAGTTAAGAAACACATTTTGATATAATCCAGTCATTGGGGGATCGTCTAACGGCAGGACTCTGGGTTTTGGTCCCAGTTATTGGGGTTCGAATCCCTATCCCCCAGCCATGAGGTACGAGAGGGTAAATTTACTACCAGGTCATAAGGGGTTTTAGGCGTAATAACAAGCTTTCCATCCTTCAAAACTCTGTTAGAACTTGTGAATAGCAATAGATTCCTTTTTTCTTCTTCTGTACCAAATAAAACTATGTTTTTAGCGTCAAGGCAGGTATCTAGGAACTTTTCAGATTGTTCAAGCCAGCTGTCTGACGATTCCGAATAGTCCCTATGCAGAGAACTAATATGCTGTAGTTCCTTATTTAGAATTTCCTTTTGAGTTAAATATTCTTCCTTAGTTATTTCATCCGATAAACGTAAAGTTAAAAGTTTACTCAATTTGGTTCTAATTATTTCCTCTTCATTGTGACTCATTGTTCTTCTTTGAGCTTGGGTTGATGTTTCATGCAGATGTTTTGCTTTTAATAATTCAAGAGACAGCCTCACAATCTCAGGGTCCAACACAATCTGATTAAGATAACCCCCCACATATTCCAGTAACTTTTCATGTCTTAAGTATCTCTGACTACAATGCCCACGTTTTTTAGAACAATTGTGATAGGTCAGCCCTCTGTTTTTAACGACCGTTGTGGTAATAGAACAGCCACACTCACCACACTTTATAAGGCCATTAAAGAGATTTCCCTTCATTCTTAGCCTTGGTCTGTTTCTATCAGTTAACGCCTCTTGTACTTTGTAAAACAAACTATCAGTAATTAATTGCTTAAAAACACCCTTTATGCGCTCGCCTTTGAAAACGAAATATCCAATGTACACATGGTCAACCAAAAGTCTTGCTACTTGGGATTTACTTAGAGGCCTTCCTGATTTGTTTTTAAGTCCAATGTCCTGTGCATATTCTTTTAGCAAAGAGAACGAGTATTTTCCTTCCGAAGCAAGCTCAAACAATTTCTTAACCTTCTGTCCCTCCATTTCGTGTGGCCTAATATTCCTTTTTCCTATTTCCCCAAAGTTTTCATATCCTAGGGGAGCCATTCTAAAATATTCGCCACGTTGAGTTTTATAGCTTAAACCTCTTTTAACATTCTGGCTTAAATTCCTTGAGTACTGGTTGCTCATTCCAAAATGAAGTTGAAGAATAAGGTGGTCACTGTCTTGCGTGTAAGTTTCGCCCAAAGGAGTTTTAATTTCTTTTATAATTCCGTCCTGAAGCATCTGAAGTAGTATTCCACCCTCTTCCGGATTTCTGGACAACCTATCAGGCTTCCATGTAAGGATTCCGTTGGCTTCGTGGGAATTCAGAAGTTCCAACATTCTGTGAAATTGTACTCTTTTGTGGGGCTTGAACCCCGATTTAGATTCTTCTAGTTCGTAAACGATAATTAAGTTTTGTGTCTCGGCAAGTTTTCTACACTCACTTTTCTGGTCAGCTATAGAGGCGACTTGTCGTTCTTTAGCCTCAGAAGATTTTCTTGCGTAAACTATATATTTTAAGTCGTTCATATTTTATTCTCTAACTAAAATCGCCGCCCTAGTGTATCCAATCAAAGTTGCCTCCAACTGCCTAAGACGGCGATTAAAAAAGACAACTCTAACGACTGGATACGTGCTAAGTATACTCCTCTTGCCATACTCTCGGCAACGATAAATACATAGGCTCAGCGCAACAGTCAATGAGCAGCTTTCCACTTTGACAAAAACATCCTTCAAATAAACTTTCCCTCTCCATACCAGATTCAACTAATCTTTTAACCTTATCTTCTATAGATTCATTATCTATTAGATTACCATTAAAGGAAACTAAAGAAGATTTATCAGACGTTGTTCTATCGGCACTAAGTGCTTGTATGTCTGTCCGATTGGAAATTTCTTCTTTCTCTTTTGCTACCAACGCTTTCTGTTCGGAAAGTCTCTGCTTTTCCTCTGCCTTTTCCTGTTCTCTTCTCTTTTTTTCCCTCGTGCATGCCTCCCTGTATACAAAGGCTTCGTAATCGTCAGCGATATACTTGTTTCCAATTTTTTTAAAACCTGGGTTTTTATCTAAAAGTGTTGGAAGGTGCTTACTTACAAAAGACTCCGACTGATAAATATAATCCGCAATTTCCTTTTGAGACCCCTCAAAAATTCCATACCTTATTGGGTGATTGTTTCCGTCCCACGACAGTAAGCTAATTATTCCCTGACGAAGAAAACGTTCCGGAAGAGTTAGGTGTTTAAATTCGACAAAATCCCTTCGATAGAATGGGAGGACACCATTATGGCCCTGCATTATAAGCCTCCGAAGAGAAAATTAAGTCTTTGATTACTCGAATGGAACTTATAAAATCGGCGGCATTGACAGCTACATCCTTTGTTAAAAGTTTTTGCTTTATTTCATTGCAGGCTTGGACATCGTCAAATTCAAACGTGCAAACATTTCCTTGTTTTTTGACCCCAACGATTTTGATATTCAGGGCATGCAGTAGACAAGTTAGATAAAACTCTCTGGTAGCAAATTTTTCGTTCATTTTGCTTTCTCTCCTTTGGAATGTAGTTTATATACTGAATCTTTCGAAAGTTCGGTACGGGGTAGTTTAAAAGAATATTTAAACATCCTTTGAGGTCTCATTAACTCCTTGAGTAAGATACTTTTACCCTTCAATTCGGGGGACTGTCTCATGGCATAACCTAACGTCTTTTTCTTAATAACTATGCCTATATCGGTTAGAGTGTTTACGATTCTGGCAAAAAGAACGTAGTCCCCGTAGGCACTAAGGGACGAGTCTTTTCTTAGATTTCTATACATTGCCGATATTGACGCTCTTGGATTTTTGCTGAAATGCCTACGAACGTCCTTCTTAGCTTTTTCTAGAGTAAATAGTATTTGCATTTTCTGTTCTCCATATAAATTTTGAATATATTTCTGCTACTGACATAAGATTTTCAGCTATAACCACAACTTCCTTGTCAGATAAGGCTCGTTTATACCTCGGTTCAAAGACCGATTTAACTTTTTGTATCAGGTTTGGTGTTAGCCAACTGTTTTCCATAACTATGGCCAGCTTACATTGCTGATTAATGGGGGTGGTTACAGCTACTTGTAACCGTTAAACGCCTGGTTGATAGGAAGGGAAGAAAACTTTTACTAGATATCTTATTCTTGGAGGATTAAGTTCTGCATAATACTTGGATTTTCTTGCCCTACTTACACTCTGTTTTATGCTTGATGATTTTTTATTCACCGCCATCTGAAAGACAGAGTCATAAGATTCGTCATCTGTGTTTAAAGCATCATCGTATCCAAATTCCAAATCCCATTTTTCTTCAGCAAGGTATTTATAGGGAATATAAGATTTTTCTTTGTCCCTTCGTAGAGATGTAGTTATAGAGTTTTTATGTAAAACTACACCCGTCTCTTTTTCAACATCCATTGCAGATAATGAGTACCTAACCAATGTTTCTACTCCAGAATTTTCGTCAGTCTTATCACTGGGGGGAGAAATTAAACCCGTGATTAAAAAAAGCTTCAACGATGTTTCCCACTCCGGACCAAGAGAGAATTCTTTCTGCAGATTAAAAATATCGAAATAAAACGCATAGGTAGGAAAATTTTCAACATCCTGAGCCAATAAATTGCCTAGTAAATTCTCTTTTTGTAGCTTTGAAAGTTCAGTAGTATAAATTGCATTCATAAGTTCTCTATTTCCTATCCTTATACTTAGGCTTAATCCATCCAGGCTCTTTGTCGTTTTTTTTAGGGCTTGCGACTCAAAGTCTTCTAGCTTTTTCCACTGATTCTTGGGAGGTAACTTTTCCTTCTTAAACTGCCACTTTTTTCTTAAAAGGTGGATAGCAAAACTAAACTGCTCGTTTAGCTGGTAATAAAGCCACAGCTTACAATAATTATAAAAATAGACATACTCTTTTTTCATTTCAATATAAATCTTCCAAATCCAATACCAAATCCAGAAATAGGGTCTTTTTCTAATAAACTCTTGCGATTTTATTTATTTCTTGGACATATTTTAGCCTGTTTAGATAATCTGGATAATACTCTTTTCCTATTTTCTTGTAAGCGTCCAGGCCTTGAGTAAGAACCTCTTCCACCTTTCCCGATACTCCTAATACACCCTGATACTCTAATTCCTGTAAAAGAGCATCCATGAAGTTATGTCTATTTAGGTTTTCATTAGCCATTACTGCAGCTGTTGCTTTGTTCTTGGGTCTGTATATACGCATATGTGAGTTGGGAGCGTCTATTTTCTCGCCTCTTTTTATTGAACAAGCAATATCTTTTACAACCAATTTTTGTTTATACGACAATCCATACGGGTTTGTTGGGGTTCTGAATATCTTTGGCACAATTCAATTATACCAGCGTACGTTGTTATTACTAGATTTCCGTAGTATTATAAGGTTAGTTTTGTATATATGAATAGTGCGTGTTTATACAAAGAAGTAGCTGTCTTTAGGTCTAAACACTGAGTATTTTAAATTTAAATGAACAACCACCTGCTTAAGCTGTTGGTTTCAAGTTAGGAACTTATGAATAAAATTAAAATCATCTCAATTGTTTTAGGGTTATTTCTCACTTCTGGAGCAATGTCCCTTGGTTTAGTGTATAAAAAAAACATCGAAGAAAAAAAAGAGCTAAATAGTAAAATTGAACAGTTAAGAAAAGAAATAAAAGCTAACGAGTCAGCCGAAAATAACCAAGTCTTAGGAACATCAGAAGTAAAAGAAGAAATTATCGTTGAGAAACCCCCTGTGTATATTCCTCCGGTTGTTACAAATCCAATTGTCAATTGTAGTAAGGGTAAATGTGATTCAAAATCAGTCAAGCAAAGTGTGTGTTTTGAGGCGATTTGTTGCGAAACAAAAAAAGATACCTACAAATGGGCAACTAACCAGCAGGAGTGCGACCTTCTTATACACGAAAACGAACCCACGCCAGAAAACAATCCGATAATTATAGACAGAGTAGTAGAAACAACAAACTGGGAAGCGGAGACAAGAGCTAGAGAAGCAGAAGAATGCCAGAGGAAAACAGCAGTATATTTAAAATGTACCAATGATTTTAACGAGAGCATGAGCGACTACGCTGATTGCCAAGAGAGGAGTAATGATGTCATGCAAAAATACAACGATGATATGCAGGAATATTCCGAATGTGTGAACGATTATAATGAGGATTTAGACGCCTATAACGATTGTGTAGACCTCTATACACGGATAGGAGGACGACCCGATATTTCTTGTTCTAAACCTTTCAGCAACTCTTGTCGCAAACCAACCACTGTATACCCAGGGTCGTGTCTTAAACCCAAAAGTTGGTGCACAAAACCAAGCTGTTTTTAAAGAGACGAATTCTTGATTTTTGCTGTACGATTAAGTGAGCCGGGATATATAAATTTTCCCAACCAAGCGCACATCGGTCATAAGCCCCCCCATTCACTAAACCGTAGTGGGAACATGTTTAAAGTAACCTGAAAGTGTTTCAACAAGGGTTAAAACTTCATCCCCCCTCCCCATTTATTATACTAGCAAAACGCTTCTATGACAGTGAAAAGTGACGTTATTAAAAACTTTAGCGAGCGGTAATAGATACATCTTCTTTTCTGATGGTATTATATAGTACCCTTCCCGGCTTAAACCAACTCTTAATATAGATATTGATTTGACATCAACGATAAAAAGGGTATTATCCCAACGTCAGTTGTTATATACACTCGGAGATTGCCCTCGACCCTTTTTTTAACAACGAACTTAGCATCCCTGCCAAAATTATAAAAAACTGCCCTTATTTTAGATACGAGTAATAATATATGGAAACTACAAACAAGAAGGTTAATAGATATCTTTCTGCTGCAATCACGTTTATCGGAACAATTCTTTTTTTTACAATAAACTCTTGGGCGTCTGAGTGTGGAACATCGACCGTTTGTGGGAGATCCTGTGACTATGGTGACCAGTCTTATGACACAGTCCTTATAGGAGAACAGTGCTGGTTCAAAGAAAATCTTAACGTGGGAACGATGATCGGAAATCTAGAAACTTCCGATAATACTGCGCCTACCCCAAACGACCCCAATACAGTTTCTAAATGGTGCTACAACAACTCTTCAACCTTCTGTGACAGTGAGGGAGGGCTGTATACTTGGGCAGAATCTAATGGTTTTGCGGATTCTTGCAATACATCATCCTGCGACGTACCCGATACCAACCAGGGTATATGTCCGGCAGGTTGGCACGTTCCCTCCGATACAGAGTTTTACGCTCTAGAGAACCCCTTAACTTCATCTGGTCAGTCTTGTGATGCAACGAGATTAGATTGGGGATGTGCCGACGCCGGAACAGAGCTAAAAGTTGGAGGGAGTTCTGGTTTTGATGCAGTATCTACAGGCAACCGTGGCCCCGCAGACAGCCAGTTTGACAGGAGAGAGCCTTCCATCCATTTTTGGTCATCCTCGCCCTTCAGCGAAGGTTACACATACGGTCGTATATTGGGCTTAGGTTACAATACAATTGGTCGTTGGCACTCTCTTAATACCTATGGTTTTTCTGTTCGATGCATTGCAAATAATACCATCTACGAAGAGGTGGATAACGAAACCATCAACAACGGCGCAACTTTTAGTGAAGATAGAAGGTGTCTGTGGAAAACTCCAAAAGAAACTACATGGATAAAGTTAAACATTGATAAAAAGGATAATATCAGTGGTGTGAATTTAACGTGGGTACAGTATGATGCAAACAAGATAAACATTAAGATAGATGACGGTACGGGTAACTTTCCGTTCAGAATATCCAACACACCTAACGATGGTCATGAATTCCTACCAAATGTATCCCCATGGCAGGAAGTAATGATTAAACCAATCAATCACTGCAAAGAAGGAAAATACAGCCCTCCCGTATCCTATTCGACATACTCTAATGGTTGGTAAAACTTAGAAAAGCCTAAGTTTAACTATCTTCCTTATAAATATAAACAGTTCAAGTTTATTACTTTATTGCTAACCAATTAGAAAGCAGGCTGGTTGAGCCGTTCTGTAAGAAATTTTTGATAAACGATTTAATGAACCCTGATAACGTGATTTTCCCCAGCCAAAACACACTTACTATAAAACCTCCCACCTAAACAAGAGCAGGGGAGTGCTTATAATAATCGTATATGGCACTACAAAATATTACAACTTCGTCCCCGCTCCCCAGCCAGTAAGAAGAAGAAAGCCTTTAACTATGATTCCACAATACGATTTAGAAAAAATTAAATACGGTATTGACCGCGGGACATGGGAAAAAGCAGTCGATTTGTACGAGAGTGGGAAAGTAAAAAATTTTCGAGATACAGGTTTTACTTTTACGGCTGATGTTCAGGGAACGCATTTTTACAAAGTGATCGTTTCCCCAAAAAGCTATAGTGATGGAAATTGCACTTGTTATCTTGGCGAAAACGGTACTCTGTGTAAGCATATGATTGTGGCGGCAATTTATGCGTTGAAAAAAGGAAAACCTTTGACTGATGAAGAAAGGACCCAACACAATGAAATTAAGTTTAGTAGCAAAATTGGAAACATAACCCAGGATCAATTAAATTTATCTAAGGCGGAAATCTTCGGCGCCATGCGCTACATAAAGGCTTATAGCGGTCCTTCCAGAATTTGGTTTGCCTACCAAGACAGTTTAACCGAAGGCTGTAACCGCCTAGCCTCCATTTTTTCTTCGCTGCCCGCCAACCGTCCAACGGCGAATTTAATCATTAAAACGATATTGAGATTAGACCGTAAATTAACTACGGGCGGTGTTGATGACTCGGACGGAACGGTGGGCGGGCTTATCGAAGAAGCAGTAGGCCTACTTATTGAATATGCAAAAGCCGACCACGAATGCGTAAAAGAATTTGAAAGTCTCAAGGGAAAAGAAACGTGTTTTGGTTGGGAAGAGCCACTTTTGAAATTCTTGTAACCGATTTTATTGTTTTACCTCCCGTACCTCCGAAACTGCCCGCCCGCCTTTGGAGGGTCGGCTCGAACAAGTCTCTGAAAGCGACTAAAAAGAAAAACGCAAAAATTTTAACCCTCTCTACATAAATCTCCGTCCCGTGAGGGCGTGGGTTTTTTTATAGAACTTTTTTATAACTCAATTCTTGAATTGTTGAATCCAATCATAATATACAATGTTTTTAGACTA
>Ga0209542_10004769_pt1 | contig 27633 bp, 23 predicted proteins | sample RifCSPhighO2_01_FD_184028 | JGI IMG/M metagenome (GOLD analysis project Ga0209542, IMG submission 184028) | Soil microbial communities from Rifle, Colorado - Rifle CSP2_plank highO2_0.1 (SPAdes) (version 2) | ecosystem: Environmental > Terrestrial > Deep subsurface > Rock core/Sediment ...
TTTGTCTATTAAATCCTTATTTTCAAATTTTTTTTGATTTATATTTATATCATGTTTTATTATGTATTCTGGAAATGTTCCTATGACATATTTTGAATCTGTAATAATATTAATTATCGTATCTTTAAAATTATGTTCTATTTTTTTGATAGCCTCTAATGCTTTAATAATAGCTAATAATTCTCCTCTATTATTACTAGTTTTATAACACTTTCCTGTTATTTTAACTAAAGGAACTAATCCATATCCCTCAATATCTATTTCATCACTATCATCAAATTTAGCTATATATCCATAACTTGCCTTACATTTTGGTTTACCATTTAACATAGCAGCACCATCAGTAGCTATCCATAATTCTCTTTTATGTTGTTTTTCAATATTTATATGATTTTTAAATATATTAGAATATTCGATTTTTTCTTTAGTTATTCTATATATTTTATGATAAGAAAGTGGTTTCTTTCCCTTACAACTAACAAAATCATCATCTATAAAATAATATTTAATAGAATAATCAGTTAACAATTTCCAATAATCTTCCATAGTTTCTATTTTTTCTTTAATTACTATTTTTTCCTTAATTTCATTTGTAAGAATTTTAAGCATCTTTTTTTCATTTTCTTCTTTATATTCATTCTCATCACTGTCCATTGATTCTATATTAGTTTTTATTACATTCTTAAGATCTTCTATAACTTTGGATAACGCATCATTAAAATCACTGCATACTCCTAAAATAAATGGATCATGATATAAGCCTTCACTATAAGCTTCTTCGTCATTTCCATCTATCCAGCTTATTATTACATATACTTCTTTATATTCACTATCATCTTCATTAGTATCTTTGTTAATTTCTTTATTAGTTATTTTGTTAGATATTTCATTAGATATTTCATTAGATATTTCATTAGATATTTCATTAGTTATTTCATCAGATATTTCATCAGATATTTCATTAGATATTTCATTAGATATTTCGTTAGATATTTCATTAGATATTTCATTAGATATTTCATTAGATATTTCATTAGATATTTCATTAGATATTTCATCTACTTTTTTGTTAATTATAGTAATTACTGCATTAGTTTCTTCATTAGATTTTTTATTTATTTCTTTATATGTTTCTCCCTTATTTATATTTTCATTTATATCATGTAATTCTTCATTATTTGTGTAGACAGGTAGATCATTGTGACTATATTCATTTTCAGTTGATGAATTTGGTTCTTCTTTAATTTCATCAGATGGTATTGGAATAATTTCATTATTAATTGTTAAATCTACATCAGGATCCCAATTAATTGTAGGTAACTTATTTTTCTTAAGTATTTTGTTACATTCTGTAAAATTATCACAATATTTAAAATTTTTAGGATCAATATCACTATTATTTTGAGGATTATTACCACTTGGATGTCCCCATGTTAATATCATATGCTTATTTTCATCAATTAATGATTTTTTTAGTTCCGCAAATCGTCCCCATAATATAAATACTAAATTATTATATATATTAGATATATCCGAAATAATTTTATCAGTATATTTATGCCAAAATACATGTGCATTTGATACACCTACTTTTGTTGTTAATGCAGAATTTAATAATAAAACTCCTTGTTCAGCCCATTTATTTAAACTACCATGTGTAGGCATATGTTTAATTAATTTTTGGTATAATAGACAATTATATATATTTTTTAAACTTACAGGGATAGGTTGATTCTTTGGTATAGAAAATGCTAATCCACATGCATTATTTCTATTCGGATAAGGATCTTGTCCTATAATAACAACTCTTATTTCTTTTGTTATTTTAAATGAATTATAAATTAATTCTGGTGATGGACATAAATTATTTGGATTCTTTTCTTTTTTATTTAATTCTGAAACCATTTCCTTTAACAATTCTCTATTATTTCTAACAAGTAAGTCTTTATATTTCTCAGAAAGATCATCTAAAGCTTTTTTTAAATTTTCATTACTTAATGACATCTTTATATCATATAATAAATAAAATCTATATTAAATACTTGTTTTATTTTTATATTCAGAATATTAATTACTAGTTTATTTTTATATTTTCTAAATGATAAATATATAATAGTATAAATATATTGAGTAAAATTCAATTTTTAAAAAAATGTTTTGTATACAATCATCTATATATGATATAGTATTATATATTGTTATTATATTACTTTTAATATATTTACTTAAAGATTATATAAAGGAAAATTATATTAATAAAGATGAAAAAGCTAATACTATTTTTGAATGGTTTAATAATAATCCATCTCCTAAATATGCAAAATATCAAAAAGAAGTTATTGATAGTGATATAGTAGAATATTCTACAATAAAACAAAAATCAATAGAAAAATCATTAACAAAACAAGATGTATTGAATTCACTTTGACGCACTATATTGTAATATACAATTCATTTTATTTTTTATATAAATATATTAATTTAATTTTAATTTTAATTTTAATTTCTTATAATTAATATATTATAATATATTAAGTAATTTTTTCTTTTATAAATTAAGCTTTAAAAATGAAAAATATTTGTATTTATATAATAGTAATTATACTAATTATATGTATCATTTATTTATTAATTCCAAAGGATTCTAGATGTCGTAAACGATATAGAAAACACTATAAAAAATCTAATGGAACTTTTGATATACATGCTAAAAAAACATTAAAGGAAATTATTAATATAAAAGAACCTAAAATAGATGATGAATTTATTCTTGGTGATATTATAGGATTAAATATACTTGAAGGAAATTTAACTAAAAATCCAATATTAACAGTACAAACATATATTAGTTATGGAAATACTCTAAATCGTATATTGAATAATGAGCGTCCAGATAAAACAGAAGAAAATATTCCAGATAGACAATTTATGGTTGATAGAATAACGGATTTCAAGAATCGCATAATTGAAGATGATGTTACAGACATTATTGTATTACCACTAGAACCATTTGATAATATGTTACATGAAACAAAAAATAAAGTTAAAATTGAAGATATCAATGAGCGAAAAGCCAGTGCTTACAAAGTTGCCAAAACAAAGAAAGATTATGCAGAAAAATTCATAGATAAATCTATCAAATATACATCTGATGGTCAAAACGTACATGATAGCATGGTTAGCAAAGATTTAAGAGAAACTCTTCGTGAATTAAATACTACAAAAGACATTAATACGTCATTTCAAGATGTAATAAATGAAATACGTAAATTTACTATGGAAAAGTATTCAGAGAAAGATAATAGTGTAAAAGTTAATAAAGCTCTAGATACATTAAATACAATAAACAATAATAGTTATATAGATACTCTAAAATCAAGCGAGGGTGATATTGTTAAAGCTGTATGGGATAGATCTAATTACAAACCCAATGCTATTAATAGTGATAAAATGAAAGAAGCATTAGTTGATAGTATGGTAGATTGTTGGGAAAATAATTCTCTTGTATGTATAAATGGACGATGTGGAAGATATTTATCAAGTATAGCAACATTAGATTTTGATAATAATACTGGACACATCGGAACAAAAGAAACATATCGTAACGAAATTTTATATAATACAAAAAGAATTTTGGATGAAGATATAGAAAATGCTAAAAAATCACAAGATAAAGATCTAAATAAAATAGCAGAATCTTATACAAATCCAAAAATAGAACTAAAATCAATAAATACTAGTATAGAAAAACATTTTATTGAAGGTGTTAAAACACATATAGATGAAATGATAAACACATATAAGGATAAAGTAGAAAAAAGTGATTTAGAACGTATACGCGTGGAAGCACATATGGCCATTGATTAAAGTATACAACTTAACATTTATTATATTTATGTTATATTCATATAATATGAATATAATATTATATTAATTAGGAAATAACTTTTTTCATTAATATGTATATTAGATGATATCAGTATTTTAAATAAACATAGAAATTTTATAATAATCAACTAATTAATTATTATATAAAATATAATAAATATAATTATCACTAATGATTAATGAAATAAATAAAATAAATAAAATAAATAAAATAAATAAAATAAATAAAATAAATAAAATAAATAAAATAAATAAAATAAATGAAATAAATGAAATAAATATACTAGATTTACCCAATGAAATATTAGTCAATATATTTAATTATTTAGATGAATATAATCATGTAGCATTAAGATTAACATGCAAACATTTTTATATATTATCAGTAAATTTTTTAAAAATACAACTATATAAATCTAATAAATATTCTGATGATATTTTAATTGATATATGTAGAGAAAACAAAGTTCTATCATTAATTAATTATATGGATATGTATAATGATGATATATATTGGGGATTTGGAGCAATTGAGGCGATAAGAAATAATCATATTAATTTAGCTATTAAAATAATAACAAAAAAAAATATGTATGATATTAATGAAATATTTAGAGAATCATGTAAAAATGGTAATCTTAAACTTATTAATATAATAATAAACAAATTAAATAATATTAATAATGCTGTTGATTATTTTGATATAATACGATATGGTATATCTGGAGCATGTAAGAAAAAAAAATTAAATGTAATAAAATTTATATATTCATATGCTTGGTCATATGGTTTTAATGAATATACGACGTTACGTAGTGCTATTAATAATGAATTCATAGAATGTATTTATTGGCTTTTTGAAAATTTTGAATATTCTATTAATGATATTAAAAAAATTATATGTGAATATATAAGCAATAATATTTATAACAAAAAAATATTGAAAATACTTGTAACTAATCTAATAATTAATATTAATTAATTTTAATTAATATTAATTAATATTAATATTAAATGGTATTATATTCATTTATATAATAAAATTTATAATATACAAAATATACATAATGCCTGTACAATGGGGTAAAGATTCACATGGATCATTTTATCGTTGGGGACAATCTGGTCATAAATATTATTATATAATTAATAACAAACGTAGTAGAGATAATGCCAGAAAAAAAGCACATAAACAAGGTATTGCAATTAAAATATCTCAAGCAAGAAAATAAAGCATATAGAATATAATAAAAAATAAATTAAGTAGCAAATAATTTCACTCAATTGAAATAAACATATAAATATATTTTTGTTTTATATACTATTTTAATTTAATCAGTAATTAATAATTTTAAAAAGTAATTAATAATTTTAAAATTAAATTGCCATATCAGCTTGTATTAAATTATGTGAATAATAATTAGTAAGTATTATACTATCACTTACAAAATCATCTATTTTTATTGTAGAATTATTTATTTTCTTTTTTATTTCTTCGGAGAAAACTATATATGGAAATCCTAAAATTTGTCTATATGATTGTAATTTTGCTTGTTCAATATGATTTGTATATAAGTGGGCATCAACCATTACAACTGCCAATTCTTTAGCCACTAGTCCCGTAATATTTGCTATCATATGTGTTAATATTGAATAACTAACAATATTAAATGGAACACCAAGAAATACATCAGCACTTCTCATAACTAATTGACAAGATAGCCATTTAGGATTTCCCAAGACATCTGGAGATACTTTAAATATACTCATAAGATGACATGCTGGTAATGCCACTTCGTCTAATTGTGTTGGATTCCATGCAGTTAAAACATGACGTCTGTCAAATGGATTTTTCTTTATATTATTTATTATATATTCTATTTGATCTATTTCTTTATTAGCTATACCCAACATATATACTTTTTTATCATTTTCACATACATATTTTGCACCAAAATGACGCCAATTGCTACCATATCCTGGTCCTATTTCACCTTCACGATAATTTTTAAGATTACATTTATCTAAAAATTCACGTGATGTATTGGCATCCCATATATGTATATTTTTTTCTTTCAGATAATCAATAGTATTATCTCCACGTAAAAACCATAATAATTCTTCATATATTAGTCTAAATGACACATGTTTTGTGGTTAATAGTGGCACAATCATGCGAATAGATTCCTGATTATTTTTTTCATATAAATCAAATCTTAAATTTTCCGAGAATAAACTTAAAGTATCTATACCAGTTCTATTATTAGTTTTATCACCATTTAATATTATTTTATTTAGTAATTCTAAATAACTTTTTTCTCCTATATTATTACGTACATATGTATATTCATCATATTCTATATTACAAAGTTTATTTTTTTCTAGTGTGTAATTATCTTTTAATATATTATATGGAAATTTAACATCACAATTATAATTATGGATAAATTTTGTTATCAATATGTTATTACATAATGGATGTAATATTCCTTCAAGATAAATATTACAACCACCTACTATAAATATTTTGTGTATATTTGGTTTATTATATGCATTATTTATCGCATCATTAATACATCTAAATGTCTTTATATTGTCATTATTTATATTTATTGTATTACTAATTATATATATAATACGGTCTGATAAGGGTTTATTTATGGTTTGATATGTTTTTCTCCCCATTATTACAACATTAATTAAGTCTTTAGGACACTCTGATGTAATTGATTTAAATTTTTCTCTATCACTTGGACAATTCCATGGTATATTATTATTTTTACCTATACCCCATTCACTATCAACCGCAACAATAGCAGTAATTAATGGACCTTTATTATATTTATAAGTTGTCATTAATTTATAGTTTAATTTATAGTATAATTTATAGTATAATTTATGATATTACTAATGGTATAATTGATATATATTAAAATTCAAATTTAGTATTAAATTAATAATCAAATTATAATAATAAAATTATAAATTAGAATTTTAATAAAATAAAATCATATTAAAAAAATTGAATTTAATAGTTAAATATTCTAATATAATAATCATATTATTAGTGTGTACAATATAATGATTATTTCAATAGGAGGACGTAGTGGATCAGGCAAAACTAATATAGCACATATTATTAAAGATGATATAAGTAGAATAACTGGTAAAAAGGTTATTTATATTGGTATGGACAACTTTTATAATGATACTGATGGTGATCCTAACTATAATTATGATCATCCAGATGCATTTAATTGGGATCATATTAAAGAAACAATAAATCGTATTAAAAATAAAAATTTTATTAAAATACCGATATATGATTATAAAAATAGCAAACAAAGTGGAGAATATACTTTATATGAGAGCAATTCATATGATATTGTAATTTTCGAAGGTATATTAGCACTTCATAAAAATATTATTAATATGTTTGATATACGCATTTATATACATGCAGACTCGGATATATGTCTTTGGAGACGAATTGAAAGAGACACGACAGAACGTAATAGAACAATAGATGGGTGTGGAAAACAATTTTTCAAAGTTACAAAACTAGGTGCAGAAAAATATATAAAACCTACTCAAAAAAACGCTGATTTTATTATAGAAAATAATTATATAGAAAATTTGAGTGAATTTACATCAAGTAATGGTTATAAAACATTAATTAAATATGTAAATAATATTTGTAATGTAAATAATTAAATATATTATAGATAAATATCTATAATAATTTTATTATTATATAAAATATCTGAATCAGGAATACCAATGTTATCTAAAAATTGTTTAACCGATAATTTTCCTTGAGATATTAACCATTTTTTATCTTCATTTGTTATATTAAAATTTAATGATGTCCAACTTGAACAAGTTGGGTCTATATTTATTTTTATTGTTCTTTTCCAATCATCCTTTTTAATATGTAGTTTTTGAATATTTGTATGTAAACTATATATTAATGACTCTACATATTTTTTTGGATTCCCTTTTCCTATTTTATTATTATTATTATTTTCAGATGTTATTAATTTTAAGCCTAGTGTTTTTTCATTTATAATATATTCATCATCTATTATTTCATCAAATACATTTATAGGATAATTAAAATATAATCCACCATCTGTATATAAATCCCCGTTAAATTTAACTGTCCTAAATATTAATGGATAACTACATGATATTCTAACAGCCAAGGTAATTGGCATATTCTCATATGATGTATGTGAAAATAATACAGTTTTTCCAGTATCTAAGTTACTACCAGTTATTATCAATATTATTTTATTTTTGTCATATAATTGTTTAAAAGTATATTTAGAACTACCTGTTAATTCATTCACCATATTTTCACACATGTGCAATAATTTATCACCTTTACAATATCCGTATTCTGTAAAAAATCTAAATAAATCGCGTATAAAACCATAGGAATCATCTTTTAATTGTCGCAAATCTAAATCTGATATTTTATTCTTAATATAATTGGTGTTTGCTCCACAGGCTAATAACATAGCAAATATAGAGCCGATACTACTTCCGGCGAAATTTTTTATATTACTTAATATATTTCTTCTTTCTAATTCATCTATAGCACCTATATATGCACACCCAAGAACACCACCACCTTCAAAAACTAAATTAGTATATATTGTTGTAATTTGTTATTAATTTTATTTATATTATCTTATATTTTTATTAAAAAATATTATTTTAATATTGAATAAAAATTTTATATATTTTATTTTTTTAATATTATATAATAAATTTAATTATACAGATAAAAAATAATATTAATCAATGGATGAAGAAATTACTTGGAAACAATTATTGAATTATCATCTAGGTAAGCCAGATAAACCATTAAAAAGAAAAAAAGAAATACAAGATGAATATGACAAATATATAAATATGTTAAAATCTAATGGTATGTCTATTAATAAATATATAATTGGAGTATGGTTTAGTGGTGAAAATTGCGAAAAAAAATTTCTAATCACAAAAAATAAATTTCCATATAATTTAGAAAAATCAATAACACACCTATTAGTATGGATTAATCCATTAAATAAAGCAAGTCAAGAAAATATTATTGAATATATAAATAATAAATGTCTTCCAAATTCATTTGTCATGTTCAAAAATTCTCCATATAAAGATGAAAGCAGTGTAAGTATAGTATCTCATTATTATTTATTTATTAAAGATAATATACCTGATGATATAATAAATAAATCTGAAATTTGATTAGATAAAATAAATAAAATATATCATTACGCTATTAATTAAAATGGCTAACGAAAATAAGGAATGTGGATTTTGTAAACTATATACTGAGGTAGATAAAAATCCTACAGCACAGAAAGTATGTGTTGATGTAGATAAAAATCCTACATTTTTATATTTTAATATATGCTATAGCTGTATCATCGAAGAATATATAAGTAATGTAAGTAATGTAAGTAATGTAAGTAATAATGAAAAACTGTATAGTAAATATTGTCATATATTATCCATGGGGGATGATAGAACTAAATATAAGAACAAATGCGATTATTGCAAAAATAAAGATATTGTATATAAGATAGGAATATATAAATTAAAAAAATATGATTATATACCTTCAGTACCAGAACCGCCACCAAAACCAAATGGAGAAGATGTAACTCCTAAATTAATTGATTGGATAACAGAACAAGTATTGCCAATGGACACTATAACAAAAACAGTTGAACTAATTAAAGCTCGAGATTATTATGGATTTAGCAAATATGGACAACACTTAAAAACTAATGATGGTAGAAATACAGTTGAAGATGCTATACAAGAACTAGGCGATCTAATACAATATTTATATAAAGCAAAATTAAATGGTGAAGACATAAAAATAATAAAAGAAATTATGCCAGTACTAACTAAAATGTTAGAGTAATTAGGTAAAAGTTTTAATATTTACATTAAGTTTTCTAGTAGAATCATATATTGGTGAATATATAGACATCATTATTGTAGTAAAATAAGTAAATATAGTAAATACAGTAAATACATCTTTGTGTAGTTCGTGGATTTTAACAAAATTATAATCCTTTTCAGGACTTAAAAAGTAAATACGATCTTGTTTTATGTCGTAAATAAATTGTGGATTTGAAAAATAAACTGATTTCTTAATTAAACTTTGATTAATCTTTTAAAAGATTATTTTTAAAGAAAAAAAAGTTCTAACTTGAACAAGTTAGACCAAAAAGAAAATATATAATATGTAATAACAGATAATAACAGGTAATAACAGGTAAGGATTATTATTTATAATATTCTTAATGATATTTAAAACTTAGAAAATATTAATGATGATATGTGTATAATTAAACTTTTAATTAAACTTTTGAAAAAAGTTTAGAAAAAGCAATTAATATTTTATTTCAATATATTTTTTGTATTTTTTTTTATATATTACATTAATATATATAAACGTAATATCTATTTATTATTAATATACATAGATGTCTGTAACCGCTTATAAGGCAATAGAGCCATTAGATTATGTAATAGCCAGAAAATTACGAGTAGATGATACAACAACATTTAAGGGAGCTTTATCTGTAGTAAGTGCTCCTACATTACCTGAACATATAGCAAATAAGGAATATGTTGACCAAGTAGCTAGACAATTAGATGTTAAACTATCATGCAAAGTAGCCACAACTGCTGCACTAGGTGATTTAGATTCGGGAAATTATGGTATTGGTATAGGAAATATAGTTTATTATCCAGTTGGAGGCACAAAGAAAAGAGGACTGTACATGGCAACTTTAACTATTGCTAATACATTTCCAGTTGATGGAGTGACTCTTACGACTGCGAATAATGGAGCTAGGATACTTATTAAAGATCAGACAAATGCCAAACAAAATGGTATATATACATCAACCATATCAGGAACTAGTTTAATTCTTGAACGAGCAACTGACTTTGATGATGAATTAGAGGTAAATGCTGATGCATTTACATTTATTGAAGAGGGTACAGTTAATAATAATAATGGATTTATTGTACAAAGTAATGATCCAATAATTGTTGGTGGACTTAATGGAAGTAATATAGTATGGGTACAATTTACTGGAGCTGGTTTAATCACAGCTGGTGGTGGTTTGACGAAAACTGGTAATACAATTGATGTAGGTGGTAGTGATACTATTTTAGTAAATGCTGATAATGTTGAAGTTAAAAGTTCCAATACAGCAAATCAAGTATTATTATCATGGGGTGGTGGTCAAGCAGCACAATGGTCTGCATTAACACTAGCTGATTCAAATTCAACAATAGGAGAATTAACAGTTGATCGTGGTGGCACTGGTTTATCAACAATTACTGATCATGGAGTGATGGTTGGTAGTGGTACTGATCCAGTTACTCCACTAACAGTTGGTACAGATGGACAAATTCTGGTAGGAAGTACTGGTGTTGATCCAGTATTTGCAACTCTAGGTTCAACAGGAGGAACTATAGGAGTAACTGGTGGTGCTGGTACGTTAAGTATAGATATTGCTAAAGTAGTAGGAACATATAATACAGCAGCAGGAACTGATGCAGGTATTGTTATTCCAAATGGTACTCTTGTATTTGAATTGACTGTAGGTACTGAGTCAGCACCATATGTTTTAACTGGTCCAGCTGGTGTGGCTGGTCAAATATTATTAGTTCGCAATGATTCGTCACAAGCCACTACGGGACTTGTGACAGTAGCAGGTGCTGGTGCAACTTTTGCACACAATGGTGTTTCATGGCTTCTAATAGGTTAATAAACTTTTAAAAAAAGTTTAACCAAAATGAATAAACTTTTAAAAAAAAGTTTAACCAAAATGAATAAAATTGTGTTATGAATATATTAAATATTATTTTTTAATCAATATATTAATATATTTATATATAACAATAATCACATATATATTAAATGTATAAAAATAAATCTGTTGTAGAAATAGTATTGTTAATAAACTTTTAAAAAAAGTTTAACCAAAATGAATAAAATTGTGTTATGAATATATTAAATATTATTTTTTAATCAATATATTAATATATTGATATATAACAATAATCACATATATATTAAATGTATAAAAATAAATCTGTTATAGAAATAGTATTGTTAATATTAGTAATATTAATAGCAATAATATTAGTAATTAATATACATTATATTATAATGATAAAAAAATCATTTATAATATCAGGATTTTATGAGCCAAATGATAAATCATACGAGAATCGTATATTAGTATATTGTCATAATAATCCAATAATACCTCATCCTAAAACAAAAAGTGAAATACATTTAGCAGGATATAATACACATTGGTTATCAGAGTTTTTTAATGAAAAAATAAAATTAAAAGGTCTGAAAAATTTATGGATAGAAACAATTGATATATTACCTAAGAATCCAGAAAAGACTATTTTTGATAAACTTATAGAAAATAAAAGAGTATTATATAATCATATACAGACGGATGGATTTGATACATCATCACTTGATAGTTTTATAAATACTCATTATAATATATATGATATAGTATTTATGCCTGATTGTGGTGGTCCATGGAGTGATGCATGGAATATAAAGGATAACGAACAAAGAGTCAATAAGATAATTTCTATATTAATGGATGTATTAAAAATAGTTAAGCCAAATGGATGGTTAATTTTCTCAAAAATTCTTTATAAAGATGATATTGACAATATAAATAAGGAATTAAAAAAACTAAATATTAATGTGAGTATTGGAGTTATAAAATATATTGATGTTAATATTGATTATATGCAAATAATTAAAAATTGAATTTATTATTTATACATATATCTCTTTCACATATAGAAACTCGATGCATCGGAAAAACATCCGTACTCTCAAGGGTATTAGGAAACCTCACCACAAGAAGAGTAAATATCAATTGAAACGTGATATTTCAATTGATGAATATCATGCTATAGTTGGATTATTTATGCTTAGACAAAATATATGATAAAAAAATAAACTTTTAAAAAAAGTTTAAACGTATTTATATAAATTTATTTTTTATATAATTATAAGAGATATTTTATATTGACTTAATATTAATTAATGAAATAATAGAAATATAATATTTATTCATTAGAATTTTCTAAAAAATACATATAATAAATTACATTTAATCCCACTTTTGTGCTATAGTTTTAATAATTGGATTCCACTAGCCTTTTGTAATTCTTCATTACTCATACATAAATATTTAACCAAATCATCAGAAAATTCATTTTATACATTTAACATTAATGATTAATGACTAAATTATTTATATACAATTCATTAACGTATATAAGCTTCATATAAAGCATCATATGTAAAATAATATATGAAAAAGAATGTTTGCATTGCTATAGTAAATCCTAATGACTTAATAAATACATTTTTTTCATCTGTTAGATAAAACCATATATATGTAAATAAAAATACCATTATTATGTCTAACATCATAAATATAATGGTTTTTGATATTTCTTTATTCCAGCTAAACATTTTTTTAGCTATTGATATTTAGATTATATTATAATAATTAACTTAAAATTAAATAAAAAGTTACTATCTTAATTTTAGTATTTAATAATGATCAATTGATAAAAAATAAAATAAAAACAATAAATATCTATGAATATTAAAATCTAATTATATATTTATGCTGAAATAACTGGAAAAACTATACTAGTTAACTTACCATTTGTGTAAACTCGCTCAGGTCCTTGTATACTTACAATTTCATTTGGATAAGATAATCCTGATTTAGTTCCAACTTCTGGTATTGTGTAATATAAAATAGGATTTTCTTGTCTATTACGTCTTCCTTCTTTTGCATACCAAAATTTAGTACGTAGTTTATGACAATTAGTATTAGCTGATCCAAATCCTATGGTAAATATAATAAATAATAATAGGAGTACGCTTAATATAACGATTACAACATGTATTTGTTCCATTATTATAATTTTTTATTTATATACATATAGTAATAAAAAATAAAAAATAAAAAAATAAATTAAATATAATCATGTTACTATATACATTTGAATGAAAAAAGATATTGATAAATTATAAATATTAGACAAATAATATAAAAACATATAAATAAATTTAACAATTAAACACATTATTTCAAATATTAAAAATGAACTTTTAAAAAAGTTTTGATTGTTTTAGTTAAGTTTTTTATAAAAACTTAAGTTTAATCAAATTAATTCTTCATGAGATATTTTTTCTTTAGTAATATTATATCCAAAATATTCATATACTTTTTTTCTACTATAATATTGATATTTAAGGAATGTTCCAGTATCTACTATATCTACATATTTACGAATTATATTAGCATCAGAACCCTTTCTAGTAACTCTTCTACATATTTGTTCATAATTTGATCTACGTGGAGTTGCAAAAATAGCACTATTTTTATTTTTATATGATATACCAGTACTTGAATAGCTATAAGTTGTTACAATAATTCTACATTTACCAGCAATATCTCTATCTTTATCTTTAGCTCCGCCCATTAATGCTATAACATCATCATTAGTATTTTTTATTTTAAATTCTTCATGATTAATATCATTATCAACATTAATATTATCTGCAATATCTACATCATCTATAAAATTTTCTGCATCAGCCACAATACCTTTACCAATTTCTTCTGCAATCATTTTACATAATTTTTCCACATGTTTGCGATTTTCAACAAATATGTATGTGTATGTATTTTTATCATTATATAGAGATTTGGCTTCACGTACTATAAGTTTATTACGTAAATCATCATCTATAAATTGACCTATACATGCTTGTGCATTTGGCTTACCTGTTTTTTCATTATAAAATACTTTTGTATATTCATCGCTTCCTATATAATTTATAACTTTTACATTTCCTTTGAATTTATCAATATCATTATTATATCCTGGTATATCTTTTGCATATATTACGCTACCTACTAATTTATGATAAATATCATCAAATTTGTCTAAACGATGATGACTTGTTGCCGTCATTCCCATAACATATGTTGTTTGTGCCTTAAAGAATATTTCTCTAAATGCTTTTCCACAATACATATGAATTTCATCGAATATAACGAATTCATATTTATTAAAGAATTCATTAGATTGTTTAAGTGCACTATTTATTACTATAATTGTTACATCTTGTTTATCTAATTCTTTACTACTCAATTTGCTATTATATATACCAAGCTCACAACTATCAAGTATTGGTAATAAGTCTTCATATGCTTGATTTTTTAAATGTTTTCTAGGCACTATATATAGAGTACGAGATTTTAGTCTACTTATTAATCCTCCAGCTATAAATGTTTTTCCTAAACCAGCCATTAAATCTAACGTACAACACGCATTACCTGTTTTTTTACGTTCTTCTGTAAATATATTATTAGTTAACCAATCACATATAATATTTTGATTAGGAAATAGTTCACCTATAAATTCTATGTTAATATTGTGAAAATTATTAGATAATTCTATACTTATATCATCATTAGATATTAACTTATTATCAATTAATTTAGATAATATTGTACGAGGAAGACATATGTATCTTATTCCATCAATTGTTAAAAATTTATATGATCTGGCTATTTTATCAGGTCCTACCTTTTGTGGAGTTCTTATATTGAGTTTTTTCAATAAAATATTATATTTAACACCACCTAAATTATTTTTAAAATCTATATTTTTTACTAGAAGTCCATTATTACATAATCTTACCTTCATTATTATATATTAATTATTTATCGTTTGTGTATATTCAATTTTAAGTTTATAATTTTAACTTGTATAAATTAATTTATTATAAATATTATATTAAATTTTATATAGTAATTAACATATTAACATATTAACATATTAATAAACTTATTAATATTTTATAAACATTATAACATCCACACTATATAATTATAAATATGTCAAAAGGTATATATACTATACTTGATTCGTATTCGGGAGAGCATGAAAAATTCTTAACTGCTATGAATTTATTAAGAGAAAGACTTAGAACAATAGAAAATAATAATAAAAAAAGTGGTTTTACTGAAACTAGACCACAATATACAGATATATTAGCTACACATAACTTTTCAACCATAACAACATTTCGTCCACATGTAACAGTAGGTTATGAATATTTTAAAAAATCTAAGGAGGGAGGAACTGGAAGTGTTAATTTATATATAAATGGTAATACAAGTGTCAGATTCAATTTACAAGGCAATGAAGGACATTGGATAAATGATATGGTAATAAGGGTTGTTTTTCAAGATATAGGAGTAAAAAATGTAAATATTGATAATCCACCAGCACTAAGATATAGATATTGTGATTTGCCAGGTATGCGTTTGTTCGAAAAAGTATCACTTAATATGGATGAAATTAATATAGCCGAATATACTTCTGATGATGTGGCTTTTTACGATTTTCATGTATCGGCTAGTAAAAAATATGGATATTTGAGATCTATGGGACGAGAAGATACAAATAAGGGTGAATTTTACCTTTCTGATCAACAGGTTAAACAAGTTTTAGAATATAGAAATGGTGCACAAACATATAAATATTATCAGCCAAAATTAGAATTATGGATACCATTGTTATTTTGGTTCAATAAGGATGTAAGACAAAGTTTAAGAAATATGGTAATTAAAACATCACAAAGAAATATAGATATAAATTTGGCTCCATTAAATAAAATAATACGAGCAATAGATGCTAATGATAATATAGTTAGCGACGCCATAACTGTTTTTAAGATAGAATCTATGGATTTATATACAAAAAACATTTATGTAAATAGTGAAATTAATGATTTATTCGTTAATAGAAATTTAATAACTCCTATAAGAATTCAAAAAAGACATGAACAAATATTAGAAAGTGAAGAGGGAGAAATTCATTTAAATCAGCTTAAATATGCAATAGAGTATTTAAAATTCGGTTTCAAACCAGTAGAGAACGAATTAGATTTTGATCATTGGTATCAATACTCTAAAATAATTATTGAAGAAATTCCTCACATTACAGTTATTAATAATCCTATAGTTAACCCAGTTCAACAAATAGTAATTAGGACAATTAAATTTGCTAAATGTGAAAATAGTGTAGATCATGTTGGTTTTAAAGCATTTGGCAATATATTATACCCAAAATTAGCCCCAGAATTCTATAACCAACATATATCTCTTATTAATCCAGATATAGTAACTCCTGATGATTGTGGAAAAATGATAGCCCCTTTCAATCTATTACCAGGAGCTAGAGAAATTTCTGGACACTTTAATAACTCAAGATCTAGAGAATTTTATTTGACATATGATGCCAAAGAAAAAATAGATAGCAATAATAAAGTTAAATTATTTGTATCTGCAGAAGTAATTGCATTTATATATTATGATACATTTAGCATAAACTTAAAATATATAACCTAAAATATCTAAAATATCATACTTAATAAAATCTATATTTTATATGTAATTTGAACAATTTTTTTAGAAAAATTAATTTAAAAATTTAATAATCAAAACATTATATTTAAAAATTATTTTTTTTTACTAATTTTAGTAATTATTATTTAAATTTTGAGTAATATTTTATATATTAAATAAATACATTTCACAAAATTTATAATGGATATTAAAAAAACTACATCAAATATTGGAAAAATTACTTTAAATACAAGAAAAACTACTTCAAATATAAGGAAAACTATTCCATATATTGGAAAAACTATTCCATATATAGAGGGATCTATACATAAACCAAATATGAGATCTATTAAAGCAGAAAAAAAACAAGCTTACATTATTTCATCTAAGACCAATAATATAAATAATATGAAAAATGATATAATAAATAACACAGTGTATAATACAACTGATAACACAGTGAATAATGAAACAGATGCAACTAATGCAACGGATGTAACTAATACAACTAATACAACTAATGCAATTAATGCAACTAATGCATCTAATGTAACTAATACAACTAATACAACTAATGCAACTAATGCATCTAATGCAACTAATGCAACTAATGCATCTAATGCATCTAATGCATCTAATGCATCTAATGCAACTAATGCAACTAATGCAACTAATGCAACTAATGCAACTAATGCAACTAATGCAACTAATGCAACTAATGCAACTAATGCAACTAATGCAACTAATGCAACTGACAATACTATTGATTATACAAAAGAAGAAAATAATAAACAAGAAATACCAAAACAACGTATAAATAAATACGAAAGGCGCAAAGCAATGATTCTAGAAAGCCAAAAAAGTATGAGTAGCATACAGCAACCTATACAACAATCAATTAAACAAGTACAGAAACCTACACAACAACTTACACAACAACCTACACAACAACTTACACAACAACCTACACAGCAACCAATTAAACAAGTACAGAAACCTATACAACAATCTACACAACAACCTACACAACAATCTACACAGCAACCAATTAAACAAGTACAGAAACCTACACAACAACCTATACAACAACTAACACAACAACCTACACAACAACCAATTAAACAAGTACAGAAACCTACACAACAACCTATACAACAACTAACACAACAACCTATACAACAACCTATACAACAACCTATACAACAACCTATACAACAACCTATACAACAACCTATACAACAACCAATTAAATCAACTCAACAACCTATAAAAAAGTCACAGCCTATTAGAAAAAATGTTCAAAAACAATCAGCTTCATTTAATAAAAAAAATAACTCAACAAATAACTCAACAAATAATAAAGAAGATAGATTTGCACCTGAAATGAAATATGCTGGATTTAATGATCCTGATAAGACTCCAGTATTTGATATACCAATGGATAAAAAGGAAATAGAAAATTTTAGAAATGTATTAGCAAAATCATACAAAACGAATATTAATGATATAATATGGTATGATGAAATTAGTGATAATAAACCAACAGGTAACATTATATATTGTATAAAGGCTATAGATAAGAATACAGGAAATATAGCTAGAGATAAAATAACAGGAGAAGAAATACTTAGACAAATATTTACTTTAAATGTAAAAGGAAGAAATTGATTTTCATATAGTTAATTTGAATATATAATAAATATTATAGGTTTTCTTTTTTATTAAAAATAAAGATAACATTTTTATAATCTTATTAAGTATAAATATATTTATATATATAAAATGTTGAGATTAGGATATCACATAAATAAAACAGAATCTACTTTTGAGAAATCTATCAATGATGGATTAAAAATAGGTACAAAACATGGATTTGATATTAAATATTTGCAAATATATGTTGTTGGACCTAATGATTCTTTTGAAATTCTAAATGATAAGGACAAAGAATATTTTAAAGAGTTATCAAATACATTCACAATAATTGTGCATGCTAGTCATTTAGATCATATATTAGGACATCGTAATTATTTTACCATTATGAATATAAAAAAAGAATTAAAAATATGTAAAGAAATTGGAGCATATGGTTTAATTATTCATTTGCCAGATAAAAAGCCAAAAGATATTGTTGAAGTATTAGATATTATTGTTTCCGATAAGGAAGAATGTGATATATATTTTGAGATGGATAATTATCATAGTAAATCTAAATATAAATATACAGATATATCTAATCTAAAGAAAATATTTAAAATAATATCAACTAGAAATTATTCAGATAAAATAGGATTAGTTATTGATACTTCACATATATGGACTTCAGGCATTGATATACAGAGTTATGATAGTGCTAATAATTGGATTTCTAGATTTAAAAAATTAAATATAAAAAAAATTATATTACATTTAAATGATCAAAAATGGGAATTTGGATCTGGTAGCGATGAACATATTAGTATTACTTATGGAACAATGTGGAAAAAATACAATATTGATGGATTTCACGATATAAAAGATTCAGGTTTATTGGCTTTTATTGAATGGGCGAAAAATAATAATATTATTATCATTTTAGAAAGAAAAAATATAAATGATATTAATAAAGATTTGCTAATTTTATCCAAGATACAACCTTATTTATTATAAATAATAAAATTGAATATTCTTTATTATAATTAATACATATATATAATGAATAATACAACAGATAAAATAACAGATATAGCAATAGATAAAGTGACAGATAATATGACAAATCAAACGACAGATAAAGAGACAGACAAAGCGACTGATAAAGAGATGAACAAAGGGACAAATAAAGAGATAGATAAAAAAAACACTGATAATCAACAAAATGTTAAAGATAAATTAGAAGATACTAATATATTGGATGATATAAATAAAATTATGAAAATAACAAATAATTTACCTAATAATGTTTATAATGAAGAAGATATATCAGATGAATTATGTAAAGAAATTATCAGAGATATAGAGGAAAAAAACAAATTACTAGAAAAAATAAATAAGTCACTGTTTCATTCGGATGATTTATTTAAATATGATGATTTAGACAATTCTAATAATACTGATAATGAAGAATATATAAATCGACGAGGATATATAGAATATAGTAATGAGGAAGATGATGATGAGAAAGATAATGATGAGATAAGTGATGATGATTTAGGTACACAATTACGAGCAACAACAAACAAAATACATGACTTAGAAAAAAAAATGGAATCATTTGAGGAATCAATAAATGAAATATTAAGTGATACAAGAGAAGTTTTAGCAACTTTAAATCAAAATTATGTTGACAATGTTAATAATAGAGAAATACTAATAGAAATAAAAATGTCTCAAAATACACATGAGAGATATTTATTAAATCTTAATTTTAGACTAAATAAGTTAAAGAGCTTAATAAAAAAAAATACAATAAAAGAAATAGAAGACGATTAGATTAATGATTAGTAATATTATTATGTATATTTATTTTTTGTTTGAATTTTAATATTAAAAAATTGAATATATTATATAATAAATATATTTCCATATGACAGAAATTGGTACACAATTTTTAATATCTAAACAAATAAAACAACCAGTAATTAAAGAATCTAAATATATAATAAAACAACAACCTAATAAAATATTAAATGAAGATACTATTATATCACCAAAAACAAATATATCATCAACAAAAACAAATATATCATCACCAAAAATAAATATATCAAGACGAAAAAGAATAGTTAAAAAACCATTAAAAACATCAGATAATTTCACAAAAAAAATACATAGAAAAAAAGAAATAAATAATATATCATCGGAAAAAAATGTATTAAAAAGAAAAAAAATTATTGATTTATTAAGAGAAGTATGTGAAAAAAATGAGTCATGGAGACAATTATCTAATGAAAAACAAGAAAATATATTAAGAAGATTAGAACGAAATAGCATGAATAAAATTGTTATGGAATGTAAAAGTGAATTTATAAATAGATTATGGTGTGATAAAACATTCTTAGAACGTTATAGTGCTGAATTATATAGACACATATCTAATTTAGATATAGATTCAGAAGTCTCTAATGATTATTATATTAAAAAAATATGTTCTGGAAATATTGACCCAATAATAGCAACTAATTTAACGAATTATGAACTATCACCTATTAGCTCAGAGAATGAAAGAATAGCTATAAATAAAAGGAAAGAACAAAAAATAATAGAAAAATATACAGATAAGCATACATGTAGAAAGTGTGGGAGTAAAAAAATTAAATATCAAGAAACAGCAGGTAGAAGCTTAGGTGCAGATGAAATAACTCAATTTAAATATATATGTGATGTATGTAATTTTTATTGGATTAATTAAGTTTTTATATATTTAATGATTCGAAACATACTTTATAACTATTGTTTAATAGATGTCCATTAAATATATATTCATGAATATTCTTAAACAAATAGTATTTGTTATTAATATTTATATAATAAATATTATTATTTTTTACATTAAGATTCTCAATTTTAATTGGCTGTTCCATTTTTAATATTTCTCGTAAAATATTCTTTTTTATTTCAGTGAATTTTGATTCTTTAATAATATCATATATAGTATTAGGAAATCTAACTCTGAATATATATAAATAATCATTAGATATATTAACATTAGAATGAAGACATATAGGACATATTATTTTTCCATTTTCATTATCTGGATTTCCTATATCTCCACACAAAACATAATTATCATCATATAATTTGTTTTTACACATATAACATTTATAATGTAATTTATTAGATTTTCCTATTTTATGTATATTTAAATTATTAATATCCATTCTATATATTTTTTTCGAATTAAGATTAGAATAGTAGATATATTCACTCTTATAATTCTGTTTTCTATCATACATAAATGTATAATTTTTTATATTAGAATGTTTTTTAGTAGATAATGACATATGTATTGGATTATAGCATTCAGATAATTTTATTTCTTCTAAAATTATATTATCATATGCTTTTATCATTGTATAATTAAAATTATAATCAATATCATTATTTTTATATTTAGATATTCCATCAAAATCAAGAAATATACTATTAATATAATATACAATAGATTTTCTAACATTAGTAAAATCTATATTAAATTGTTTAAATGTATCAATATATGATATATACCATGTAAATCTAGGATACATATTATCAGGTAATACACAAAAATATTTCACAAATAGTCGTTTTAAATTAGAATATTGTCCTTTATTAACATAATTATCATTATCATTATATGTTTTAATTAATTTTTGATCATTTTTTACTTTAATATTTGTTAACATATTAGATGACATTGTATGATAATCCATTAAATTATTTTTAATATTATAATCACTTTCTATTTTATTTAATAAAGCTATAAGCTCATCTATGATAACATCCAATGATATTGAATTAGTTATAAATATAATACCTTCTGATGCTTTAATATTATATTCAACATCATTTATATTTAACTTTGGATAACCGATTATCTGCTTATCTTTTGGCAATTCTTTTCCCAAATCAAATATATATTTTGATTGTTCTATATTTATAATTTCCTTAGCTGCATAATCAAGAATATTATTATTAGATAAACCTGAATCAAATTTTGTAAAAATTTTCATTAATATAATAACTAACAGCTATATGTATAACTTTTACTATTATAATATTTTCCATTAGTTATATTTTAATGGAATTTTCAATTTTATTTTTATACATTTTATTTTTTTATTTTTATACTTTTATTATTTATCCACTAGTATATATTAATATAATTAATATAATTAATTACATAATGGGTGGTCAAGAATCTTCACTTAGCTATAAAAATACGACATCAATTGTCGGAAATGTATTAATTAGAAATGTACAAAATTGTGGTGTACATTATAATGGTACACAAACGGTAAGATTACGAGCAGTTAAAGGTAGTCGGTTAATAGTAAAAGGTGGTATTACACAAGTACAAAGTGCAACTGTTAATGTAGCTTGTGTAACTAACGTAAATAGTATTTCAGGTATGCAAAATGAAATTTTACAGGAATTAACAAAAGTTGCCGAACAAGCTAATACATCAGGATTAGGATGGCTTAATGATCAAGCAAATCTTCAGAACACAGATATAAATACTGCTATATCAACGTCCATTACTAAAGAGTTTGTTCAACAATGTGTTGCTAGTTTAGAAGCAACACAATTAGTTGATGTTTATTCAGAAGATGGTAGTGATATAGTTATAGAAGGAGATATAGGACAATACATAACAGCCAAAGTAATTATGGAATGCGCCCAGAAATCTATTGAAAAAACAACACTAGGTAATGTATTAAAAACAATAGATAATCAATCAGCATCACAAGAATCTAGTGGTATATTTGGTGGTAATATGATAAAATGGATTGTTATATTTTTCATAATTATTGTTGTATTAGCTGGATTAGGATATGGTGTATATATATGGTATAAAAAAGAAATGGGAGAAGAAGAACAATAAATACAAATGAAAATGTTAAGACTTGTTTTTATTAAACTAATCTTTTAAAAAGCTCCAACTAATAAATAATTAATAGTAATTAATAGTAATTAATAGTAATTAATAGTAATTAATAGTAATTAATAGTAATTAATAGTAATTAATAGTAATTACTTTTTTTAAAAAAAAGATTATGATTTTCAGATATCCCTGCGTAAATATAGCCGATTTCTGCGGAATGATTCTTAAAAAAATCCGGATATGTTTGTTCAAATTCACGATAATCTATTGATTTTGTATTTGTTAATATAAAATAATATTGTTGATTAAAATATGGAACACAAAATTCTTCCGCTTGAATAAATTTATTTGTTATATACCATGTACATAATCCTTTGCCGCCAGCATAATATTTTTACAGTTGCAATATATTCTTTATGTGGCGACATCTTCGCAGTGATAGGATGTGAAACTTAACTCCTTTAGCCTAAGACAGATTTTCACGTCCAAAATGGATCAAAATTTATGCCGTATATATAACTATACTTGTTTTCACTGCATTAATATTTATAATTTATTAATTTATTAATTAATGAGTCAAAGTGGCTAATTTATGAATTATAAATTTAGAATATATAAAATTATATTTTTTTAAAATTTTATTTATATATTATGAATAAAATTGATTATTAATTAATGTTACAGCTATATACAATAATATTGATTATAATAATTTTATTAATTTATTATTTACCTGCATCATTGATAATATATACATCAATTTCAATTTTAAATTTTATGTTTTTAAAACAAAAACAAAATTTATTAAAATATAAAAAAGAGGGGGGAAATGAATTACAATTAACAAATATATTATATGATGATTCACATAAAAATATTATATTTAATAATATCATTACAAAAATACAAAATATATTAAATACTGAAAATCAATTATTTTATACATATAATGATATATATGATGCAATATCATATACAGAAGATATGAAGATAATTAATTTTAATTGTCATTTAGGCCAAAGAAAATTAGTTTTAAGTGAAATTCAATTTTATTCAAATTATCTAGATTATCAAGATAATATAGATAATTTAATAATTTATGTTGGATCAGCAAATGGGGAACATACACCAGCTATTATAAAATTATTTCCAAAAATTAAATTAATATTAATTGATCCAAATTATCATAATATTAATTATGATTATAGCTATATATATCAAAATAATGATATTATTGATCAAAAAAATACAGAAATGTTTTTAAATATTATTAATATAACCGATCCAAAATTAGGTACAAAATTATATAATGATAAAAAAGGAGCACAAAGACTTTTAAATGTAAAATTTATGTTTTCTGATAATAAATATGATGTATTAAAAAATTTAGATAAAAATGAGATGAAAAAACAAATGGAATTATTTAATAATAAATCAGATGATTTAATAAAAAATATTTTTAATGATTATAAACAAATATTTATAATTCAGGATTATGCTAATACAGATATGATAACAAAAATTAAAAATTCTATAAAAATATATTCTTCAGAAAAAAAAATAAATGTATTATATATTTCAGATTTAAGAACAACAATGCTAGGAAAGGAACCGACAGATGTTGATATAATTTGGAATAATATTCAACAGGGAGCATTTCTTAAAATATTAAATCCTGATGTGGCTATGCTTAAATTTCGTCCGCCATTTTTAATAGATATGAATATTATAAATGATTTCTTAGATAAAATTAAGTCTGATAATATAGAAAATATTAAATATAATGATGGATTAGATGAAGAAAAGAATAAATTATATTTGATGATAATAAATGATGTAAAAAAATTAAGTAAATATTATGATATAAGTAAAATATTTGATAAGGGAATTTATAAATATTTCAATCACCATAAAATATTTATACAAGCATGGTCTCCAATTTCATCTTCAGAATCTAGAATGATATTATTACAAAAAAATTTTAATGAACCTAATATTTCATATAATAGTGATGAATGGTCTGATAAATTTTACTTTAATAAATATTATAGAATGTATATGTTTTATAATAATTTCATTGATATAATTAGTAGACATAATTTATTACATGAATATGATGGATGTTTTGATTGTAGTATAGAAATAAAAATATTATCTGAATATTTAAATAAAAAAGAGAATTTGCCCATAAAAGTAGGATATTATGATAATAATATAGAAAATATGTTAAAAAATCGAGAATTTTGTATTAAATTAATTAATCTTCAGCATGAAATTAATAAAATAACATATTATAGTTTAAAATCATATAAATGTTCCCATCATGGGGGTTTATTAAAGAAACCTGATTATGTATATATGTATAATATTCCTAATATAAAAATTGCAGATGCAAAAATTCAACAAATAAAAATTACTAAAAGTAATTTTGAAATAAAAAGAAAATATAATGTAGAAGATATATTGGGAACCCTTAAGAATAAAGAATATTTTGTTCCATTACATGATAAAAATAATAGATTTTTACATTTAAAAAAAAAAGTAATTGATCATTATATAACTAAAAATAATTAATAATTTTTACAATTAAAATATAAGGTTCTTCTTATATTTTAATATTTTTCTAATCATTTTTTTTGTAAATTCATCAGCATAATTTTGAATCAAATTATTTAAATTATATTCAAAAAAATAGAAATATAACATTTTTTTTCCATTTTCAATATAATATTTTTCAAATATTTCCAAATTCCACTACGTTATATATATTTTTTTGTCCTTTGCTATTATATTGTGCTTGAATTTATAATATTTTGATTAAAAGCATACATTCATCTTTTATTTTTATTACTATCATATATAGCTAATGTATATATGCGAATACATATCGCCAAGGAATTGATCAAAAAATCTATTTCATAAATCATATTGATTATTATTTTTTAAATTCTATGAAGTTGTTTCATTAAACCACAAGTATCAATACACATATTTTTACCTATTATATTAGTTCTCAATTGTAATACATTAAATAATTTTCTTTTAAATTTCCATTTATTTTTTCTAATTCTTTTAGGATATGAAATGTTGATATTAAATAATCTTTTGTATTAGATTTCAAATTATAATAAATACTATTTTTGTCAAATGTTTTTATTAATATATAATTTTATTCTTTGACATATTATCCATTGATGATATTTTGTATTACTTAATAAATCATCAAAAGACATTAAATATTTTTTTAATTTTTATAATAAAATATTATATAGTGTTCCATATCAACATTATACCAATTTAATAGAAAGTTTTTTAATGTTCTAAAATCGAAATTAAGAAAAATGGAAGGTCATAAATATAATGAAATTAAAAATAATATAACAAATGTAATTAATAAAATACCAAAAATTGTTTATTATAATTTGTTCAAAAGTTCATATAAAAGAGATAAATATTATGTAAAAAAAATATCAATAAAAAAGAAAGTAAAATTTTATAAAAATTAATAAAAATCGGCGTTTTAAATCTCCAAAGATGTAAAAGCAATTTTGGTTTAGCTTGAATTTCTTAATTCAAACTTAATTTTTCAAAGAAAAAGTGATTAAACTTTTAACCTTTTTTTTCTTTAGAATAAACTTTTAAAAAGTTTAATCACTT
>Ga0209542_10004770_pt1 | contig 27627 bp, 23 predicted proteins | sample RifCSPhighO2_01_FD_184028 | JGI IMG/M metagenome (GOLD analysis project Ga0209542, IMG submission 184028) | Soil microbial communities from Rifle, Colorado - Rifle CSP2_plank highO2_0.1 (SPAdes) (version 2) | ecosystem: Environmental > Terrestrial > Deep subsurface > Rock core/Sediment ...
AATTAACTAGTATCGCGGCTGGAAGAGGTTTTGAAATGAGTTCTTAGTATGTTCTATGGTTCGAAACACAAAGCTCCACTATGATACTCTAGAGTATCATAGTGGCATCTAGAAACCATTACGGCTCCCGCAAAATCAGCGTTGCCGTTCCTGCAACGGGAAGTTCGGGATTAGACGAGGAAACGGCGGTTACGATGAATTTCAGCTCCCCTCCGTAAAACGGCCCGATCAAAAGCTCCACCCAAAAACTCAAAGTCTTTGACTCACCGGGCGATAATGATACACCGGCGTACGGATAGACCAATTGGATATTGTAATTGCCCGGGTCCGCAACCCGGCTGCGAATTGCCACATCGCGGCTAGAAAGCAGAGTATCGTAAGTCGTGGTGCCGTTTCGCAAAAGCAGTTTGAAAACAGCCCCGCGGGAGTTGGGAGCATTCATGGCCTCCTCCATTTTAGCGGTCAGCTGATATAGAACCACCGTCGAAGTGGAGTCGTTGGTGAGGGTAATGTCGCCGAGTTTAACTGACTCCGCGAAACGCTTGGTATCGCCACCCGATAAAATAATCGAATTTGAGACTGTTGGTGGAGACGGTGGCTGGGGTTCCGGTTCCACAGCTGATGTAGTAGTAGCGGCGGCGGTTGAGGTTGCGGCTGGCGACGGCTCGGCTTTTGCTTCCCGCAATGCCGCGATCTGCCGCTCCAACTCTTTAACTTGCGAGAGCAGGGATTGGATTTGCGGGGTAGCCTGGGCTTTTGCTCCATTCGATCCGGCTGACAGACCAAGCACATTAATTCGCGCGCGCGTCTTCGGTCCAACATAGCCAAGCGCTGGATTGATTCCCTCACGCTCTTGGAAGCGCCTGACCGCCGCTTTGGTGAGAACGCCAAAATACCCCGAGATTATTCCTTCCGGGTAAAGCGCGCTATCTTTGGCCATAAACTCTTGAAGTTCCTTGACTTCTTCGCCGCGACTGCCAACCGTAAGATCACGCTCAAGCATCCCGGCGGCATTAACCGCCGCAGGCAAGATAAACACCGCTAAAATAATGAAGCTCCGCGCAACAGAGCTCTCGGGTATTTGGCGAAGGAGAATAAAACCAAAAAACTTTTTCATTTTTTAAGTATACCGAATGTGAAGCCAACCAGCAACAAAATTTGTAAACCCCGCAAGAACAGGCGCTTCGCCCCGTTAGAGATATGGCGCAAAAAGATCTTGGCGGTATGAGTGTAAAATGTGAGTGTTTTCTTAAACGGTTTCGGCGTTATATACATCTCTAACAGGGCGAGCGACCGGCCGATGGGAGCATTACACTCCCATCGGCTATTTCTGTTTCTACCGCCGACAGAGTCGGCGGGGGTTCTTGCGGGGTAAACCCAAGCAGGCAACTAAAGCCGGCACTTTTTTCACGTCAGTGAGCTTATTTCGGACTAAATATGAGGATTCTATAGACCCAATGCGTTCAGCTTCGCTCTGGTTTTGGGCCCCACCAAGCCGTAGCCTGGCTCACCCGGACCCGCGATGCCGTATTTCACCTGAAAGCGCTTCACAGCTGATTCTGTCAGACGGCCGAAGTAGCCGGAAATGGTACCTTCTGGGTACACCTCCTTGTCTTTGGCAAGTATGGTCTGCAGTAGATTTACATCATTACCGCGCGAGCCGAGACGTAGAGACTTCGCTATAGCGCTTATTACAACACCCGGCGCTGGCTGGCCCTTCTTTATCGCCTCAATCTGCTGGAGCAGTACGGCAATCTTTGACTGCAGTTCCGCGATTTTTGACTGCAAAGAAGCGGCTGATGTTTGTGTTGTGCCGCTCGGGGTTGAAGAAGTGTAGACGCCAACATTGCTGCCTCCACCTCCACCTCCACCCCCACCACCGCCTCCGCCGCCACCACTGCTACAGTTCCCGGATGGAGTCACGGTTACCGTCTGGCTTGCGGATCCCGTGGGCAGTTCCAGAGTAACGGTGGATTCGGACGCGCTACATTGAGTAGTGGTGTTTATGGTATTGCCCAACAGAGTACGAGCGGAAGATTTGAGCACTACGCGATGCCCGCCAGACATCGTAAAAGAAATTGAAGCCGAGTTCACCTCAAAGGAATCGAAGAGAGAATCGCCCGTAAGAGTGTAGGATGATCCGTCGCCGGAGAGTGTAATGGTAACGTCTTCCGCCACATCAACATTGGCCGCAAGGGCAACCGTGGCAGTAACTAAGCTGATACCCAACCCCAAAACTGATGCGGCACCAACCCACCTAGATATTTTTTTCATAGGCATGACAGTTAATTTAAGGATTGGTTAAGCTTAGGAGCAGGTAATCCCACCGGCTGCTTGTGCTTGTCCCGTAACAAACCATTTGGTGCCGTTGGAGCGGACTTCAACCCAGTCGCCAGCGACATCAGCCGTCTGGACGAACGCGATTGTGGCCTCGTCCGTACACAGCACCAGAGTGCTGTTCACATCAATCGGACCATTAAGGATAGCTGTCGGGGCAACTACGGTCTGATTTGTATCGGCAACTGCGGTACTCACTACAAACCTGTACCAAACGCCGCTGGTACCGGCGATCGCGGGAAGCGTCAAATCCACGCCGGCAGTCCCAATAAAGAATGTCGTGCCGGACTGCGCGGCAGTCAGGGTCGTGTCCGTGGTCGGAGACGAGGTTGCGATACGATTAAGAACAGCGGCTCCGCTCATGTTAATTACGCCGTTGGTAGCGTTAGAAATCGTCTCGCCGTTCAACAGCCGAATATCGGCAACGCCGAAACTAAGAGGAAGATAGCTATCAATCGTAGTAGTGAGAAGGTCCAAGCCGTAATCAAACCCAGAACCCGAGGTAGAGTTCAAACTCCGAACGGTAAAAGCGGAACCCCCGGAAATCGCTCCAGCGTCGCCTCCGATATAGGCAATAAACGCGCCGTCCGCGCCAACAGCTTCTTCTCCGATTTCAGCAAGAACAGCGCCGCTTGGGTGGTCAGAAGAATTAGTGGTGATATTGTATTTACCAATAAGGCCGCCATTAATAGTGTTACCCGAGCCAACAGTACCCATAGCATGGCCCATAACCGCAGCGCCATACCCACCCGTAAAGCTTGAGAAGGTGGCGTCTGCTTCCACAGATTGCCGCGAGCTTGCGCCGCTGAAAGTCAGACCGAGAATAATGCGATCGTATGAAGTCAGGCCGCTTGTAAAAAGCGCCGTAGTTGAGGCCTGCAGGGTGCCGGTGAAAAGATTTACATCGGTGGCTGCATTGCCAAACGTTGTGTTGCCGTTAAATGTAGCCGCGCCGCTGGTCGTGAGCGTTCCATCAACCGAAACATTAGTACCAATGGATGTGGCGAATACCGAGAAGGTTATCGCCAAAGCGGCCGCGCCTCCGGCAACTGCGGCGGTTCTTGTCGCGCTAAGAAGTTTTGCTCGCATATAAATCCTGACCGCGAAACATTGCAAGTTCCATCACGAAAAAATACGTGAGTGACCCGCGTTGATACGCGGTTTACGTTAATTTAATTTATAAAGTTTTAATTAAAGCCCCAGCTTGACCAGCCGAGACGCGCCGTAAAAGCGCAACTGTCTTAAGTGTAAGTCAAGCGGCGACCATATAACAGAGGTTTTTATCCACAATCAGACCAGAGTCAAGTACGCGGCGGCAAGCCGCCGCGCCTAACACTGAGCGGTAGTCCTTCGACTCCGCTTCGCTCCGCTCAGGACACTTCGACCTCCATCGCGGGGGCAAGCCCCCGCGCTTTGTAGTCGAAGTGTAAACCACCACCCCCTAACTTGTAACATTATCCAATTTACCCCCACACCAAATTGGGCATGTGTGGGACAAACCAAAAGCCCCGCGTTTGACGCGGGGCCCTTGGCCTAGATTCACCTGGGTGCTGCAACTAGGTTGCGGCAACCGGGCGCACAAGCTCTAGATTATTTCGAGAACGACTGCTGTTCCATGTTGGTTGATGGAAGGCCCGGCAGTTCATAGCCGTTAGTCCAGTCAACTGACGTGGTCGGAGTCGAAGTTGTGTTCGGCGACCAGATGAAGTCGTTGTTGGCCGACTGCGCGTTTACTGTGTTCGCGGTCTCCATGAACCGGGCGGAGGTGCGAGCAAAGTACGCCGCGTCACCCGCCAGACTTACAGTAATCGTGTCACCCGTAGTCGCAGAGGCAATCGTACCGCGAAGCTCGAAGTATCGCGTGGTACCGGCTGGCACCTGGATGGCTTCGGAGTTCGGGTCTGTCGCGCTCTTCGTGACCGGGTCGAAGAAGACTACAACCTCGGTTGAAGAAGCGGTTGCCGGAGCAACGCCGCCGAGCGACGTCTCGGTAACCTCATCTACCTGGCGCGCGTTCAACGGATTATTGCCATAGGCTTGTACCGAGAACGATGAGTCAGAGTAGCCGTAAACGTAGAAGTCGGTTGATGTCGCTACCGTAGTTGACGACACGAGGAAGGTGAACTTGAAGAGTCCAACATCATTCGCCGACGGTGCGGTCACCGAGAAGCGGTAGAGAATCATCGAGCCGTTCGCCAGGGTGTTTGACGGGACGGAAAGCTTCGCGAGAGTCGGATAGGTCCTCGCAAGTCTTACGCCGTCGCCGTTGACATCCGTGGCTGTCGTTACGTTAAACGCCGAGCCGGATGATTGGCCGATGGCGCGGGTCGAGGTTGTCGCGGTGCCGTTAAAGCTAAGTGCGACTATGCGACCGGCTCCTCCGCCGCCTTGATTGCCGACATACTCGAGGTCGGCCTTAACCGTCAGGCGCTTATCGCCATCCTTCGGGATGATGAAATCACCCGTTAGGGTCGAGGTCGCCAATGTTTCAGTTCCAGCGAAGACTCCCTCGCCAACCTTCGTAGCTCCATCCCAAAGGGTGAACTTCGTAAAGTCGGTGGTGGAAGCCGTTGAGGAACTGAATGTTAAGTGAATCCTGTCAAGCTTCATCGCCTCATCGGTGGCGTGGAGCCCAAAGACTGTCATCACCTGATCGGTTGATCCCGCGATTGCCCAGCGTTCCGTCGGGCTCGAGGTATCCTTGTAGACCGTGAACGACCCGCCGCTCTTTACGGTCATATCCTGACCGGCTGATGCCGTAAGCGATTCGGTGATTGATGAGCCGGTGGTCATGCCGGTTGCCGCCGTATCCTGGGCGGCTGCGATACCTACCGCAATCGTGCTGTTAGCAACGAAGTTAGCGGAGATATTGCACTTCACATCAACCGTCTTGATGGTTCCTTTCGGAACGATCAGGTGGTTGTCAAAGGTTACGGTTGCCGTCGGGTCGGCGCCAACTGCGCCTGTCGGATTCGTAACGTTCGAGCCGGTATTCAGGGCCGTCGTGCCATCGAATACCTGACAGGTGTTCAGATCATCGGCGTCGGCCGTCGCGCTCGTCGTGAAGGTAATTGCCTGCGACGTAATGCGGACATCCTCGCCGGAATTAGACGCGTCATACTGGAACTTCGCGAAGGTGAAGCCGTTGATACCGCGTACCACGTTCTGCGCCACCGGACTCGGAGCAACCGAGACCTTAAGCGCTGCCGCACGGACAGTTTGGGCGTTGGCCGAAACCTGTGTGGACGGAGTCGGGGTGATGGCCTTATTCGTTTGCAGACCCTTAGCCGTGAAGCCGGACGGCGTTACGCTGACCGTCACCGAATCGTTGGTGACGAAGGTGCTGTCGAGCTTGCCCTGGATCTTGTAAACATTCGTGCCGGCTGGAACCGTCCAGCTGTCGGTGAAAGTCACAATACCAGAAGCGGGATCTTTGGGTCCGGCAATTACGGAGCCGTTGGAACCAACAACTTGGACACCCGTGATATCCGAAGAGGTGCCCGTGCCGCTGAAGGTGAAATTCAGCACCATGTTCGTAATCTGCACATCCTCGCCCTGCGCTACGAAGGAGAAGGCGCCGAGGTTGCTGTTCGAAACATCCACGGCCACGCTACCAGACGCCACATCGTTTGATTTCTCAACACGCAGCGTTCCGGTGTTCACCGTGATATCCCAGCCGTTGTAGAACGGATTTAAGGTGTTGTTGAACTCGCCGTCTTCCGAAGTCGTGTCGCTATCGTTATCGGTGGAAGTCGGGGTGGCATAGTAGCCATAGAGCTTCCCAAGAACCACTATGTCTTGCTGCTCATCGATGTCCATGGTGATGGTTCGGTTGGAACCGCCCTCGACATCGCCCTTAATATAGACTTCAAGATTGCCGCCTTTAACGACAGAAACGCCATCGCCGAAGGATGCCCAGTAGTACTCGCCGTCAGTAACAGCGTCATACTCCGTGCTTCCCACAACGATCTTTACGTTCTTCAGATCGGTTTGAGTTACAGAGCCGGACTGTTGGAATCGGATAGACTTCACCAGCAAATCCTCGCCGGAGCCGGCCGAAAGCCGAACGCCGGTGATTTTCACGCTCTTCGAACCAACTTCCTTGGTCGTATCAGCGCCTGGATCATCTGCGCCGCTTTGCATAGTTACAGTGCCAATCGCAAGATTGGAGTTCATGGTCATGCCGTTGCCCGAAATCGGGAGCGAGCCCGAAACCGCAGTGGAACCGGCATCAACCGCGACAACCGAGAGCTTTACAACTTGGCCCGCGTAACTGTCGAGGCTTGTAGCCATGTTGCCCGCAACCGTCAGGGTCTTTGAGGTGCCGGCTTTCACGATGAAAGCTTTATTCAGGGAAAGCTGGTGATTGGCGTTGAAGGTCTTGTCGCTGCCGATCTGAGTCCCGTCCGCATCAACAAGAATTACTCCGGCGAAAACTGCGTCATCGCCCAAGCCCTCGCGCTTAACCGTGATGGACTTGACTGTCACATCGCCGTCGGAAGAAGCGGTAAGCATAACCTTGGTAAATGCGACGCGAGCCGCATTTTCCGGCGCCAGCGTTTCTGGCGGCTGTGTCGCAGACGAAACCGTAAGGCCTGAACCGGTCGTGGTTGTGCCACCGCCAGTCGTTCCGCCGCCGGTTGTGCCGCCGCCTGTGCCGCCGAATACCTCATTTAATTTCGCACGTGTCTTTGGACCAACGCGACCGTAACCGGTCGTAGTTGGAGTTCCGGAGCTCACAATGCCGTACTTCTCTTGGAAACGCTGTACCGCCTTGGTCGTCAGCGATCCGTAGTAGCCCGTTACCAATCCCTCGGGATAAATCGCGGAATCGGTTTTTAGGGCCGTTTGCAAATCGGTGACTGACTGACCGCGCGCGCCAGGGTTAAGATCAGAGGTGAGGTTCAGGCCTGTGCCCGTACCGCCCGTTGAACCACCTTGAAGCGCCACAATCTGCGCTTGGAGCGCCGCCAACTGTGCCAAAAGCTCGTCTAATGTGGCGGCTTTTGCCAAGCTGGGAGCGATCACCAAAGCTCCAGAAATCGAGACTGTGGTTGCCACCGCGATGGCCGCAACTTTCAGCCTTGCTTTTAATGATTTACTCATATCGTAGTTAATTTTAATTATGCCCGCCTGATACGCTGCCGTATCTGCGGACGCATCGCGCGAATCTTTGTCGACTAAGAATCAAAGTATCCGCGCAATAACGTTTGCTGATTAATAACACTTTCACGGAGTCTAGCCTTTCATCTATCCTCCACGCGCCGCGCGCAATATTTAAATTTTTAAACATTTAAACTTGTGGATGGCGCGCGGAGGATGATGTCGACCGGACAAGAATCTCCAGATAGTTTTCTAATTAATATTCCGCACAAAAGAATTTCGACCATTCTTCTGCGAGAATGTTGTTCTTTGCGTATCGCATCATTCAGTTGTGAATGATCAATCCCGTTTTCCGTACATACTCCCCCGCCTGAATTTTCATCTGAAAACTGAAGCGAGTCGCCCGTACCGGAAAGCTCAACCGCCTACTTTACGCAGTATGCGACTGGGCTTTCGGGTACACTTATAATGTTTTTATGGGTGCTTCTCAAACATAAAAAATCGCAAAACCACACAACGAAAAATCTGGCTCATTTCGTCTCTCGTGATCCATTCATAACGCAAATACATTATATGTCTCGGCGAGGTCAGTTGCAAAGCACCAAATTGTGGATAACCGATAATCCAGCCGCGTCTTCAATTCTTTAAGCTCGCTTTAAGCTGCGACTAGAATAAAAATACCTAACGGCTACTCTATGTTATTAAGCTATGTGAGTCAACATTTTATGCAATATTATTGGAATAAATCAACATGAGATTGGCTAGAATAATCGCACCCACCATACCGGGATTATTAGGCCATCTGTTGACATGCACAAGCAGAATACTAAAAGGCAGAACCCAGAGCTATGCGGAGCAGCAAAACAGTGATTAATTATGTACTAATATAGGGGGTGTTGTATAAGACATTCCCTATAGGACAATCTATAGGACATAATTAATGTCTTATAGAACCTGGGCTACGCCTGGGTGAGAGAATACACGGTCCAGCGTCGGTCGCCATGCCGTAGCACTCTACCCTTCTCAATTAAATCCTGCAGATCGCGCTGCAGGGTTTTCCCCCCAACTCTTCCTGAAAAAAGACGGGCGAGCTCCCCCACCGAAACTTTGTCGCGTCGCTTCAGTACCTCAACAATCGCCTCTTGCCTGGCTGACACCACAAAGTTAACTGGCGCGATGGTATTCTCCGGCTGATCGGTCGCAATAGGTTGGCTTGGTTTTATTGGTTCCGGCTCGCCGGAATACTCCATCTCTTTTTCTGACAGACGTTCCGCCTGCTCGGCTGGAGCATGATTCGTATCATCCGGAACCGTGCCGTCTTCACCCGTATCATCGGCAGAGAGTTCATCGCTCACACCCAACGCTGGAGAATTCAAAGAAGCTCTAACAGTAGGGTTTGACCCCGCTAGAAGGTCACCGAAAATAGAGTCAAGCTCCGTTATTTTACTAAAAAGCTCAAGGGCGGGATGGCGTTCAAGAAGTGAGATGTCCCTTACGATCCCCAAAAGAACCTTTATGCCGCGTATTTCAGAGACAATGTCTTTTATCAATCTGTCCTTTAAGTCACTGACCGCGTAACTTGCGATCTTCGCCAACAGCCGATTTACGCCCGATTCAATGTCCTGAACCAAAATGCCACGCTCCGGCAGAGCCTCAAATGTCTCATAGACAAATAGGCTGAAAGTATAGGCCTTTTGGCGCAGGTCAATCGGAAGTTTTTCCTGGTTATTCATTATGAGACAGTCTATGAGACTTTTATGCCAAACGTCAATGACGGCGCCCCCAAAAAACACAAAAGCCCCCAAGGGGGCTCTTGTGTGAAGCGTGAGCTAGATCGTTATCATTTAACTTTGGCCAGCACGCGCTTTCGCGGCGCTATCTGCTGCCGCGAGACCTTTTTGAAAACCGCATTGCCATTAGAGAGATCCACCAGCACCGAATCCCCCGCGCCCATCCCACCCGAGACCACCTCGCCCGCCAATGGATTAAGAATCTTAGACTCGATGAAGCGCTTTAAGGGCCGCGCGCCGTAGCGCGAATCGTACCCCTTCTCCGCCACAAATTGCCTTAGCGACTCGGAAAACCCGATGGAGATCTCCTTCTTTACCATGCGCTCCGAGACGCGCGCCAGTTGAATCTCGACGATGCGCCTAATTACCTCGGGCGTTAAGGCGTTGAAGAAGACCACCTCGTCCACTCGATTCAGAAACTCCGGCCGGAAATTTTTCTCCAAGACTTTACGAATACGCTCGCGGATATCCTCTTCGGCGCGCTCCCGCGTATCCTCGCGATCGGCCAGAAACCCAAGCCGCGAATAGTCATGGGCGAACTCGCTTCCAATATTGGAGGTCATGATGATAATGGTGTTCTTGAAGTTGATTACGCGCCCCTTGGCGTCAGTCAGACGGCCGTTATCTAGAATCTGCAAAAGCACGTTGAAAATATCGGAGTGGGCCTTTTCGATTTCGTCAAAAAGTATCACCGAATAGGGCCGGTGCTTGACAAGCTCTGTTAACTGGCCGCCCTCTTCATACCCCACGTAGCCCGGCGGCGAGCCGAAAAACCGCGAGGCGGTATGCCGCTCCATGTATTCTGACATATCGAACCTTATCAGCGCCTTTTCGTCGTTAAACATAAACTGCGCCACGGCTTTGGCGAGCTCGGTCTTCCCCACGCCGGTTGGCCCTAGAAATATAAACGAGCCCATCGGCCGATCCTCGTCGGCAATGCCAGCGCGCGATCTCCTTACCGCGTTTGAGATCTTCCCCACCGCCTCGTCCTGTCCGATGACGCGGGCATTCAGGGCCTCCTCCATTTTTAAGAGCTTCGCCGCCTCGGTCTCCAAAATTTTCGTTACCGGAATCCCCGTCCAGCGCGCCACTACATCCCCCACCTCTTCTTCGCCAACCTCCTCCTTGGCAACTTGGCGCAATGACTGCAGTTTTCTAAGTTTTATCTCCGATTGATGCAGTTTCTTTTCTGATTCGGGAATCTTGCCGTACCGAATCTCGGCGACCTTGCCGAAATCGCCCTCGCGCTCGGAGAGCTGCGACTCCTGGCGCAGGGCATCAACTTCTTTTTTCAAGCCGCGAATCTCGCCGATGGCGGTTTTTTCCTCCTTCCACTTCTCCTCAATTTCTTTGTATTCCTCCTTCAGGCCGGAAAGATCATGCGAGAGCTTCTTCAATTTGTCCCTGGAGAGTTTGTCCTTGGCGTTTTTTAACCCTTCGCGCTCGATCTCATGCGTCATAATCGCGTGCTTCAGCTCCTCCAGTTTCCGCGGCGTCGAATCAATTTCAAGCCGCAAAGACGAGGCGGCTTCGTCAATCAGATCCACCGCCTTATCGGGCAAAAAGCGATCCGAGATATAGCGCGATGAAAGATTGGCGGCGGCAGTGAGCGCCGCGTCGGTGATTTTTATGCCATGGTGCACCTCATAGCGGTACTTTAGCCCCTTTAGAATTGCGATGGTTTCTTCTACTGTCGGCTCGTCAACGTAAACCGGCTGGAAGCGGCGCGCCAGCGCCGGATCGCGCTCGATGTATTTTTGATATTCTTTTAGGGTTGTCGCCCCAATGGCGTGAAGCTCGCCGCGGGCGAGCGCGGGCTTCAGCATATTGGAAGCATCAATCGCGCCTTCGGCCGCGCCGGCTCCCACGATCGTATGCAGTTCGTCTATAAAAATTACATATTTGCCGGCGCCCCGTTCAACTTCGCGTAAGATCGCCTTTAGACGGTCTTCAAACTCGCCACGGTATTTTGTGCCGGCGATGAGCGATCCCAAATCCAGACTGATCAAATCGCGGTCCTTTAATGTCTCCGGCACGTCTCCGGCAACGATTTTTTGCGCCAGCCCTTCGGCAATCGCGGTCTTACCCACCCCGGCCTCGCCGATCAAAACCGGATTATTTTTGGTGCGGCGTGAAAGCACCTGCATCACCCTCCTAATCTCCCCGTCCCGCCCGATGACCGGATCGAGCCGGTCGGCTTTGGCGAGTTTCGTCAGATTCCTGGCGTATTTCTCAATGACGTTATATTTGGTTTCCGGTTCGGCGTCGGTCACCCGCGTACTGCCGCGGAGTTCCGTGAGAGCCCGCATTACCGATTCTTTCGTAAGGCCGGAATTATGCAAAAGTTCCTTGGAGCGCGACGGCACCTCGCTTATCGCAAGCAAAAGATGCTCGGTAGATATAAATTCGTCTTTTAACTGGCCGGCCTCGCGGTGCGCCTGCTCCATCACCCGCACCAAATCCGGCGTCAAATACACTTGCCCGATTACGCTCATGGCGGTCCCGCGCGGCAGCGAATCAAGCATCTCCAAAAGCCGATCCGCCAACTGCGACACGTCCACCTCGAGTTTTTCCAGAATCGCCTCGACGATTCCCTCCTCCTGCAAAACTAAAGAGGTGAGAACATGCAGTACGTCCACCTCGCGGTGGGATCTTTCCAGCGCCAAATCATGGGACTTCTTCAAGACCTCCTGGGCTTTATTGGTAAAATTCTGGAACGGCGGCATTTGCATACTGGGTAGTTAAAACTCGAATTATTTTTTAAACGCAATTAATCGAACCTTATTCAATAAATCCGTATCTCGAGAGTTAATCTAATTAGACATTATAACCTATGACTGGCATTTCGAGTTTTCCCAGCCCGCCGGCAGGGTTACCAGACATAATACATAAATAATAATATGCATCTGACCAAAAATCAAGTTAGCAGTCGAGCTAAGAGAGTGCCAAAGCTAATGAGTTGTGGTCTTGACTATGGCGTCTTATGGCCTAAAGTACGGGCAAGGTTTAATCACCTTCTGGCCCTTTCACAATTCTCCCACAGTATCCACGGATGCCCTGGGGGGACCATCTTCTCACGAGAAGATGGAAGCATGCGCGGCTATAGAGCCGCGGAGGAGAAAAGGACATGTCGGATCATCGGCCATTTCTCAAGGTAGAACCGAGCATCGCCGGGTATCGGGATATTCTGGCCCAAGTGTTTCTGGAGCATCTGCCAAACACGGAGCGCATTGTCACAATTGAGGCCTCTCTGCGAAAAGCGGCGGAGGCGCACAACGACGATGCCTGCCTGAAACTCGTCGAGCTATTGCGCTATCCATACGACAGGGAGGAACACGCTCGCGCTGAAGCGACTGACAAGCATTTCCCCAACGCCACGGAGCGGGCCTATCTTCGCTGGCGCGAACACCTTGAGCGTCTCTACTGGCAACTGCCTGACAAGCGAAGAACCGGAGATGGCTACATAGGCGACAAGCGCGTCGACCGTTTCGGCCCGACGCTGGAAAAAACCAAGCTTCTCATCTTGGGCTCCGTGATCTACGGCTGGATGCCGGAACGGACGGATGAGAGTAGGCAGATCTTTCACTTCGTCATCAACGCCTACCATCCAGGCTTCTATGCCTCCCCAACGAGCAAGGAATTCGAAGGTAAGTTCGTCTCTCGGGAGCAAGAGGATGAGATCGAGAAGTTGATCCGCGGACGCGCCGGCACGGGGAGTTTCAGCGCTAACGCAATCTCCCAGTGGCTGATGGAAGAGGAAATGCCGCAAGAGATTCGGAAGATTCTGATTCTCTCGCGCGCAAGAAGCGGCGGCTGGGAGCTCGCCAAGCGCGATATCCGCAATGCCGAGCTACTTGAGCCATTCGACCCCGACAACCGTTCTCCTCAAGCCATCAACCTCTTTCAAGCAATCTCCGAGAAGATCAAAGAATTCGACCAGCGGGTTGCCGAACTCCTCAAAGCCATGCAACCGAGTGGATACGGAAACTACTGGCAGTCTGACCAGATAGGCGCCTCGGAGTACGTGCGCGGTACGATTTCCGTAACCTACGGCCCTCTGCCAGTCGTCGGCAAATTCTTAGGCGTGCAAGTCGCACTGGAAGATAAGTGCCCGGAAGAACTTGGGCGCGACATTTTCGGCCGGGCGCGGCGGCATATCGAGACCTGGATTAAAGGCCAGAACGATTGGCGGGGCCTCCTGGTATCGCTGACTGTGCGCGGAGGAATGTCCGCGCTCGAGCTCGCGTGCTCGGCCGAGGTAAGACCTCACAAGGCCTAGTTGTCTAGCCGTGACCGTGATGCTGACCGGAGAATCTCCCGCGCGGGAGATTCTCCGGTCGTTTTTTTTATTTCCTTCCCACCAAAGTCGCGCTCGCTGTTTGGCGCGCGCTGTTTCTTAAGTAAACAATCGAAACCGTGTCTCCGACTGAGTACTGCTGCAGAACTGATGCCAAAACATGATCCTTATCTATTTTTTGGCCGTTGATTTCTACGATAATGTCACCCTCCTTTAAACCAGCCTTGTCTGCTGGCGAATCTGGAACCACCGCCAGAGATTCGCTGTCCCCTTGGAGAAACGCGCCATCCGAAACCGAAAGATTGAAATTCTTTGCCGCTTCTTCATTCAGCGTAATGTAGCGGATGCCGATAAAAGGATAAATAATGCGGCCGGTTTTTTTCACGCTGTCGATACTGCGCTTCAGTTTATCAACGGGTATGGCAAATCCGATATTTTCCGCGCCCTCTACAATCGCTGTGTTCATGCCGATAACCTCGCCGCGCAAATTCAAAAGCGGCCCGCCGGAGTTGCCCGGATTAATGGCGGCATCGGTCTGAATCAGTTCCGTCAGATCCTCACTGCCGATGCCCGCGCCGGTGGCGGTGATGGAGCGAGACAGTCCCGAAACTACGCCAACCGAGACGCTGTTGGAAAACTCCCCCAGAGCGTTGCCGATGGCAATCATCGTCTGGCCTATTTTTATTTTTGATGAATCGCCAAGTATAAGCGCAGGCAGGCCGGATTTTTCCACCTTAATTACTGCCAAATCCTGCAGTGGGTCGCGCGCGAGAACCCTAGCCGTGGCCTTCTTGCCATCATTGAAAAAAACGGTGTACTCGGCCTTGGTATCGGCTACCACATGCTTGTTGGTGACAATCAGCCCATCGGCAGAAATGATGAACCCCGTGCCGCTGGATACGCGTTTATTAACCGTTCCCTTCTGGCGCTCTTGCGGGATTTGGAACCTGTCGCCAAAAAACTGCTTGAAAAACGGGTCATCGCCGAAGGGCGAGACGAAGTACTGCTCAAATACGGGGACATCTTTGGTCGCGACAATTGCCACCACCGCGGGAGAGGCGGCCGCCACAACCTGCACCACCATTTCGTCCTGACGCAGAATCCGCTCATTGATTTCTTTTTCGGTGGGCTTCGGCGAACCTAAAGTGCGCAAACTATTTAAATCAAACCCCATCGGCGCGCCGCCATTTTGCATAGCGTTCCAGGTAAGCGCCGTGCCAGCCGAAGCCGCCAAAAACGCCGCAACGCCGACAAGAACCACAAATTGATAACGAGTCAGTCTGTCCATAATGCTTAACACTTAATACTTGATACCATATACATGATACCTAGTTCACCGCCTCAACTTTTTCCACACCGGGGACTTTCGCCCGCAAGACCTCTTCGATCCCGCCCTTTAGCGTCAGGTCCGCAAGCGGACAGCCGACGCACATGCCTGATAACCGGAGATTCGCGGTTTTAGTTTCGGCATCATACGAAACAAACTCAACGCCTCCGCGATGGAGCGCTAACATCGGCCGCACAATCTCAAGCGCTTTTTCAATTTCATCCGCAATCATAAAAATAAAAAATATTACAGCAAAAACAACCGCCAAAATTATTCTGATATTCTGCAGAATATCAGAATGTCCTGAAATTACTGTTTCATCAACAACCCGTACTTGGCGGCAAGCATTAGCGCGATCGCGCCCCAAATAAGCGAAAAAGTCATTACAATCATCCCCTCGCGTTTCATCTCCGGCTCGCGCATTAGAAGCATCCCCATAATAAGACCGGCAAAAATAGGATTCAGTATCGCAATCGCCAGCGCCCCGTAAAACCAGCGATTTTTATCAACGGCGATTTTGTCTTTTTCAGGTTTGGCTTCCATAAAATAGTGCGATGCTAATATACGAATGCATGCTAATTATACTAATAAGGGAAGGAAGGATTCGTATTATTAGTACGAATTAGTATATTGGCATCGCGTTTTATTAGTATATTGGAATCGCATTACTTATTTTCGATACTGCCCCAAATTAAATTTCTCGGCAATCGAATTTACCTCGTCCCAGTCAATCAGTTTCATAAATGCTTCGATATAAGCCTTGCGGCCGGTGGCATAATCAATAAAGTAGGCATGCTCATAGACATCCATTATAAGTAGCGCCACGGAATTCCAAACGCCACCTTGATTATGCGAATCGCAAAGATAAGTCCGCAGTTTCCCTTCATCCAAATCAAACGCTAGAATCACCCAGCCGCGCGCGGCCATTCCGGTGGCGCGAAAATCATCGAGAAACTTAGCAACCGACCCGAAATCCTCCTCGATCCATTGGCGAATAGCTCCCGTGGGCTCGCCGCCCCCGTCCGCGGCCATATTATCAAAATACCCCTCATGCAGTTTTACGCCGTTCAAAGCAAAAGTTTCCTCACGCTTAAGTTCGCCCAACTGCGAATAGGTAGCATTGGCCCCCGCCGTATCGGCGGTTTTTAACGCCTCGCGGATCTCGTTGGTCTTTTTGACGTAACCGGCGTAGAGCACATCATGGTGCTCTTTTAACTGCTTCTCCGAAAGACCTTCAAGTGATGTGTATTTTAGGGGTTTTGGGTCCATGGATCTCAAAATAGTTCTTAGTTTGTTAGTTTAAAGTTTTAGTTCTTAGTTATTTGTTTTAGTTAAGATCTTTGTGCAGAACTACAACTGTAAACTGATAACCGAAACCAAAAACTAGGAACTAACAACTAAAATTCATGAATAATAGACAATCCCATCCTCAACTTTTATATCCAGTGAGCGAAGACCAGACCCGTCCGGCGCCGGTCCCGATAAACGCTTCCCGGATATTATATCAAACTCCGCTCCGTGCCACTGGCATTTTAGAATTTTGCTCCCCTTCTCATCAACCGCAAGCCCCGTCGGCCCGCCCATATGCGGACAAACGTTCACGAACCCGCGTAGCCCCTTATCGTCTTTCAAGATTAAACAAGTTTTCCCGCCGAAGCAATCGAAGGATTTCCAGCCCCGCTCGGCTAATTCAGAGTCATCAGTTTTGCAAGCAACTTTCATACCCAAAATTTACAATTTTTCAATTATCAATTTTCAATCAATTTACAATGAATCAATTTTCAAGTCTAGGATTTCAATATTCGTTTGAAAATTAAAAATTGTAAATTGAAAATTCCCATCAGGGATAAATCTGCTTCCCCTCCGGGTCAAAAACAATGATCGCCATGGTGGGGCAGGATTTGGCGGCAAGTAAAATTGTTTCAGCGTCCGCCCCCTCTGCGTTATATACCACGGCTTTGTTTTCGGAATCTAATTCAAACACTCCGGGCGCCACCGCGATGCACGACGCCGCCCCGATGCAAAGATTTCGGTCAACAATGATTTTTCCGATTTTTAGTTGCTCGCCAGAAACAGTACCAAGCTTTGTCTTGTCTTCACCCGCCGGCGGGGTCTTTACTTGATTTTCCATGTCTTCTATAATACCTTAACCGCACACCCAAGCTCAAAGGAGGCAACCATGCACCTACCGCTCTGGGCACTGGTTCTTACCATCTACATCAGCTTCAACTGCGGCACTATTGCCCAATATGTGGGCATACGGTTAGTCAGGGAGCCCCGCTGGGCCCCAAACCGCAATGAGATCGAGACTTTGGTTCTCGCTTTCATCTTCCCTGTGGGATTCTTCATGCTCCTTGTTGTTCTCTTTGAGCGACTCACGGGGATCCTGCTCGCCGCCAGAGACCAAAGGGGGTGAGCTATGTACTCCGCCATCGGCTACCTAACGCTCGGGGCAGCCGCCCTCGCCTACCTCGCCTGCGGCGTCTGGATCGTGAAAACCCAGATCGCCGCGGCCATGAGCGGAATGAGGGATGATCCGCTAAGCATCCCCGATCTCGTCATTCTCCTCCTGCTCGGGCCGGTAATCTACGGCTTGGGACTAATCTTCCTTGCTTTAGGAACCAGCATCGACGCCGTGGGAGCGAAGCTCCTCTCGCTCATTCGCCGCGGCGGGCGCTTCTTCATCTCATGACCCCGCGATCCGCCTCCGCCAGTTGGCGGATGGCGGATCGCGGGGCATTTTCTTTATGCTCTCCCACTAAGGCATCTCGCCTTCTTTTGAAAACACTCGCGAGCCTGCCCGCCCTATCTACCAGTAAAGAGACGGCTAACAGACGCGACCTGGCATACACGCGATTCAGCCAATTTAGCCAACGGACAACTACTGTACAATTCTATGGAATTGTACAGTGGCAAAACCCGCACCTTTAGAACCTCAAATTCGCAACCCTACAAATTACTCCGAGCGCGAGAGTTAATTAAGAAACTTTTAGCCGTAATACTTCTCTCTATAAAACCGAATCAGTTGCTCGACTTCGGGAATGACTTCAGGATTCCCAATGCCGACTTTCAATTTCCGCTGAACCGCATCGAGATCCGCAGCACCTTCTAAAACAGCTTCCTCAATATCCTTGTCGGTAGTTTGCGTGGCGGCGTCAACCACCTTCGCGCCCTCCACGATAATTTTTTCGTATTTGCCTACTCCCCTAAAATAATCGTTGGCGGCTTTGTCGAAGGCCTTATCCACCAAAACCGAACAGTGGATTTTACGGTTTGGCAATCCCCCCAGCCGCTCCATAATCTGCTGGGGTTTAATCGCCCGCGCTTCCTCCAACGTCCGACCGCCGTCCTCTGTTACCATCACCGAAAACATCGAGGTCGCGGCAATCGCACTCCCGCAGCCAAACGTACGCCATTTCAAATCTTTCACGCGCTCCGTATCCGGATCAATCTTCATCCAAATCCGCATGACGTCCCCACACGCGGGCGAACCCACAATCCCCGAGGCGTTGAATTCGCCGTCTTTCGGATCATCCAAAAGCAAATTCCGCGGATTGAAAAAATGCTCCTTTACAATATCGGAGTAATACCACCTCTCGCCCGTATGCTGGTTTACGACATCGACTGGCTCTCTGGCTGGAGCTCCGAGATTGTCCATAATTTTTTACTATGATTATTTATAAGTTTTTCCTCTTGCCTTAACCTTAGCCCCCTGGCCGGCAAACGCCTCGGGGTGCGAAATGTGATCCTGCCCAACTTCCATATTGACTGGCGAGATTTGACGCAGACGCGCCACAACCCGCGGCAAAACTTGCATCACATAGTCAAGATCGTCTTTTGTCGTCGAGCGGCCGAGCGTAAAGCGCAAAGAACCATGCGCGTGCTCGTATGGCCTGCCAAGAGCAATGATGACATGCGACGGATCAAGTGTGGTTGAGGTGCAAGCCGAGCCGGTGGAGATCGCAATCCCCTCGGCGTCGAGATACAAGACCGCCGCTTCGCCTTCGATATCCAAAAATGTGGCGTTCACATTATTCGGCAGGCGATCTATCGGATGGCCGTTTAAAATTGTTTTGGGGATTTCGGTTGTCAGGCGCTTGATAAAATAATCCCGTAGTTCAAGAAGGCGCGCGTTCTCTGACCCCTTCATCCTCTCGGCAATTTCCAGCGCTTTAGCAAATCCCACAATCACCGGAACATTCTCGGTTCCCGATCGCAGATTCCCTTCCTGCATACCGCCATAAACTACCGGCGAAATCCGCACCCCGCGACGGATAAAAAGTGCCGCCACTCCCCGCGGGCCATATATTTTCGAACTTGAGATCACAAAGAGGTCCACGCCCAGTTTTTGCACATCAAGATCCAAGGCTCCCGCCGCTTGCGCCGCGTCCGAATGAAAATGTATGGGCAAAACATTGCCAGCTTGCTTTCTCTCCTCGCGCGCGCATCGAACAACTTTTGCAATTTCCGCAAGCGGTTGAATCGTTCCAATCTCGTTATTGGCGTACATTACTGACACAAAAAAAGTATCAGGGCGAACCAGTTTTTCCAGTTCGCGAACTTCAACAATCCCATTTTTATCTACTGGAGCTAAAGAAACATCAATGCCGTCTTTCTTTAAAGCTTCGGCAGAATTAATCATCACATGATGCTCGATCGCCGAGATAATAACGTGCCCCTTCGCATTCATCTGTTGCAGATGCGACTTGACGGCACGTGCCGCGCCAAAGAACGCTAAATTATCGGCCTCGGTACTCGAAGCTGTAAAAATAATTTCTGCATCGCTTGCGTTTAAAACCTGTGCGATGGACTTGCGCGCGTTATCAATCGCGTCCTTAGCCACGCGCCCCGCATGATACAAAGCCGCGGGATTCCCAAATTCCACCTCCCAATACGGCTCCATGGCTAATTTCGCCCGCGGGTCAATGGGGGTTCCACCGGCGTAATCGAGATAGACATGCCGCATGGCGTCTTTAGACATAAAAATAAGATGGCTTTGCGATAAATTTTCAAGATTAAATCTAACCGAATTTAATCTCCTTCGCAAATACACCTTCACTTTTCCGCGGCCGCGGAAAAGTGTAAGCGGATACAACGCCTTGCCAAAACCAATAAGCTTAGGTATAATTAAATTTATCGCAGAGGCTGCAGTGCACCTCCATCTAAAGGAGATACCGCTTGACCTATACCGCAGACGTCTACGTCACCAACGGTACCGGCGGTCGGAAGGACGCAACAAGACTCACCACTTTCCATGGGGAGATGGCACGTCTCGCCGGAGACAATAACATCCACCAGCGGCTGCGGCAGCTCGAAGTCAGTATCATGGCGATGAGGGACGGAAGAATCACCGCCGAAGAGTGCCCGGCGCTCTCTACCGAGATTCTCCTCCATCACGCCGACACGCTCCTCGACCGAGTCCGCGCCATGGATGACGGCCAGCGGACCGAGTGGGTCAGCAAGGCTCGCGCTTCTTACGAGCAAGCCTGTGTCATCGTCGGGCAGGACATCTTGCCGAGAGTCCGCGAGCGGATCGAGTGCGAGGAGCAATTCCTCGCCGCCGCTGCCACTACCACCAACGCCGCCTAACAAAAGCGAACAGAGACTCTGCGATCGCCTCGACCCAAGAAGACCTGGGCCGAGGCGTTATTAATTCCACGGGATTATCTTGAGTAATTCTGTCCGCTATTCCCTATCCGCAACATTCTAAGCGAAACTAGCCAACTTTTCTTCATCGGCCTGCACGCCATAAGCCTTTCTCTCGAGTTTCTTAAGCAGTATGGGAGATAAAATATGTTACCGGTAATTTCTTAAGTTCGGGTGACAGGCAGATGGCAGGCGGGGCTGGCGGTGGGATCACTGGACGCTCGCTAAGAGCGAGCAATAAAAATAGAGGCGTGAAGAAAAGCGGACTAGTTGAGCGTCTTCTCTCCCGGCTCCCATTCGATGGGGCAGAGTTTGCCGGTTTGGAGCGCTTGCAAAACACGAACTGTCTCTTCCACGCTGCGCCCGACATTGTTATCAGACACTACGACGTAACGAAGCACGCCTTCCGGGTCAACGATAAACGTGCCGCGAAGAGCCACCGTGCCCTCGGCTTCTTCAATGTCTATCTCGTACTCTTTCGTCACCTCTTTGTTGAAATCGGCAAGCAACGGAAATTTTAGAGATTTAAACTCGCGTTCGATCCAGGCGCGGTGCGAATGCACCGAATCCACCGAGACTCCCCAAACATCGGCCTTCAGCTTCTTGAACTCGTCGAAGTGCTTGTTAAAGCCGTGAATTTCCGTCGGGCAGACAAAAGTGAAATCCAGGGGATAGAAAAATATCACCGTCCATTTGCTTTTTTGCTTGGCGAGCGAATAATTTGAAACTTTTCCGTTTAACACTCCCTGAAGCGTGAATTCGGGAGCAGATTGTCCAACTTTTACCATAGTATTTTAGGAATTAGTTATTAAGCTTCCGCATTATAAATGAAAGCACGGCGCGTCCGCAAGTTTGAACCCGACCTTATTGTCTTAAGTCGGCAAGTTGGGCGGCGGGGCGCCGTAGTCCTCGGAATCCTCTTCATATTTTTGCGGCGCCGCGTGAGAAGCATCCCCCGCCGCGGCTGCCGGTTTTTCTGAAACGACAGCGGGCAATTTAGCCGATACTGCCATGGGCAACTGCTCCAAGTCCTTATGCGTTGCTTCGGGTACGCGGGCCGCGGCGGCGGTTTTTGATATAACTTGGTCCGCCGGACGCACCGACGGCGCCGCAATGTCCGCTGGCGGGAAATGGCTTTGTCTCTTTGCCTCCGCTTGCGCATCCTCGATAATCTTCGAACGCAGTTTCTTTTCAATCACAACCGGCTTGGCGCTTGGCGCCGCTTTGGCGTTCACCACCACTACAAGATGCGTTACCGCGCCGCGGAGATCCTTGCGTATGGCCACGGTCTTCACCGCCACCGGCACAAATGCCCCGTCGCGCCGGCGGAGCATCAAATCCTCCGGGAACACTTCGGAGATGCCGGTGGACAGAATTCTGGGGATGATCCCCGTAACCTCCTCTCCGTTCTTATGCACAAACGCCAAAACATTGGTAAGCGATTTACGGACAACGACATCCGCGTCCATTCCTGTCAGCTCTTCCATCTTGCGGTTAAACGCCGTGATCTTACCGGACTGCTCAACAATCACAATCCCCTCTTCTATGGAACCGAGCGCCGCCTGAAAAGCTATTTCCGCCGCGCCGACAGGGGTCTTGGCCGGATGCTCCGGCGCTGTTGGCGGCACGGTTCCCCGCGCCGCCTGCGAGAGCCGCGCGGATTCTTGCGACATCTCTTCCATATAACGGTTGAATGCGGACTGCGCCCGCCGGAATGAATCATCACCGACATTCTCGCGCATGCGATAGCTGAAGTCCTTCTTCGCGATAGCCGAGAGCGCATCCGAAATCGGGGCGAGATTAAAACGCGCCGGTTTTAATCGCCTGCGCTGATAAAGACCAATAGGAATCGAGACGGCAATGCCCAACAATCCAACAAGCACCACGTTAGTGAAAAGCTCGTCGAAAAACCTGCCGATCAGCTTGTCGGGTTTTGAAATCACCAGCTGAAATTCGCGCACATCGGATTCTCCGAGCGGAGAAAAGTCCAACGCCAGCGGCGTTGAGACAATGAATGACGGCGCCGCTGCAACGGAAACCATTTCAAAAACCGTGGCGCTCCTCTCGCCGACCGAAAGCTTGCTGCCGCGGAGCCTCCCGCCCTCAAGCGTCGTTTGGCGAATAACGCCGGCGGTGCTAACGATGGTCACATCAAGTCCCGAAAGATTCTTGATTTTCTGAAGCCCAGCATCCGGCGCGGGGCTGGCGAGCACCAATTTCACGGCGCTTCGCATAAGCGGCAAAATACCTACGAGCTCGCGCTTTTCGGCCTCCACCATTGGCGGCACGACTGTCCGGCTCACCAAAATCACCAGCGCCCCCACGGCAAAAAACACCGTAAAAATCGAAATGAGTATAAAACGCATATGAAAAACCGGTATCTGATACTCTACTCCTTATCGCCCGACTCGCCAATGCAATTTTACCCCGTTACCAGAAAGCCACGGGCGCCTGCCTGCCGGCAGGCAGGGAAGGCCGTGGTAACGGGGTTTACGAAGCTCCGCTCTAAACTACCTGCGGTAGAAAAACTTCCTTGTTTCTTCAACTATCACGATGGATGCGGCTATTGCGATAATCACGAGCCATTCGGATAATGCCAGCGGCACGGTCCGGAGAATTCTTTGCATTACCGGATGGTATACGGCGAATATCTGGAGCACGATGATAATAAACGTTGCCCCGACAAGAAATTTATTCGAAAACGGATTTGTTTTAAAAATTGATTTATCCTCCGAGCGGCAGTTCCAAGCGTTGAACCATTGGAAAACAGCAAGTACAGTGAGCGCCATCGTCCAAGCTTTTGCCATGTCGGTTTCGTAATACCGGCTGAAAAGGTAAAGAGCCCCAACGGCCATCGGAACGGCCATAATAATCATGCGGTAGGCCATCAATTTATCAATCAGATATTTTTTCGGCCGCTCGAAACTTCCGGAAAGAAGCCCTTTTTCCTTCGGCTCCATGGCGAGCGCCACGTCAAGAAAACCGTCCGTCACGAAGTTAAGCCAGATAATCTGCGCGGGAAGAAGCGGGAGAGGAATACCCATAAAAAGAGCTCCAGCAATCGCAAACACCTCGCCCATGCTTGTAGAAAAAAGATACAGAATTACCTTCTTGATGGTTTTATAAATCCCTCGTCCCTCTTCCACCGCAGAAATAATGCTTCCGAAATTGTCGTCAAGTAGCACGATATCCGAGGCCTCTTTGGCAACCTCGGTGCCAATTTTCCCCATGGCGACACCAAGATCGGCTGCCACGAGCGAGGGCGCGTCATTTACTCCGTCTCCCGTCATAGCCACGATCTCTCCTCGCGCCTTATACGCCTGAATGATGCGAAGCTTATGCTCCGGCGTTACCCGCGCAAACACCAAGACTGACCCCAATTTTTCTGAAAGCTCTTTTTCCGTCAAAGCATCAATGTCCCGCCCGGTAAGAATAAGGTCGCCATCCCGGAAAATTCCTGCGTCCCGCGCAATAGCTTCGGCGGTAACCTTATGGTCTCCCGTAATCATTACGACGCGCATACCCGCCGATGCGGCGTTCTTGACCGCGCCCGCCGCTTCCGGACGCAGTGCGTCTTTCATCCCCAAGAACCCAACAAATACCAAACCGTCAACGCTCTCCGGTTTAAGCGTTTCGGAAGACATGCGGCGCTGGGCCACCGCCACAACGCGCAGTCCTTCTCGAGACAGGGAAAGGAATATTGATTCGAGTTCTTCCCGTTCTTGCTTCGACAGCGGGAGTTCCTTCCCTTCGCGCCAGACCTTATCGGAAAGTTCAAGAATCGCCTCGGGCGCGCCGATGACAGAGAGAAACGGGCGGTTGTCTTCTCGATACGCGGTCGCATGATATTTGAGCCGATAGTCGAATGGGATTTCCGCAACAATTGGCGACTCGTAAATAAGCTCGTCCTTATGGAAACCGAGCTTCTGGGAAAACACGAGGAGGGCGGCCTCGGTCGGGTCGCCGCTGATACGCCACTCCTTCCTCTCTTCAGAAAACATCACCCGAGCATTGGCAGAAAACGCCGCTAACTTGGCGATGAATAAAAGCTCGGGATGGTTAGCGGCATCCACTGCGGCCCTATTCAAAAAGACTTCTCCCTTCGGCTCATAGCCGACGCCCTCTATATCAAATGTTTTTCCGTCAACATAAGCCCGCTGGATCACCATTTCGTTTTTGGTGATCGTTCCGGTCTTATCCACCGCAATGATTCTGGCCTGCCCCAGAGCTTCAACCGCCTGGAGTTTTTTAACGAGGGCGTTCCGCTTAGACATCCGCCAGACGCCGGAGGCCAGCACTAGAGTCATTACGATCGGAAGCCCCTCGGGGATGATGGAAACCGAAAGCGACACGACGGTGGCAAACATTTCTACCACGGTTTTCCCGGAAAAAACGCCGACGAGAAAAAGAAACGTGCTGATGGCGGCAACAGCCGCAATAATGAGCCTCGACAAGTAACGGATATTCGCCTTAAGGGGAATCTCCGATTCAATCGCCGTGATTTCCTTCGCAATTTTGCCGATCGCGGTATCCAGCGCCGTTCCAGTTACGACAGCCCTGCCGTTTCCGGCGACAATATGCGTGCCCTTAAAGATCATATTCCGCTGTTCCTCAACGCTCGCGCCGGAATCCAGCGCGTCGGCAACCTTATGAACCGGCTCCGACTCGCCCGTAAGAGCCGCCTCATCAACTTTCAGATTTTGGGAGAGCGTGATGCGCGCATCCGCCGGAACCTTCTCGCCCTCTTGCAGAATGATGATATCGCCGGGGACAATTTCAATATCTGAAGTGATGATTTCCTTGCCGTCGCGGAGCGCCGTGGCTTGGGTCTCCGTGAACCTTTTCAGCGCAAGCAGCGTGTTTTGCGCCTTGCCTTCTTGTATTGTCCCAACAATCGCGTTGAAAAGAAGAACGGCAAGAATGATCGAGCCGTCAACGGTTTCTCCCATTATAAAAACAACCGCACTCGCGGCAAGGAGGATATAGATGAGCGGACTTTGGAATTGGCGGAGAAAAATAACCGCAAGACTGTCGGCCTTGGCTTCCGGCAGCTTGTTCGGACCGTATTCCTCCAACCTCCGGATGGCTTCCTCGGCGCTCAAGCCCCGCTTGCTGGTGCGAAGTTTTGCAAAAACATCCGGCAGCGATTGCGTATAGAAATTATTATTCATTCTCGTGAATGAAGCTCCGCGAGTTTACCCCTGCTTAATAGATTAGTTTAATTTGCACTATCCTTGCAATGAGTCCCTAGCGCCTACGCTATATTCATACACTTTTACTCCGGCAAGTTCAGGAGCTCCCTCAAGAGGAGTTAGCATAATTCCATCTTTATCGAACGGTCTGATGCCTTCTCTGATAGCAGCCGGAACTTCGTGAAGAATAATGTTTTTGGCCAGGCCATTCTTCAGCAAAAAGTTATTTAATGTCGGGCCGCTCGATACTAACGCATCGGGCGCAATGGCGAGAGCGTCTTTCGGAGAATGCGCGACGATATATCCTTTCTTGGGACGGAAACTTAGGTTGCCGCTAATTACTATCTTCCTAATCGGCAACTCTTCCAGCGATTGGGAAAATTCTTTGCCGTATTGCTGGACGGCGTCGTATGTTTTTCGGCCCATTATCAATGTCCCGTATTTTCGACAAAGATTAAGAAAATTCGGCCACAACTCATCCGGAATAAAATCCTCGCCGCCGTCATGCTTAGCAATAAATCCGTCGGATGAAATTACGTTGTATAAAGTCAGCATAGCGGGATAATTCTATAAAAGCTTTAAGAATTCCTCCGCAGTCATCCCGGCTTGTGTGATAATCGTCTTTAGCGTTTTCGGAGTTAAATCTTTCCGATGAAATGGTACGGTAACTCTTAAATTTTGGTTATTGATATGACGAAGCTGGATATGACTTCCTGATTGATGAAATTCATAAAAACGAGCTCTTTTAAGAGCCCCCAGCACAAGAGATGACGGTATACGCGGAAGTTTCGGCATACGAATTTATACCGCCACTTTAATTCTTTCTCTGTGAATTCCCGATTTAGAAAAAGGTAACGCTTTTTCTTTAAGAAGCGCTCCCAGATAGCACCGAATTGCGTCTTTTGCCATCTCTCGTGCTTCTCTCAACGAGTCGCCTTCGGTAACCAATCCGGGAAGCTCCGGAACGGTAACGGTATATCCAGCGCCGTTTGAATCAAAAATCACAGCGTATTTATAGATTGTTTCTTTACGTTTTTTCATGCTGGTAGTCTAACCCTTGCGATAAGTACGTCAAGTATTTGCAAGGGGGCTTAACGGATTAGCTTAATTTTACAGCACCGAGACTACGCATCTTGAGCGCGATAACCTATCTCAAATCAGTCTATTGAGGTTCAACCTCGATCATAAATGGTGGCTGACCCCAAATCTCAAATCCATGGTCGCCTCGATACTTCCAACCTTGGCTGGTCTCTGATGCCTAGTACCCACCTAGGTCAGACCGCTAAAGGATTATTCGGACTCTTTCAGGATACCAAATTGGGACACCCTAGTCAGCCTGTCCCGAGTGAACCGAGGGAGCATCAGTAGACAAAGTAGACACTATAAAAAGGGGCTGTTTTGTGTCTACTCCATCTAATCGTACATGGCTTTTTAGCGCTCATTCGTGTGAATCCGAAAAACGAGGGGCTCCTAGATTCGAACCTATGACCTCTTATTCTCCTCGGCATGAGCTGTGATCTCGATATTGCAACTCTTATGTCCCCGGCACCACGTTCACCCCGTTAGAAGTAGGGTGCGAATTGCGTCCGCGACTTCTAACGGGGCAAGCATTGGTATAGTTCTTTATTGCTTGCCCCGAGCGCTGTCGAGGGGTCTTTTTGAATTACCTTGACCATGAATTTATTTTTTTCAATACGCCACTCGGCTGGCGCATTGGTCGGAGAGAAGCAAAAACATACCAACATTCTCAAGTTTGTAAGGGTGTTTTTCGTAGGTGTTTCAAATTTCCAGAATTTGTTTTTCTAACTCGGCGAGGCGCGTGAGCGCAGCCATCAGTCCGCCTCTTTGCGGAGAATTTAATTCCGAGAGTTGGACGAGAGATTGTTTGAGAATTTTTATACACTCTTCTAATACATATTTTGTGTACTGTGAGTC
>Ga0209542_10004771_pt1 | contig 27623 bp, 37 predicted proteins | sample RifCSPhighO2_01_FD_184028 | JGI IMG/M metagenome (GOLD analysis project Ga0209542, IMG submission 184028) | Soil microbial communities from Rifle, Colorado - Rifle CSP2_plank highO2_0.1 (SPAdes) (version 2) | ecosystem: Environmental > Terrestrial > Deep subsurface > Rock core/Sediment ...
ATTTGCTCCAATGTAGTGTATAATTGAATTGAAGTCTTCATACAGGGTGGTGGCTTTCCAAAAAGGTTGCCACCTTGACTTCATAGTAGCATTTTTATCATTTTAGAGCATTTCGTAATTCAGAGATCATTAGTATCCACTAATATAAATTTTACAGTATATTAATTCCGAATTTTTTTAGTTCAATAACCAATGGTAATACGAGAAGCCCGACAATATTAAAATAATCTCCTTCTATTTTTTTAACAAATAAAGCCGCTACGCCTTAAATAGCATAACCTCCCCCTTTATCTAGTGGCTCTCCCGAGGTAACATAAGCATTAATTTCTTGCTCTGGAATACTTTTAAAATATAATTTTGTTTCTACCGATTTTGAAACTTGTTTTCCTGTTTTTGTGTCAATGATAGTAAAACCGGTTATTACAGAATGTGTTTTGCCGCTAAGTTTTTGCAGTATAATTTTAGCATTTTCTTTTGTTTTTGGCTTACCAATAAGTTCTTTGCTAAAAACACAAAAAGTGTCAGCGGCAATAATAATTGCATCTTTGTGCCGCAAAGCCACATTCTTAGCTTTTCCTAAAGACAAATACTCCGCTAATTTTTTTGGATTCATTTTCAAGCTCATATCTTCTTTGTAATTACTTGGATCAACTTCAAACTGCAAGCCAATCTGCAAAAGCAAACTTTTTCTTCTTGGAGAGGACGATGCTAAAACTATTTTTCTCATTTTTTATTTTGAAACTTTAAAAATGGATTTTTCATATCAAAAGTTATTTCTGGTGTCTGACTATCTATAATCTCGTGCGGTATATTATACTTTTTACTATATAGTAATCCAACAGCGCAAAACCAAGCCATTGAGTAATCGAAACCGATTTTCTCAGAAACTTCTTTTACTCTTTTTTCTGATTTTCCCTCAACTTCCACAAATGGTTCTAAAAATGGCCATTCGTCAATACAAATTTCAACATCATCCAATATCCATATTTCTCTTTTATTTTCTTGATAGGCTTTTTTGGGGCATCCAATTGATTTTAAAAACTCTTCACCTGTCTTAAAATCATTTATGATTAAATTTATTTCTTTTTGGTCTTCTATTTTTTGTCCATTAATTTCTTTATAGCTCATGGTTATTTTATCTTGTTCATCTCTAACCCTTAACCAGGCATATTCTTTCTCGTGACCCTTTAGTAAGTTAAAAACAACTCGCTTTTGTAAAAACTCGGGTTTAATTAATTTCGCTCCAGCGTTCTTTAATTTATCTCTTATTTCTTCCTTATTTATATTTACAAATGTCGCTTCGTATTCTACTTTCATTTTACTTTATACATCATAATATACTCGCTAACCAGTTTACCTTTATATTGAACCTGACTTGATAGCTTAGCCACATTTTTAAAACCCATTTTTTTATAAAGATTAATCGCTGGTTTATTATTTGTATACACTTCTAATTGTATAATTTTTGGCGCAGGATGCAATTCTTTTTTAGCTAATTTTATAATTTCAGCCATTAAATATTTGCCCAATCCTATTTCTCGGTAGCTATTCCTAATTGCAATACCAAGTTTTCCAATGTGATTTTTTCTCCATTTTTCCAATTCTATACTAACTGTGCCCACTATCCTATCGCCGTGTTTTGCAATAAGAAAAACTTTAGTTTTTCTCTTTGTTATTTTTAATATGTTCTCTAAAAATTTTATTTCATCTTTCAGTGTCGCTTTTTTGTTCATTAAAAGTTTTGCATCTTCTGCAACAAAAGAATTAATATACTCTTGAAAATCTTTGGCTTTTTTTAAGTCTGCCTTATTAATCTGCTTTATTACCAATTTATTATCTCCGAATATTTTAGTCTCCATATTTTTTACTTTGCTTTATTTAAGGCTTCGTTGCAATAAAAATTAACCGCATTAGTTAAATAAACTTTACCCCCTTTCCTTTTTGCCCCCTCAAAGGTACCTGACCCCTTCTGACCCTTCTGACCCCTTTATCCTTTATTTAAGGCTTCGTTGCAATAAAAATTAACCGCATTAGTTAAATAAACTTTACCCCCTTTCCTTTTTGCCCCCTCAAAGGTACCTGACCCCTTCTGACCTCTTCTGACCCCTTTACCCCCTTGACCCCTTTACCCCCTTTACCCCACAATTATTACTTGTTGTAAATTTACTATTTCCCCTGGTCGAATAACAATATAATCCCCCCTTTCAAGTACAATTCCTTTTTTATCACCAACTTTACCCATGATTTTTCCTTCAATAATAAAATTATACTCCGTGCATAAAACTTGAAATTTCGGCTTATGCTTATACTCTTCTCTTTTTTAAACTCCCAATACTTTACCTCAAAGTCATCCCTTTTCGTTAGACTTGGAGAATCAATAAAAGAACCAATAAACCAAAAAAAGTTTTTGGGACCCTTTATTTTTCCGATTTCTCCCCAAGTATTTTGGGTGATTTTATAATTTTCAGTATCAAAACTATTTTCTGTCATATTTATTTCTAAATTAATTTTTATTCTATGATGCAATTTCAAAAATTCTTTTTACTAAACTTGTTCTCGCGTAAAAAGCGCGACTTGTTGATCCGTGTCCCGCCCCTTTTGTTCTGGCCTGTATCCATTTTCCGTCCGTGCCAGTCAAGGCACTAAAACCCTCTGCGATAAGTTTATTGCGAATGAAGTCATAATCAGCTTTGATTTCTTTTATCAATTCATCATCCTCGGCAAAATCTAAGCTCGCTACTTTTAGCAAAGTTGCCCCTCGGAATTTGTGCCGTTCCACCGCACTGCACAAAAAACAATGGTTTTTAGCTTTGCCCAACAATGACTTTCAAAAAATGTTTTGGTTAGTGTAGCCATAGTTGAAATTCGGGATAAGTTTCTTTGTCATAAAATTGTAGATACTTGTCGTCTTTCCAAACAAGCTCGGTCAAATTTTCGTAATCATCACTATATCCTCGGCAGACAACCAAAAGACGGCTGAAAGGATTCAACCGCAGAACGAGTTTTGCAAAAAATGGCGAAAGTTGTATTTCCATAATTATTTGAGCCGATAATTTCCTCGGCTGGTAAATTCGAGATAGTCCTTGTCTCGCAATACTTGGAGTTGCTGCCGAATTTTATCTTTGATGTGGCGGTTATCGGGGTGTTTTTTGCTCAATTCATTTTCAAACGCATACATGTCGTCAAGTGAAAATTCTTTGCGACCTATTTTTTCAACGCATAGCATCGTGTCCAATAACCAACCTTTTGCACTGATTTCTTTTTCATCACGCAAGAAAAGTGTTTTCTTCCAATCCGACAAAACTTTTTCCTTTGCTTCAATCTGTCCATCTCGAACAAAAAATATCTTTCCTGTTTGTGGGATGTGATTGAGTAATATGTTGCAACCAACCCAACCAGCACGGCGAGCGGTCGGCGAGAGCGGTTTTCGTTTTTCAATTATTTCTGGAACGAAAAAATGTTTCGGAATGACAAGAAAATTCAGGACTTTAAAACTTTCCAAGTCATAATTCAGCAAGAAGAAATTTGGGTTATTGCTACTTTGCAATCGTTCAATCATTGTGTGATATGCACCGTCCACGATTTTTACGCCAACGCTATCCTGCTTACTTTTTAATTCGTAATCTTCTTTGCAATTTGAGCAATAGAAATCTGCGACTGGTTGATTGTTCGGATACTTTATTCAAGTGTCCGCAGTTCGGACAAAAAATTGCACTATCAACCCATGCCTCACTTAAAACACGAACCTTCTGCGATTGGCTTGTGTAATTATCCGCAAGTTGTGTATCAAATGATAATTTCATAATTTAATCCGTTACTTTTGTCCCATGCTCCTTTATTCACGCTCACTTGTCGTCCAGCGTGAACAGTAAAGCCACCATTTGATAGAAAGTAAGGGGGATCGGCAAAGATCATATCAATAGAATTTTCGGGGAGTTGTGCCAAAATATCCAAACAATTTGCATTGTATAATTTAAATCCCGGCCTACCATAATACAACTCCCGAGATACGGCATCATCAACTTTTTTATTTTGTTTTATTATTGTTGCGTCTAGCATAAAATATCGTGTGACATAGGTGTGTCTTTATCCATTTTACATCAATCTTTTGCAGAAAGCAAAAACACGTATATACCAAAGTTTTTACTTTTCATAAAATTATTACTTTGAATTATTATGTAATTCAAGTTAATTTACGTATTTACCGCTAAAAGCTATCTTCCATTAGACGGCTTGAATCTACTTCTTTTTTGAATAAATTTTAACCCATAACCTATAAATAAAAATCCACTGGTACAAGTCCGTGGATTTTCATTTATAAATTGCTATAATTTGCCTTATTACCAATTCATTTGGTTTTATATGCTTACCCTTAAAGTCAAACCAAACTACCATAAAATCTTCCTTTTTTATTTTGCGGATTCTGCCTATTTCTGGATCTTGAAGATAAATAAATTTACTATCTAGCCCAACCAGAACTGAATAGTGTCCATCAGTAATTTCTGAATCATTGTAATCAGAGCGACCACGAGTAAACCAATCAACAATTACCGGCACTCCCCGTTTCAACCATCTTTCTATATCTTTAAAATTGCTATTTATTTTTATTTTTACTTTAAATCCTAATTTTTCAGCGGCTTCTTTAATACCCTTAGCAGTTGTACCTAAATTTTTATTAGTTTTACACAGTCTGCCAAGCTCCCTTTCTGTTTTATTAACCCCATAATAAGAAAGTAAAATTAAAAGTGAAGCCGGACCGCAATAACCGCTAAGGGTTTCTTGAAATGGCTTTACCCGTAAAAATATTTTTTTCATAATTATCTAACTAATAAAAGCAAAGCGGCTCCGCCAGATTCTATATGCCCTCCGGATATTTTCCCAACCCAATGGTTTTCATAGTCATACACTCTGCCATCACTATTAACTGTTCCAATATGATTCCCGGCTTCATAAACGTATCCCCTGCCGTCAACATGCCCTAATTTTTGACCCTTAATGTCAAAAACCTCCCCATTATTTAAAACAGACCCGATAATAACATTTTGCAGATCGCGAACCTTATTATCTTCTCCAATTGTTGCCATTTTATTGCCCGATACGTCTAAAATATCTCCCATAATTTTGTTTGCCAAATTTTTAAAAATAAAAATTTGGCTTTTTAAATATTTTTATTATGCAAATTGTAAAAAAACAAAGAAACAATTATTAATGTAAAAGCGGTAAAAGCCATCATCGGCATGGTTATATAACCAAATTGCAAAACAAATCTTTGGGTACAAGAGACAGAATATCCGACAGCCGAACATGGTAATGATGGGACAAGGCCTAATTGCATAACATAGTGGTAACCCGCAATAAGACCACCAATAATTGATAGTACTAAACCATATAGTCCTATATTACGATCTTTTCGCCAAAGCGCAATGCCAAGTAATATGGTTTGCGGATACATGAATATGCGTTGAAGCCAACAGAGTTTGCATGGTTCATATCCTGCAATTTCAGAGTAAAATAAACTGCCTAAAGTTGCCACTAAAGAAACGATAAAAGCAAAAAGCAATCCATTTTTTCCAATAAAATCAAATATAGAATTTAATTTTTTACGAAAAAATATAAAGCAAACAACCACAAAAATTAATAGTATGTTAGATAAAACAACTAATAAAGAAAGCGCCGAATTAATAAAAGATATTATTGTCATCGTTGGTGTTTAATGTTGGATTTTAGGTGTTAAGCCGTCGTTTTTCGACGTCTAGTATCTAGCACCTAACATCTATTGTAATGGACACCCTAGTTTATCTGATAACTCTTTTAAAGATATCTCTCCTTCTTGCCTTGAACCATCAGGGAATTCCCAAGTAGGATATCCTTGAATATTTGCTTGTTTGCAAACCTCAAGCTGTCCCCTGCTATCGGGTGTTGAGCATTCAATATATGGCAAATACTTTTCAGATTTTCCAAATAATGATTTTTGGTTTTGGCAGTGAGAGCACCAAAAAGCCCCATAAAATTTTGCTCCTTTATCTTTAATGCATTTAGCAAAGTCATCTAGTCTGCCAGGCTGGTTATTTTGCTTTATCAAAAAATAAACTCCCGCCCCAATTGCTAAAATAATAAAAATAACTATTATCCAAATTTTTAATTTGCTTGTCATATTGTTTTTTAAATTAAACTACTTTGAATTACGAAATACTTTCATGGTATTTCGTAATTCAAAGTAAATTAGTTTGGGTTTTTAATACTTCATCATTTATGAGTTTTCTATAAGAACAGTGTTCGCATTTTTTTCCCGAATTTGGCGGCTCATCTGAATCTAAGCATTTTTTAATATCTAAAATAGTTTTTTGAACCCAAGAATCATCGGCAATGTAAGGAATTATTGTTGTTTTAAATTCCAACTTATTACTAAATATTTTACCGTGGTCTTTAATTCCATTTGCGTACACAAAATATCCAGTTTTTGAAACATTAAACCCCAGTTGCCTAAAAATCCACTGATAAATATCCATTTGCCTTTTATATCCATCTTTATACTCGCCATCAAGCGATACTTCACCATTAGTGCTAGTGGATTTATAGTCAACGATATGAAGTTCCTCTGTTTTTGTATTTTGCCATATATCATCAATAATTCCGCAAATATTTAAATTAGTGACTTTATTTAAAACAGAGGCTCCAATTTTCTGATTAACATCATCTCTCCAAATATGCAAGTTTGGATGCCAAAATGGTATAGCATCAATATTATATAATGTCATCAAGGTGTGGGGCTTGCGCTGATCTCTAAATCCGTCAAATTCATTTTTAAAGAGCGCATCAACCGCGCTATTTAAAGACCATCCAGGCATTCCGGGCCTTGCTATTCCTAATCTCCTGTCTAAATAAAAACATTTAGGACATTCCAAAAAAAAGTCAATTTTTGACCTGCTTAAGTTAAAAGGTACATCCGACTTAGCATCATAAAGATTCTTCCTTCTTTTTTGCATCATCTTTTATTATTACTTATTATAATTAGGATGTTCTAATTATACTTAATTTAATTCAAAAAAACAAATAAAAAAGTCCCAACCTTGTGATTGAGACTCAATGTTTTTGCTATTTTAAAGAACTATTGTCCCTTATTCATTCCTTCTCGAAAAGGGATATCTTTTGCGGCAAGATCAATAAGATCTACGCCGTACCTAAGTTGATCTTCGCGCGTCAGATCTTTATAGTTTTTCACCCTTTTAATAACAGGCCTATGAGGAAGACCTGTCCTAATCTCATCAGGATACTGCAATCTGACTCTTGGCGGAAGATGCTTGTACCGTTCATCATGATCAAGGTAATAAATCAGTTCCATGTAGCGTTCTCCTTTCAAAGAGGTTTATAGGTTATCTTTATACTACTACAAAGTTATATTAAACTCAAATTACATTAAGCAAAAAATAAGCTGTTTTATTAATCCATTTTTCTTTCATTTTTTCCGACTTCTGTCTGATATTATTTCCTATTAACAAAACAAAGTATTGTGGTTCGTCTTTCCAAATTATTTCAAGCCCAGAAATAAGCTTTGAAACTTCAGAAAGATTTTTACCAGCAAGCTCTTTTTTTGATTCAGAGTAAAGATAAACTGCATTCTTCTCGACTGGAGTGAAGTGAATATCAAATATTAATACCGGCGTATCCATATTGCCAATACTACTAAGATATTGTTCATAAGTAATTGTTTTATCAAAGCCCAAAGGGTTATCGCGACGTGCTTTTTCTGCCACCTTTTCTTGTAGTGCATGATAAGTGGGTCTTGTTTTCCAAAGACTCAATATATTTTTCTTTTTACGATAGAAAACAGCTTCTTGGACCATCTGTATGTATTGGTCACTAGATTCTATGCCTCTTAGTATATTCCACATCCAAATATCATCTCTTAGTGCAAATTTTTGCACATTTTCAATACTAAATTGCTCTTTGGTTATAATTTTTAACGTTAATGCTTTTTCAATTAAAAACCTTACAAGCATCTTTGTGCAAATAACTTGGTGATGAAAATGTATCCAAGTATAGGTTCGATACCTATCAAGCAACAAGGCCTCCATTGAAGTCAGAGCTTTTTCAGAATATGCAATAAGTCAGCCGTTTTCATCTTGTTCAATAAATACTGAGTCACATAATCTTCTGATATCGTAATGTCCATACTCCCCGCCTGCCAAAAGTCCATCTCTTTGCACAAAATCAATGCGATCAGCATCGACTTCTGAATCAATGATAGACTTTACCAAAGAAAGTGGATGGCTAGGCAAAAAAGTTTTTTCTTCTAGAAGTCGTGGTAGTGAAGGACTTATAATATCAGTTGTTTTCACGTCCTTAATAACTTTTTTTGCAATTACTGCTCCGAACGCTTCGTGCAGTTTCTTAAAACCTTTTAATCCTGTCCATTCTTCAATGGTTCTAAGATAAGCTACTTTACTTCCTGTAAAACTCTCCATTGCATACTCAAAAAGATGGCTTAATGGAAAATGTCCTATATCATGTAAAAGTGCGTATAATCTGCAAAGCTCAACAAAATCTTTTTCTTTGCTAATGCCTGTTTTCCGTTTTAACTCCCTCTTGTAGTCTCTCCATTTTGGGCTTTTGGTAAGTGTTTCTGCCATCATACCAGCAACACGACACACTCCAAGCGTATGCTCAAACCGTGAAGTATTCATTGACGGATAGACATAGAATGCGACATCATTTTGTCTTATATGCCGAAGTCGCTGAAAAAATGGATGATTTATTAAAGTAGCTTCTTCTTTGGTAAACAAGATTGTACCATGTACTAAATCTCTAATTCGTAAGACATAATCTAGTATGGAAAACCCTCCTTTTTAACTATCAAGTTGTCAAAGCCGAGAAACGTTCCCAGCGAGCTACCACTAGCCTAATAAATTTTATGGGGTATGTCAAACAAAAAACATTGAAAAAATGTTTTTTTATTTTTATTACTTACTCGCTCGTTACGCCATTAAAGTGATCCTGTGTGTCAGCTATCGCGTCTTCTTTGGTTTTATGCACCGTGTCTTTTAAGTGTTCTGGTGGAGAGTAAATAGTGTACAATTTCATCTGTCCATCTGAATTATTAATAACATTGTGCTTTGCTCCGGCTGGAACTACAATAGCAAAATTATCTTGGACATCATACAAAACTCCATCTAAAATGGCTTTCCCCTTACCTTGTTCAATTCTTAAAAATTGGTCTACCGTATGTACTTCTTCTCCTATATCCTGGCCAGGATTTAAAGACATAACTACCAACTGGCTGTTTTTACCGGTATAAATAACTTTGCGAAAATTATTATTTTCAATAGTTTCTTTTTCAATGTTTGATATATAACCCTTCATTTTAATGCGATACTAATATACGAATACATACTAATAATACTAATATGACAAATATAGTTTGATTATTCGGATGTCTTTGTAGATTAATATTGCTTTTATTATGCTAGTATTTTATCAAAAATAAAAGTAAAAGTAAACGGCGTGAAAGAAAACAGCGGCGCCTTAAAAAGTGCCGCCGTTTTTATTATTTACCTTGAATCACGAAATACTAACAACACTTGCACATTCCAGATTTTTCTCCTATTTTCATAAAACCTGCAACTATAACTAAAACTGGCCAAATAGTATTTACTGAATTTTTATCAAATATGCCCCATGCGCCTAGTAAAAAAGTTAAACCAAATAATATAACTAATACTGGCATAACTTTATGATGGGCGCACTTGCAAATATTTTTTACGCCTTGTATATTTTCCATTTTAGGTTTTGGGTGTTGGGTTTTGAGTGTTAGTATAGAAAAACATATCTAGAACTTAACATCAAACACCTAACACCTATTTATTATGACCTTTATTAAACCTGTTGTGTAGCAATAATTCTACTACAAATTGAATATTTCGGCTGCAAACTTGCTATAATTCGTCGGCTTACACGTTGTGTAAACCTCCTTATTCTATCAAATTTTCGCTCGAAATATTCAATTTTCGCCACGAAAATTATTACGCAACAGATTTATTGTATTTTACCATAAATTAGGCATCAATAATAGTATATAAAAACGTTATTTGACAAATTGTTAATTAATATTAATATACAGATAGATGTTTTAATTAGTCCTTTGAAAAGAGGTGCCAAATGGAACAATTTAGAGTTGAAAGACTTTTAGAAATGGACTTTGAAAAGGTTGTGAAAATTGCGAATAAAACTTTTTCTGGTCTAAATGATTTTGAATATGCAAAACTATGGGTAAATTATAACTCAATAAGTTTGCCCGGTCACTGGCAAATACCACATTTTTTTGTATTAATTTGCACAAATGAAGAAGATGTAAATATTTCTCCGGTAACTGAATACTCAAATGTTAAGCCTAACGAAAAAATTGTTGGATATATTATATGGTTACACGAAGGTGGACTTAGGGATGGAAATATTATTGAATTAAAACAAATAGTTATTGAGGAAAGTTATAGGGATAAAAAAGTAGGGAAAATTCTTACTAAAGAATCTTTTTTAGAAATGCAACGATATTTTCATGCAAGGGGCCATTGGATAAAAATTGTAAAAGTCACTACGGGGTCTAAAAATATACCTGCAATAAAACTCTACGAAAACGCATTGGGCGCAAAAATTGAAGCTACTTTAAGGGATTATTATGGTGAAGAAAAAGACGAAGTCATTATGATTGCCAGATTCAATAAAGGCTAGCAAATTTATAAATATAACCGCCATAACAAGCGGTTTTTTGTTGAATTTTACTAACATAAAAGCCGCTGCTTCTGGCAACGGCTTTTACTTTACTTACACTTTGAATTTATGCGCGTGTTACATTTTTTGCTGCTGGACCCTTTTGGCCTTCTTCAACATCAAAATTAACAGCGTCTCCAACTTTTAATTCATCAAATGATACACCTTGTAAATCATTAGCATGAAAGAAAAGATCTTTGACTTCACCTTCGCGAGCGATGAAACCAAAGTTTTTTTCTGTAAGAGTTTTAATTGTTCCTGTCATGATTAGATTTTTGGTGTTGGATTTTGGGTTTTAGATCGTCGTTTTGCAACGTATAAAATCTATCACCTAATACCTAACACCTATTTTATTTTACCTTGCCCCGATTTTCACCGACTTTGCCAATATTAATTGGAAAAATCGTCCATCGATAACTCAAGATTTTTTATAATCAACTTTGAATTACGAAATGCCCATATAAAATGATTTTTCTTGTCTTTCCCTCAAATTCCAAGAAAATATTTCGTAATTCAAAGTAATCAAGAATTTTTTAGAAACCCGACCCCGTCTCTTTAAATACAAGTGTTTTGATATTAGCATTTAATACGCTTTATGTCAATAATAATTTCATAAAAATAGTGTTTTTTTATATTTTCAAGAGCAAACAAAATCCCTGCAAAAGCAGGGATTTTGTAATAAATATTAGATATAAATTATTTTGTGCCTTTTATAAAGTTTATAATGGATTTTTGTCCAGCTATAAAAAATAATATTGCAGGAAATATAATAAATTGCTCTATTAATTCAACTGTTGAACCACTTATTGCAAATAAATGAAATGTTTCGTTTATTATTTCCCAAAAATGCTGAACTCCTAAAAGTAACAGGAACACTCCAATAAAGGTTATGCTTTTTCCCGCCTGAGGACCACCTTTAATATAAAATAAATAAAGAGCACCAATAACGCCCAATAAAAATGCGATTAAGTGGTGTATGCCCAATTGTTCCCATGCAGACCCTGCTAATATGCCAAATAGTCCTTCATTTAGGATGGGCGCAAAGATAAACACTAGTATTGTAATATTTAACATTGCACCAAATACGATAACATCTTTAACGCCGAATCCCTGTGGATTGGGAGATCCGATAATTTTTTTAATTCTATATCCACCCCAAATCAAAGAAAGAAATCCTAAATAAGCAATGATATGCCAGAAAATATGAAGAGTTATATCTTCTAAGCTTGATTCATATAAAGCAACAAAAACATTTGATAAGCCTATTAAAAAAAGACTCATACCAAATGATATGAAAACAACATTCATAATGCCTTTTCCGATTTTTTTAACTATATATAAATTAAGACCCAAACCTATTAATATAGCCCCATAAATTAAAAGCTGCATGAATTGCGCTATTTGTTCTATCTCCATATATTTTTTATTTTTTAATTATTTTACTTAATTTTATAATTATAACATACAACAGCAAATAATTGTAAAGCTTTAACTTGTGGATAAGTTTTTTTTGATGCAATATTATTTTGTGTTATAATATTCTAACGTATAATATTAAAAAGTCGATTACTCACTCAAATAATAATTAAAAAAAAATAAAAATATAAAAATTATATGGAAAATCAAAATCAATATGAAGAGTTAATAACAGAAGTTATTGAAAAACAATCAATAATTTTAGGACCAGATATTGCTATTTTAAAAGCGCGCAATGTATCAGAGTTAGTTATAGATGATCAAGGCAAAGTTACAGAAATTAAAGGTGATAAAAAAGCCGCTCTTCAAAAAATAATCAATGTGTATGTAGAACTATCTGGCATGATAGTTAAAAATGCGTTAAGTTCTATTTTTGAAAAATATCCAGATGTTGAAAAAATAAATCTATAAAAATTATTCTTTCTTTGTAAATGGAAATACTTGTTGCATTATTTTTAGTTCTTTCCTCTATTTTAATAATTGGTGGTTTTTTTTACTGGAAAATAAACAAACTAAAAAAGGATGTAGAAAAAAACGAACAAAAAATGCGCCGAGGTATGTATGAACTGGCTATTTTAAAAGAACTGGGAGATAGAACCGGTTATTCTTTAAATATTCAAAATATTATTGATATTATAACTGGATCACTAAGGCAATTTATTGACTATAGCGTTACATCATACATATTTGTTGAACCTGAAAAGATTATTTTTAAGGCTCACCTTGAAAAATCCGTTTCGCGTGAGTTTATAGACAGCATTAAAAAAAGAATGGTAAGCTCTTTATCTGCTATTTTGAACAAAGATTTTAGCAAGACACGCATAGAAGAAATTCTTTCTGGCGCTATTTTAACTGAATATATGAATGAACCAGTACGTTCTTTTTTTAACATTCCTTTAGTTATTGGAGGCAGAGCTGTTGGAATTTTAACGATTGCAGACACTAAAACTGGACTATATAAGGAAGATGAAATGACTATTTTGTACAAAATTACAAAACAGGCATCTAGCGCGATTACCTCTCTTCAAGAAGTAGTGGAAGCAGAGCAAAGAAAATTAAACGCAATGGTGTCTAGCATAAATGAAGGGGTGGTAATGACTGATAAGGACTATAAAATTGTTGTGGTAAACCCTGCCGCTAAAATTGCTGTAGGACTTGGCTTAAAAGAAGATGTTTCTATTTTTGATTTTATTGAAAAATTAGGAGGCAAATTTGACATTAAAGAGAAACTTGAAGAAAGTGTTAAATTAGATAAATTTTTAACCGTTGACGATATTTTAATTGATGATCGTTTTTTTCAAATTTTTGTATCTCCAGTTAAAAGCAGCTTTGGATTATCAAAAGATGAAATAATAGGAGCTGTGGTTGTTTTTCATGACATAACTTTAAAAAAGCAGGTTGAAAAAATGCGTGATGATTTTACCTCTATGATGGTTCATGAATTACGGTCTCCGCTAGATAATATTAAAAAGATAAGCGAATTATTGTTAAAAAAGAAAAAGTCAAAATCTGATTTAGAATATATGGGTTTTATTTTTCAAGATTCTACAAGAATGCTTGAGCTTGTTAATGACTTGCTAGATGTCGCCAAGCTTGAGGCTGGAAAATTTGAAATAGGCAAACAATCTGCTGATATTATCGAAATTATCAAAGAAAGGGCGAACTTCTTTAAAACGAATGCTAAGTTTTCTAAAGTGGCGTTAGAAACATATTTTGACCCAAATACTCCTTTAAAAATTGAATTTGATTCATCAAGAATTGTGCAAGTGTTAAATAATCTTCTTTCAAATGCAATTAAATTTACTCCAGAAAAAGGTACAGTTTCAATTCAAACTCTATTACACAAAAAGGGGCAAAATATAGAAGATGAAGCTAAGGTAATTGGAGCGAAATGGTTTTTGAATAAGAATCTAAAAAATATAAATAATATACCAAACTCTTTAATTGTGGCTGTTACAGATACTGGAGTTGGTCTTTCTCAAGATAAAATTGTTCAACTTTTTAGCAAATTCAAACAGTTTAGAGTAGCTATAGAAGCAGGAGAGAAAAAGGGAACAGGATTAGGACTTGTTGTTGTGAAAGGAATTGTTGAAGCGCATGGAGGAGTAGTTGGAGTAGCATCTCAAGAAGGCGTTGGGAGTAGCTTTTATTTTAATTTACCGTTATTATAAAAGTTAGTAAAAATAAACGTAAAAAACCCACTACTATTAGTCCCGCAAAACGGGACAGTATGAGTTAGGTAAAAATATATGAAAAAAATATTAGTTGTAGAGGATGATTCAAAAATGAGAAAAATGCTTGTTGATGCATTTAAAGATAGTGGCTTTAAAGTTGAACAAGCAGAAAATGGAGAGGAAGGACTAAAAGTAGCCTTAGATTTTAAACCAGATTCAATTTTATTGGATCTTATGATGCCTATAATGGATGGTTTAACTATGTTAAATAGATTAAAAGAAGAAGAATGGGGTAAAAATATACCAGTTACTATTTTAACTAATTCGGGAGAATCAAGTAAAATAGCCGAGGCATTAGAAAAAGGAGTTTGTAAATATATAATTAAATCCGATCTTTCAATTGACGATATAGTTAAAAGGATTGGAGAAGAATTACAATAAACATTATTAAAAATTTATTATCATCTAAAAACCGCTGTTTATAGCGGTTTTTATCGGTAACACGGTAAATATACTTGACATTTTTAGGTTTTTAATGTAGCATTAAGTATCCTAAATATGGGACAATTAAATATATATTATGAATAAACAAACAGTAAATCCCCCACCAATTGAAGGGGAAATAACTTTTAATGGACTTGGCATAGCGCCAAAGATTTTTGATGTGCTTTTAAATTTGGGATTTAAAACCCCAACCTCAATACAACGCAAAGCAATCCCCGTAGCTATTGAAGGAAAAGATATTATTGGAATAGCTCAAACTGGCACAGGTAAAACCTTAGCTTTTGGTATTCCTTTAATTCAACAAATTTTAAAAACAGGCAAAGGAAAAGGATTAGTTATTCTACCAACTCGTGAATTAGCATTGCAAGTAAATGAATCTTTGCAAAAAATAGGCAGAAGTTTTGGCATAAAAACAGCCGTACTAATTGGAGGCGCGCCGATTTGGAATCAAACAAAATCACTTCGCGAAAATCCTCATATTATTATTGGAACTCCAGGAAGAATAACTGATCATCTTAACCAAAAAAATTTAAGCTTGCATAATGTCACTGTTTTAGTATTAGATGAAGCAGATAGAATGTTTGATATGGGTTTTGCCGCGCAAATAAAAAAAATACTAAACGTTGTTCCTCAAAATAGGCAAACAATGCTTTTTTCGGCAACTATGCCAGATGATATTGTTAAAATTGCCAGCAATCATATGAAGCTCCCCCTTCGCGTAGAAATAGCAAGAGCCGGAACTACTGCCGCAAACGTTGAACACGAATTATTTGTTGTTAAAAAAGATCAAAAAAATCCTCTGTTAAAAAAACTACTCCAAGAATATAAAGGAAGCGTTTTAATCTTTTTAAGAATAAAATTTAATGCTAGGAAAGTTTGCAGTGACTTACGCAATAGCGGTATTTCTGCGGCAGAAATACACTCAAACAGATCGCTTAATCAACGAAAAGAAGCCCTAGAAGGATTTAAAACTGGTAAATACAGAGTACTTGTTGCAACCGATATAGCATCGCGCGGAATAGATGTTAAGGGTATTGAACTAGTTATTAATTTTGACCTTCCTGAAAATCCGGAGGATTATGTTCATCGTATTGGAAGAACTGGCAGAGCCGGCATGGCAGGAAAAGCTATTTCTTTTGCCCTACCAGATCAAGGAAGTAAAGTAAGAGAAATTGAAAAATTAACTAGGCTTTATTTGCCTATTTCAAAATTACCTGATTTGCCACTTCATACAAATAATCAATTTACTAATCCAAGCATTACCAATAAAAACAACTATTATCCACAAAGAAGCAATCAATCAAAAAACTTCGGCTATAGAAAAAGGAGATAAGTTATTCATATAAGAGTTTTTCCCCTAATAATATTTCACCTTCAATTACAAAATAGACTTCTGCCTATTTTATAAAAATTAGGCTGTGGCCCAAAAAAATTGTTCCAGTTATATTTTGTCTAATATAACTTCAACAATTATTTTTCGGTCCTCGCTCTAATTTTTATTTAAAATCCATCAAAAGTTCTTTTGTAATTGAAGGTGATTAAGTATTTTTTTTACAACTTCAATGCTTTTTTCATCTGCAATTGAAATTGGAATAATTTCTTTATCTATTTTTTTAAAATTATTTTTTATTTTTAAAATATCTCCTTTTGTCACTTCGTCACTTTTACTTAAAAAAATACATTCTGTCTTTTTTAAAAGCAATTTATTATATAATTCTAATTCTTTTCTTACAACTCTATAATCCTCAATAGGATTTAATGATTCAGCCGAAATTAGGTGAAACAATACTTTGGTGCGTTCTATATGCTGTAAAAATTTAATGCCAAGTCCCTTGCCCGTTGCGGCTCCTTCTATAATGCCCGGTATATCTCCTAATATTAAGTCAAAATAAACTCCTAAATTAGGTTCTAGTGTTGTAAATGGGTAATTTGCTACTTTAACGCTGGCATTGGTAAGTATATTAAGAAGGCTAGACTTCCCAACATTAGGCAAACCAATAAATCCTACATCGGCAATCATTTTTAACTCAAGGCGTAAATTAAAAAATTCTCCCTCTCTTCCTTTTTCAAATTCTTTAGGAGTTGTATTAATTGCTGATCTAAAAAGAAAATTTCCTCTGCCTCCCCTGCCTCCCTTTGCTATCAATTCAGTCTGCCCTATTTTTGTAATTTCAATATCTCTTTTATTATCAAGATTATGAATAACGGTTCCAACTGGCACAAATAAAATTAAATCCTCGCCATCGTGGCCGTCATTAAACTGAAACTTTCCATCTTGACCATCATCTGCCCTCAAATCTTTTTTAAAACGAAAAAACCTTAAAGCTCCAATATCAGAAACTCCCTTCATAAATATACTTCCCCCTCTTCCGCCACTGCCGCCAGTAGGTCCCAAAGACATTTTGGTTTTATTAAATCTTACTGTTCCATTTCCCCCTTTGCCTCCGGCAACTGTAATTATTACATCGTCAATTATCATATTATGAATTCTTATTGCTCAATTAGTTTTTCTACTTTTTGTTTTGCTTCTTCTAATAATTCTTTTGCTTTTTTTCGAGCCTGATGAGATTTTCTTACTAAATCCGCAATTTTTTGTTGAATATCACTATTTAATTTCGGCAATATAATTCTTTTTAGCGAAGAACTTGGTATTGCCGTTAAAATTGTGCCTTGCGCCTCTCTTTTTAATAATGCTTTTATAATGATAGATTTTATTAAAATTAAATTTACTTCTGGTTGAAAGTACTTTTCTCTTAAAATAAAAAATCCCGTAGAGCCAACTAAATCCTTAATGTCTTTATTTATTAAAGCAACTTTATTTGTTGAACCTTCAACAGAGGAAACAATTACATCGTTTTTTTGTAATTTCATTTTCGCTCTACTTGGTAAATCTTTTCCTTTTATTATTTGAATATCATCAACTATTCCTAAATTTTCGTTCACATCAGCTAATTCAATATATTTATATTCTTTTTCTGGATTAACCTCTATCTTCATATTTGATATCTCAATTAAATTATCAAAACTATCAAAACCATTTTTATAGTTTTTAATTTTTGAAATTAACTTTTCGTATTTTAACTGAAAATACTCTGCATCAATGCGGTAAGCTTTCTTAACTTCTGATAAATTAACGATAGAAAATAGATTTTCCTCATTTTTAAAATCTTTTAATCCTAACTCTTCCAAAAGTAAATTTTCAGCTTGAGAATAAAATAATTTTGAATTTTCTATAAAATTTTCTGATTGATTTATAATTTTTTCAAAATAAATCTGTTCATTATTTGAAATTTTAGGTACTTTCAACGCATTTAAATTTTCTCTGCTAATCAATGGTCGCGCACTTCCTTTTTCTATTTGTTCCATTAACAAATAACCGACTTCTGAATTTAGTAAAACTGAGACATAAAAAGGATTTATACCCTTAATTTTAATTCTAATCACATTGTCGCTGAACGTGGAATTTTGGAAATTTTTAGTTACAACAGAACTATTCCCAACGCCTTCGCCAACCCTTACAAATAACAAATCTCCATAATCAAGTTTTGGATGATTTTTTACGTCTGTAAAACTCAAACCATTTTCATCAATTATTATCGGTCTTACATTTTGAGTTCTAATAAATTTTATATAGTTATTATTCGCAGTTTGATTAAGATTTTTACCACTTCCAAATTCAACAATAATATCTTCAAAACTTAATGAATTTTTTTCTATAATATTTCTTAGTTTCAAAAACTCTGGCTGATAATATTCAGCATCCATTCTCAAAGCCCCTTCAAGCTGCGATTTTTTAATTATTGAATAAGTAATCATTTATATTTATTCTTTGAAATAAAAATGAATAGCAGTACCGAGCAAGCCAGATAATGCTCCCAACACTAAAATCAAATCAAGTAAATCTCTAAAAGTAATTTTTTCGAAAAAAACTAAAAAGCTACCCAGAGATAAGAATACTATGTATAAAATACCAATAAGCCAAACTAACTTATTTGCAATTTTTTCACGAGCATTTTCCCGCAAAACACCTTTTAGCTTTTCGTCCGTTACAGTTGGGTTTCTTAATAAATCTTCAATTTTCTTTTTATGGATTTCCATATTATATTTCGTCAAATAGTTTTGCAGGAAAAATCTTTAGCTCTCCACATTCGGTACACATGTAAACAACCAGGGGAATCCCACTTGCTGGTAAAAAAGTAATCCCGTTCCCATTATTATTTTTTTCGACTTTTGTAATTGCGAAAACACCTTCAATTTTCTGAAACTTTTTATTATCACAATTTTTACATTGCCCTAAATGAGGATTTTTCATTTTTTATTTTTAAAAACTAAATTTTTGTTTTTTGGCGAATTCAATAAACGCTTCGGCAATTTGATCTAAATCGTGGTCTAACACTTTTCTGCCTCTACTGTCGTGAGCGTAATTTCCATTTTCGTCTTTTTTATATACATAATCACCGGAATTATCTTTACCGGCTTTTTTTGAAACCGCCATGAAAATGGGGTAATCCTTCAATGGTTCACCTGCTCCACCTCCCCATGCCTGCAAAAACAATACAGAGGTTTTGGTGCCCGTATGCGGCTTAAAAGTGTTCCCATGCAGTCCAACCACCGCTAAAATCCTAGCTTTATTAAAAAGATACTGACGAACATACTCCATATTAGTATTATTTAAAACTCCTTGCGGTAATACAATAGCAATTCTTCCACCCGGCCTTACCATATCTAGCACTCTTTCTATAAATAAAATATGGCGCTCTATTTTATTTACCAATTTACCCTTTTTTCTGCCAAATTCATATTGGCGCAACAATCCCTGGTCTTTTATTTCTCCGGCAAAAGGAGGGTTAGTTATTAAAACATCAAAACCAAAATGCCTAAAATTCTTTTTATTTTCTTCTTCTTCGGCATAATCTTTAAATTTTTCTAATCTTTGCAAGAGCTGGTGCCTTGCGTGCAATTTATCAGTGTCTTCGCCTTGCCATTCTCGTGAATCAAGTGAGTTTAATTTAAAAAGATGCGACCTGCCATCACCCGCAATCAACATCAAGGCCCTTGAAACTTTTGCTGTTTCATCGGCAAAATCTATTCCATATAGATATTCTCTTGCATATTCTTGCTTTTCTTCTTCTGATTTTAAGTAGTTTTCTTTAACATAATTCATACAGGCAATTAAAAATCCGCCCGAACCGCAAGCGGGGTCAATGACATATTCATTACTTTTTGGATTTAACATTTTTACCGCCATAGCAATAGTATGCCTCGGCGTAAAGTATTGCCCTTTTTTGCCTTTTGCAACTTCGGGAATTAAATATTCAAAAGCTTCGTCAATCACCATTAAATCAGAGCCAAAAAGCTTTGTTTTTTCCATTTCTCCAATAACAATTGCCAAATGCTCCGGAGAAAGACGGAGAGTGTCTTGCTCAAAAAAAGTTCCGGGCCATTTTTGCACTGCCAAACGGAATAAATTATTTATTGCAGAAAAAGTTTTATTTGGGTCTTTGTATTTCCTGAATAAAATTTCCCTGTCTTCTCTTTTTTGCGCTTCTATTTCGTCAAACAGTTTTGCGTAAATTAACTTGAAAACTTCAGTAAACACATCCACCCCCGCATTTGCTAAAACTAATTCTTCAATAATTTTAATAATTTCCTTTAAATCTGTTTTAGGGTCTAAATCGGCCAATGTTTTCTTTTCAGATAACAAGTCGTCTATGGTTTTATTTGCAGAAGGTATTTCAGAAAGAGTATCCTCAAAATTATTTGGGTAATTTCTATATAAAATGGTTTTTACTTCCCCGTTTGACCAAACACCAATTTCACAGCCTTCAGCATTAAGATAGCTTTTTAATTGGTCAATTCCTTTTTCAAAGTTTGGTTTTTTAACTTCAATAATAATATAGGGTGTTATTTTATCGTTTTTATATACTACAATATCAGCTCTCGCAAATTCTTTTGAGCCAAAGTGGACACTTTTTTCCGTATCAATTAAATCAAAGGAGTATCCATAAAATTTATTTAATTTATAAAGCCAAAGCTGTCTAACAATCTCTTCTGGCTTGCCATTTTGCTTAACTTCATCAAAAACGAATCTATTGCTCCCCGATTTTAAATCTTTTATATAAAATCTGCCTTTCTCTTCTTCAGTTATTTTTAAAATATTTTCAATATCAAAATCCTTAAATTCCTTCAAACTGTAAATAGTTTCAGAATCTTTAAATATTTTATCTATTATTTCTTTTGTTTTATTTATTTTTTGCGTTGGCATTTTTTTGATTATTATTTTTTTTACTTTTTGAATCACTCAGAAGCGAGCCGATCAAATCTGATCTTGTGTAATTATTTGTTTTGTAGATTTTATATCCACTATATGTAATTTTTACCAGCATAAAAATAAAAGCTGCAATAAAAGCTCCGCTAATAGTCGCCCCCGTAATACCGAAAGGATAATAATTTGAATCTTTAAAAGTTGCTGTTAGTACGGGCAGTATGAATGTTACCGCAAGAACTATGTCTCCTCCAATGGTATTGCGGAGTTGATGACTTTTTTCAAAATCTCGTAATTTATTATCCAATATAGAGGGGGGTACAATTATTAAACTTTCTTCTGTATTGTCATAAGGTTTAGGATTTTGTGATTTTAGTATCGGCATTTTCATAAAAATTAAAATTATTTTACTAACTTCCAATAACCATTTTTTAAAATTGATATTACTTTTCCTTTTAATTCCATTTCTTCTGTAAATGGAATCACGGGGTATTTAGGATTTTCTGGTTTTAAATAGACATAGGGTGGTTTGTCGTCCGACATAAACCTTTTTATGGTAGCCTCTCCGTTATTATTGGCAAGCACAATATCGCCAGAAATAAATTCTTTTTCGCTTTTTACCAGCACCACATCATTATTATCTATGCCCGCATTTATCATAGAGTCACCAGAAATTTTTAGAAGGAAAAGTTCGCCCTTAAGTTTTTTAACATCCGAAGAAACTGACTGCCATTCTCCTAAAATTTCATTTGCCTCCATTGGCATTCCCGCCACTGTGACACCTAAAAATGGAATTAATTGAGGTTTGTCTAAAATATCATAACCCAAGGGCAAGATAGTTAAGCTACGAGCCGAAGCCTCATTTTTTTTAATGAAACCTTGTTTTTCTAATTTCGCTAAGAAATCAATAATTGATTGATTGGAAGAAACATTTAAAGTTTCTCGCATCTCTTCAAAAGTTGGGGGATAACCAGTATTTTTAATATAATCATAAATTACCGATAACAAATTTTTTTGTTTTTTTGTAATTATTTTTTTATTCATAGCCATTATAATATAATACCCGACCAAAAGGTCGGGTGTCAAATATGGTACTGTGGATAATTGAAAATTAATAATTACAAAAACTTTCCTGACCATAGCACTAAAATTTCAAGGAAATTTAGTACTCGGTCGGCAAATTCCTAGAGGAACTTACCGAGATCTAAAATTTCATCTATTTTTATTTTTTCTACAAAATCCGGCATGTGACTTACCAAAATAATGGCGCCTTCAAATTCATTTATTGCCTTTGCAATTACAGGAATGTGCCTAAAGTTAATATGATTTGTTGGTTCGTCTAAAATAAGCAATCCGGGGCGCTGCAAAGATATAATAGCAAACGCAACTAATCCTTTTTGCCCCTCAGACAAACTTCCAATTTTGGTCTTTAAAATTTCTGCATCTATTAAAAATCCTGCCGAGTGCGACCTTAAACTCTGCTCTGAAATATCTACGCCATCTGTTAATTTTGAAAGCGCCTGATGAATAGTTTCATTAAAATCTAAATTTGAAAAATCCTGCCTATAATATCCGATTCGTAAACCTTCTTTTGTGTGCTCGCCTTTCATATACCCACTAGCTAATTTTTCTAAAAGCGTAGTTTTGCCAATTCCATTAGGACCCTGCAATAATAATCTGTCTTTTTTACCTAATTCTATGTTAACTTTTTTTTCTAAAAACTTATGGTTTTTTACGATAGTTACCAAGTCTAGTTTTAACAAAACCCCGCCAATATCCTTTTGGCATAAAATATTAAAATTTTTAATTGTTTTGTCTTCACGTCTTAATTCTACAATATCTTCTTCTAATTCTTCAATCTTTTTTCTCATTTTACTGGATACGTCTCGCAAGTGTCCCCCTTTTTGGGCAAAGAAATTTGCCTGTTCTTTCCTATGTGAAATATCTTTTTCTAATCTGGCATTTTTCATTCTTTCTCTTTCTAATCTTATTTTAATTTCTTCTACCACGGTAAAATAGTTTCCGGTGTATTGCTCAACTTTTTTTGAAAAGATATCTAAATATAAAACCCCTTCTGTAAAAGAATTTAAAAAGTCTGCGTCGTGAGAAATAACTATGCAAGTTTTAGGATAATTTATTATAAACTTTGTTAAGTGGTCAATACCAGCTTTATCTAAATTATTAGTCGGTTCATCTAATAAAAGTAAATCAGGGTTTTGTATTAAGGCAGAAGCCAAAAGCAGTCTTGCCTGTTGTCCGCCAGATAAACTTTTTATAATTCTATCATGTGGAATTTTAAGATTTGTTACTTCTAATGCCTCATCAATTTTTGGATCAATATCATATACTTTTTTCGTAAAACACTTTTCAAAAAATTCTCTTACCGTCAAATTAAGTTCTTCTCTTGGTATAACTTGTCTTGCAGTAGCAACAGTTAAATTATTAGCAATATTAACAGCTCCAGAATCTGGCGTTATCTTTCCCATTATTAATTGAAAAATAGTGCTTTTGCCCGCGCCATTTTGCCCCATTAAAGTAATTTTTGATCCTTTACGCAAAGAAAAATCAGCTTCATTTAAAATTGTTTTGTTTGCTCCCCATTCAAAGGAGACTTTACTAAATTTTACAATTGTTTCGTTGCTTGACATTATCCGTACATTCTACCTTATTTTTAGCCAAATAAACAGCATTCTAATTGCAATAAAAACCCCTGGCATTAAAAACTACCAAGGGATAACGAAAAATTCTTCTTACTATATTTGATATTCAGGTTCAAGATAAAGTCCTCTACGTTTAGCAAACGCTTCAGCCCCGCCAAATTTAACATAGTGATTAATTAGTAAATCAGGGTTTCTGAAAAGTTCCCACTCATCACAACTATGTTCTACCATTGTCATAGACCTATTTAATGGGCAGGTTAAAGCTTCAACAACTTGCCTCCAATTATTTTCGGAAAGGCTCATGTTTATCTCCTTAACAAAAAAAATATCCGCTCTATTTTAATAATATGCCTCGTTATAATTTTGTCAAATCTCGAATTACCTCGCCCTAAAGTACAGGGGGAGCCGACAAAAAATGGAAAGGAAATTTTTGGTTTTGCTTCGCCACTTCAGACTACGAAATGAGCTAGTTCTATTTTATCACTTATGGTGATACCTTGTCGCTAATTTCTCCGTCCTTGCGGCGAGACGAGGCGCTTCCTCTCCGCGTTTGGTGGTAGCTTGAAACTCTGTACCTCCGACCAAGTTCAGTGGTAACTCAAGAATTATGTGCTTGCCCCACCCGCCCTGTGCGCGCACAAATCCCCGCCGTTTTTAGGATATATTATAAAACGGCGGGGATTGCTCCCTTGATTGACCTCAAGAAAGCTCCTTTTCTAATTTATAGATATCCAAATCTGTTTGCCTTTGTAAGGCTAGTTCAATCTGATTATTTATATCAAGGGTAAATTCATTCCATTTTATTGGGTGGATGTATGAATGATCATTTCCAGTATGGATGTTTGTTTTTCCACAAGATGAGTTTTGGCAATTTGTCAGTTTCGGTTGATACCTGTTAAACATACTTAATCCTAGGATTTTAAATATATTGTTTTGATGCCAAGTCCTTGAGCGACACCACTATTTATTATTCAAATCATTCCTTTTTGCTGAATCATCAAGTACAGCTCGTATTTCTTCGCTGATAAAATTGTTATCCAAAATTCGCTTAAGCGCATTAAGCTGTCTTGGCAGAATAGATTGGCCGCATAATTCCTGCGCTCTGTCTGCGACTTTCCTGATATCATCGAAAGAGATGACCATATTTGCCAACCCCACCTTCTTTAGAATTTCAGCACACCCCATTTTGTCACTTACCAGAACCGGAATGCCTAAACACGCCGCCTCCATCGGAACATTCCCAAATGTTTCAAAAGTCGAAGGACATAGAACCAACCCTTGGGCTAAGTAAAATTTCTTCAACCCTTCAGCCGTCATTGAGGGAAGCAGTTCTACCGTCTTTGGCATCTTTTTAAGATCGGCGTCTGGGTTAGTCACGAAAGAAGCGGTGTGACGCCATTTACGTTTTTGCAATTCAAGATGAAGATCAAAAAATTTATCAAAATTCTTAATTTTTGAATAGCGTCCGACCGCGGCGATTCTTCGCTCAATAGATGCATCAACAGCACTTGGATCAGTGAATATATTTGCGACAGGATTGGGTATAACATAACTATTTTTTATTCTACATTTCAAAACCAACTGCTCAACCGTCTTTTTACATAATTCAGAGGGGAAAATTATCTTCATGGCATTCTTGATCACTGCTTTTTCCATCGATAAAAATATCTTCTTCATTTTTTCAGGATAGTGCTCGGTTTCTTTCGATAACACTCCTGAATACCATAAGACAACCGGAAGTTTTTCCGCTTTAGCGGCAATTGATATGAGCCATGGCAGATAATAGGTGCCACTTAGCAACACAACGTCAGGACGAGTATCCTTGAGGATACTTTTCATGATTTTTATCGGCTCTTTGTAGATGTTTTCAATATCTCTAATCGTCGTACTGCGTTTGAGCGCATCTATCAACGGCAAATGATGGATATTGAGGATGTGGTGATCAAATACTTCCGGATCAAAATGCCTGAAAAGCGTAGGCCCTTTCATGTATATCCGACTGGTCAATTCTAAACCGATAAACTCATAATCAAGCTTGTATAAATAATTTACCATGTTGAGATTGAAAGAAGTGATTCCTCCGACATTATCTCGTGTTAAATTGATTGCGATTTTCATAATGATGGTGTTGATTTAGGGTTAAGCGTTTCTTTGATTTGTTGAGCTAATCCGCTTGGATTAAAATTGCCGTGATTTTCCAATCTTAAGAGTGGCACACCGGCTTCACGCAGAATACGCTCTACTTCACGATCACGTTCTTGCCGGTCCGGACGCTCATGTGATTTATCGTCCAGCTCATTCTAATATACTCCCGAATTAAAACCTTCGCAAACTTTTGAAATTATTTTACCAAATATGATACACAAATCCAAAAAGCGAAATCTGAAATGATGCGCCCCGCCACTATTTTTCTGGGGCAAAGGAGGCGGGGCGACGGACTCGCCCACGCGGAGGAGGGGTCTGGGGAGGAATCCGCGCGGACTTAGGCTTTCTTTTTTGAAAAAATCGGCGGCTATGTCTTCACGAAATAACAAAGCCAGTTTATTTTTCGTTCATCGTCTTCGGTGTGTACTCATTTTCACCGCCATTTAAAGTTCCAATAGCACCTTACTATCTTCCAACGTCAATTTTTATTACCTCAACTTTACTGTGGGAATTTAGACTGAGACTAACAATTTGGAGTGCTAATCCTAGCACTCCAATGATTACCATTGCTATGGTCAAAATCAATATATTTCTATTGAGTTTATCGGTTTGATTTTTGTATTCTTTTACAAAATTTTCAAATGAAGCTGTTTGCTTGTTGTTTGTATCTAATTGAATATCTCTAACCTTATCTTTGGCTCGTTGATAAGTTTCGGATTTTATATCTGCTTTGTTTCTTATTTCTATTAATTCAAACTGATTATCAATCTCATTGATGTTTTGCTCGTTACTCATTTTAGTTCTTTTTTAAATATTTCTGGCTTTGTTTTTACCATAAAATTTTGGTTAAATGTTAATTGTGGATAACTCGACTTTGATTTTCTACTTTTGTTCTATTATAATTGATGTGTGGTAAATAAGTCAAGTCTATTATGTTAACAAAACGCCAAAAAGAAGTCCTCGACTTCGTAGAAAGTTACACGACAAAGAAGGGATACTCTCCTTCTTTTGAGGAAATCAGAAAACGACTAAAACTCGCTTCTGTTTCAACTATACATTTTCATATTTCAAAACTCAAAGAAGGTGGTTATTTGGGAAATATAGAAAATAAAGCTCGTACCATTAGCGTTGCGTCTAAAGAGCCGATGGTCAAAATTCCGCTTTTAGGAACTATCGCCGCAGGAGAACCAATAGAGGCAATTCAAGAAAATGAATTTATTGCTGTCCCTAAAAATATATTACCTAGTAGCGGTAATCTTTATGCCTTGCGTGTTATGGGAAATAGTATGATTGATGAAAATATAAAAGACGGAGATGTCGTCTTGGTAAAACAACAGGATGTTGCAGAAAATGGAGAGCGTGTCGTTGTGCTGATAGATAACCACGAGGCAACACTAAAGAAATTTTATCAAGAACGAGGATATATCCGATTACAACCAGCGAATAAAACTTTTGAGCCGATTATTATTAGAAAAGATCGCGATATTAAAATTCAAGGTGTTGTTATTGATGTTATAAAAAACGAGGAAGAATTGCAGGCAGAAAAAATTATAACAACAAAAGAAGTAAGAAAAGAAAAAAAGCTACCACTTAATCAAATAATTTTAGGAGATGCCGTTCAGGAACTAAAGAAAC
>Ga0209542_10004773_pt1 | contig 27613 bp, 35 predicted proteins | sample RifCSPhighO2_01_FD_184028 | JGI IMG/M metagenome (GOLD analysis project Ga0209542, IMG submission 184028) | Soil microbial communities from Rifle, Colorado - Rifle CSP2_plank highO2_0.1 (SPAdes) (version 2) | ecosystem: Environmental > Terrestrial > Deep subsurface > Rock core/Sediment ...
ATATTAAAATTCTTCCCGGAGACAGAGTAAAAGTAGAGATGACACCATATGACCAGACAAAAGGCAGAATTGTTTACAGGGTCAAATGATCCAAGGCGGGCACAGCAATATGAAAGTAACATCATCAGTTGTCAAAAGATGTAATAAATGTAAAATAGTGAAACGGCGAGGCCGAATTTTTGTCATTTGTGAAAATCCGAAGCACAAACAAAGACAAGGATAAACATTATGCCTAGAATTGCAGGAAGAGATTTACCAGACCATAAAAGAATCGATATTGCCCTGACCTATATCTATGGTATAGGCAGGACAAATGTGAGTCCCCTGCTTAAAAAAGCATCTGTCTTGGCAAACAAAAGGGTAAAAGATCTATCGGAAGAAGAAGTAGGCAGAATTCAAAAAGTCATCGATTCAGGACTCAAAGTAGAAGGTGACCTGCGAAGTGAAGTATCCGAAAATATCAAAAGGTTAAAAGAAGTAGGATCCTATAGAGGCGTAAGGCACGCCCGAAGCCTACCGGTTAGAGGTCAGCGTACCAGATCTAATGCCCGTACCAAGCGTGGACTTAGAAAAACCGTTGGAGCACTCCGAAAAGAAACTAGAGCAAAATTAGGTCAACCAGGAACAAAAACAGAATGAAAGATCCAAAAATAAAACGTACCATAGAAAAAGGCAAAGTTTTTATTACTGCAACATTTAATAATACTTTAGTAACAATTACCGACAATAAAGGTAATACTTTAGGCTGGGGAAGCGCGGGAGGTGTGGGTTTCAAGGGTACCCGAAAATCCACTCCCTTTGCAGCAACTACAGCAGTTGATCAGATAGCCAAAAAACTCATCAATCTATATGGCTTAAGAACCGTCGATGTATTTATCAAAGGCCCGGGAGCAGGCCGAGATGCCACACTGCGTGCCCTCAAAAATGCAGGACTAAACATAACTATGATAGCAGACGTTACTCCCATGCCTCACAATGGGGTAAGACCCAAGAAAAAGAGGAGAGTATAAATTATGGCACGATATACAGGACCAAAAAATAGACTAGCAAGACGAGAAGGCCTAGATTTAGGTCTGAAAACTACTGGAACCAATGCCTATAATGAGCTTTTAAAAAGGCTGAAAATTCCCCCCGGTCAGCACGGCCAGAAGGGAAAAAGAAAACCATCAGATTATGCTATACAGCTGCGGGAAAAGCAGAAAGTCAAAAGAATGTATGGCCTTTTGGAAAGACAGTTCAGGAAATATTTTGATGAAGCGACAAGAAATGTAGGTAATACAGGTGAAGCTCTACTGGAAAGGTTAGAGACACGGCTGGACAATGTTATTTATAGATTGGGATTTGCACCCACACGTGCCTTTGCCCGGCAAATGGTTACTCACGGACACGTCGTGGTTGATGGTCACAAAGTCAATATACCTTCATTTAAAGTAAAGCCGGGTAGTGTAGTTAACCTAAAAAACAAAATGCTCGAAAATATCTTAATCAAAAAACTCCTGGAAATGAAAGATCCTGTTATTCCATCCTGGTTGGAAAGAAAAGGTCCTGTGGGCAAAGTAAAACAACTACCTAGGCGGGAGGATGTCACAGAAGATATTACAGAACAACTTATTATTGAATTTTATTCGCGCTGACGAAGGAGGATATTTTATTATGTTGGAACCAAATTTTAAAGTAAAGGTAGATAAGGAAACAGAAAGCTACGGTAAATTTATTATAGAACCTCTAGAGCAGGGATTTGGGCATACGCTAGGGGTTAGCTTAAGACGCGTTCTTTTGACATCTCTCAAAGGCGCCGCAGTCACCAAAGTCAGAATAAATGGTGTTAAACACCAATTTTCAACCCTTCCTGGACTAAAAGAAGATATTGTGGAGATTTTATTAAACATTAAGAAATTAAGATTTAAGCTAACCAGCGACAAAGCAACCACGCTGAAAATAGCCGTCAAAGGACCAAAAAAGTTTTATGCCAAGGATTTGGAAGGCGATGGAAGTGTGGACGTAGTTAATCAAGATTTATATTTAGGTGAGCTTACAACTGCAAAAGCCAAATTCGAAGCCGAGCTGACTATAGAACCAGGATATGGCTATGTCACTCGGGATGAAAAAGAAGTAGGGGAATCCATTGGCACCATGTTGGTTGATTCTCTTTTTACTCCAGTTACCCGCGTCAACTACAAGATTGAAGCCACTCGTGTAGGGAGGATGACAGATCTTGATCGTTTGATTGTGGAAATCTGGACTGATGGAACCACTTCTCCTTCATTTGCCCTAAAGGACGCCGCCCGAACATTGGTATCCTATTTTCTTCAGATCTATGAACCAAAAGCCGTAGTTTCTGAAGGAGTGGCCGTAGCACCCTCTGTCTCTGATGAAGTCTTGAAAATGACTCTCGAAGAGCTGGATCTTCCGACCAGAATTGTGAATGCTCTCCATATAGGAGGTATTGACACGGTGGGTCAACTTCTAGGTACTCCCAGAAAAGAGCTACTCAGAATCAAAAATTTGGGCGCCAAATCTATAAGCGTGATAGATGAAATATTAAGACAAAAAGGAGTCGCTTTAAACGTCTAATATGAGACATAATGTATTTGGTAAAAAATTAGGAAGAGATATAAAAGAGAGAAAAAGTCTCTTCAAAAACCTGGTAGCCTCTCTTATTATTCACGGCAAGATTACCACATCAGTAGTCAAAGCCAAGGCAATAAGGGGCTTGGTAGACAAATTAGTCGTCAAAGCCAAAGAAGGCACTCTTGCGGCAAGACGTCAAATAGCTGGATTTCTGCAAAGAGGAGATGAAGGAAAAAAATTAGTCGATGACATTGCCCCCAAATTTAAAGAAAGAAAAAGCGGATTTACACGTATCATAAAAACTGAAGAAAGAAAAGGCGACGGTTCTCCTCAAGCTGTTATAGAATGGGTAGAAAAAGTGGAAGAAAAAGAAAAAGCCATCCAGAAAACAGAAAAAAATAAATAAACCATGCAAAAAACAACACTTCCCACCAAACAAAAAGATATTAAAAGAATTTGGCTTTTATTCGATGTGAAAGACCAAATATTGGGAAGAATAGCGACCGTTATGGCTCAAAATCTCATGGGTAAAAATAAACCGTATTTTGTCCCCAATCTTGATTGTGGGGACTATGTAATAGTCATTAATGCAGCAAAAATAAAAGTAACAGGAAATAAAGCCAAACAAAAAATATATGATTCTTTCTCTGGATATCCAGGTGGGCGGAAAAAACACACTTTTCAAGAGATACTAATCCAAAATCCAAAAAGAATAATCTATGAAGCAGTAGCCGGTATGCTTCCCAAAAATAAACTAAGAGATCAGATGCTCAAAAGACTCTATGTATATAAAGACGAAAACCACCCCTATCAAAATAAATTAAAAATTGAAAATTAAAAATTTTTAGCATATGCCAAAGAAAACCAAAGAACCTACCAAACCCAAAGAAGAAAAAACATCCTTTTATCAGGCTGTAGGTCGAAGGAAAGAATCTACAGCGCGTGTCAGATTAGTCCTCACTGAAGAACTGGTGCTTCATTCCAAATCCTACAAAAAAGGTGATGTGGTCATCAATAGTAGATCGGCAGATCATTATTTCCCCGGTAAAATATTTAAAGAGATGTATTTGCTGCCTTTCAAACTTACGGGAACTCAAGATCGCTTTATAACAACTGCGGTAATTTCCGGAGGAGGATTATCAGGCCAGCTTGGTGCTCTTACGCAAGGTATAGCCAGATCTCTGGAGAAGATAGACAAAGAAAAATATAGACCTCTTCTTAAGAAACAGGGACTTCTCACACGTGATCCCCGCACCAAAGAAAGACGAAAAGCCGGCTTCGCCCAAAAAGCAAGGGCAAAGAAACAATCCCCCAAGCGTTAATTTCTTAATTTTTCTCTCCTTTTTCTTACACGCCCAATATATCCTTTTTACTTGCCTGTTTTATCCTAATTCTAAACTAGCGGGATAGGACTACAAAGGAGGTGTATATCATGACAGATAGCAGGGGAGGTGCCTCAAGTAGAGGGGTAGTATCACCAAGAGACGAGATACCTACCAATCGAACCGAAGAGCCTATCTATATAGGCGATACTAAATATTGGCCGGGACACGAAAAAAAGCAACCCCATATAAAAATTGGTGGTGGAGCAATAGGGGAAGAGGAAGAAGAATAATGCGCAATAAATATTCCTTTTCAGTTGTATCAATCATCACACTCCTGCTTTTTTTCTTTGCCGTCTTCATAAGCAGTAATTTTTTTATGAATTTGATTCCAGAGCCTAATCCTGTGGGTGGTGCGCCTCCTCCTACTCAATCCCCTAAATATGCGGCAGAAGTCCATTATAAAGAAGCTGGTTTTGAGCCTCAGATTATTACACTAAAGTATGGAGAAACAGTCCTGTGGATAAATGATTCCATAAATGAAGGCATGTGGGTGGCTTCTGATCCGCATCCTACACATGATACTTATAAAGGCTTTGATCAGTTGCATGGTGTGGGGGCAGGTGTGGAATATACATTTACATTTACTAAAACCGGCATATGGAGTTATCATAATAATTTATCTGAAGATAAGAAAGGAAAAATAATTGTTTTATGACTCTTCAATGAGAAAATACACTCCCCCGCAAGGGTATACCAACTTAAATCAAAAATCGAAAGTGGGTATACTGCAAAAAATTCTAATCAGCCTTAGAAATTTCCTCAATTGGCTAATCAAATCCTTTTAAATTATTACTCAATTCTTACCGATTTAAGTTTATCTTATTATTATCATTCCCTATTATATAGAGAGGTCCAAGATAGGAAGTTTAGATTTGAGGAACTTTACAATCCTTGTCAGATCTCTGCCTATCAATGTCGGACTAACGCTTCCGCAAAGCCGTTTTGACTTTTTGGAAGCGTTATTTTACAGCTTCGTTCTTATATATCTATTACACAAAAAGTACTCACTTTTTATTGCTTCTTAATAGACTTTATAAAGAAAGGAGAACATATATGGCAACAGTTATAAATAATCCAGATACAGCAGACAACGCTGGCATAGGATTTCTGGTGGGAGTAATATTGCTTATTTTTGCAGCATTTTTATTTCTCTATATAGGACTGCCTCTTATAAGAGGAGTTGGTGCACCCTCACAAGGCGGAGGTCCCAACATAAGTGTACCAGAAAAAGTAGACGTGAACATTAATCAGCCCAAATAACAAGGTTTAATTGATTGGAGGTGATGATAGATGGATATATTACTTTGGATACTCTTCGGGGCTATAGCAGGATGGATGGCTTCAGTAATTATGGGTACCAACACCAGTCAAGGCACCGTTGGAGATATCATATTAGGCGTAGTAGGAGCTTTGGTAGGTGGTTTTATCATGAGTTTCCTAGGCCAACCCGGCGTCACCGGATTTAATATATACAGTCTTATAGTAGCTGTTATAGGAGCTATGGTTCTTATTTATGCCGGAAGAGTATTGAGGCGTTATTAATTATAAATTTTATATCTAATAAGGAGTATTATGATCGATAAAAGCAAAAATGAAGGCAAAAGCGTCCTTACACCGGTTGTAGCAGGAGTGATGGGCGCAGCAGCAGGGGCCGCAGCTGTGATGCTAGCGAGTAAAAACAATAGAGAAAAGGTAGTAAATACCGTAAGCGATATAAGGGAAAAGGGTATGAAGTTTGGAAGGCATCTTAGAAAAAATATGGACCAATTAAAAAAAGAGACCCAGGATACGAAGCGAACATTAAGAAAAAAATTACCCAGAAAGACTCACAAGTAGCATAAAGTATATATTTCTTACTTTAATCTTACATATTTATCAGATTATTTTTACTTAGTGTTTTTACTCTTGATTTATAACTCTACTGTTGATAGAGTTTATTTTTTCAAAAGTATTGCCAGTGTCTTTCTCAATATGACCCAAAAGTTTCAAAATGAAATACACGATCCCACTTTAGTCGATGAATTTATAAGTATAGTAAGCCACGAACTAAAAACACCACTAACAAGCCTCAAGGCATTCAATCAAATCTTAAAAAGCAAAATTGATGCCAAAAGCAATACCAATCTATCAGGATATATACTGCGCATGGATTCTCAAATTGACAAAATGACCGATATTATTAATGAATTGCTGGATGTTGCCAGCTTAAAATCTGGACAATTATCGATAAATAAAGAAAGTTTTATTTTAGACGAATTGATAACTAATGTGATAAATACTCGTCAAAAGATTGCACAAAAACATAAAATAATAAAAAAGGGTTTAACCAATACTTTTATTGAATCAGACAAAATCCGGCTTAGCCAAGTATTGACTAATTTACTTACTAACGCTGCTAAATTTTCGCCTTCAGGTACCAACATAATAATAAGTAAGAAGATAGCCGGAAATGATATTATCGTAAGTGTCAGGGATTTTGGTATAGGTATACCCATGGCAAAGCAAAAAGTTATTTTTCAAAGGTTTAATAGTATAAATAATCCCAAAAGTGATAATCTTCCCAGTATGGGCTTAGGACTTTATATTTCCAATGAGATTTTAAATCGGCTGGGTGGTAGAATATGGGTAAGAAGTTCGCCAGGAAAAGGATCGACGTTTTTTTTCCAAATTCCCAAAGTAATAAATTAGGATGAACAAACATATTTTTGTCATAGATGATGATGTAGAAATACTAGAAGTCATAAAAATTCTCTTAGTGGAAAAAGGCTATCGGGTAACTCTTATTTCCGAAACTAACAACATCTTTGAAGCTGTTGCAAAAGACATCCCCGATCTTATTTTACTGGATATCTGGATGTCTGGTATGGATGGAATAGAAATAGCCAGTACTCTCAAGTCAAAAGAACAATTGAAGGGAGTTCCCATAGTGATGATATCAGCCAATAACGAAGGTGAAAGATTGGCAAAAGAAGCCAAAGTAGATGATTTTCTCCCCAAACCTTTTGATATAGATGATATACTAAAAATTGTCGAAAAACACGCTAGTTCCCAAACACCAGCTTAAAGGCTGTCACAAATGGTATAACTAGTACTATCAAGAGAATAATAACCTGATTAATAATAACGCTGCCTTTTAACATATTATTATCTAGTATGATACACTTACAAAGTAAAAAGACAGCGAAAGATATATAAGAATTTAGTAATAATATCCTCTTCCTCTTACAAAATTCTTACAACATCCGGTTGAAATTCTCAAAATTACCTCTTGACAGCTTTTTGTATACTGTGATATAGTACGCCCCTTCCCTATGAACATGCTGCCCAATAACCCTAAAGTTTTTGCGCCCCAAAAATTTGTATGGAAAGATCCTGATCATAATCCCCTCCTGACGAAGTTCATATCAATTCTACTTTATTTTTCCTGTTTTATAATTATTTTTATGGGTATTTTGACACGAGTAGTTATTCCGAAGGCCCAAGCAGCATCCATATCTCCCATTCCTCCTATCTCCCAGGATTCTAAACCAAAATACGAAGTTTTTGGCTTTGCCCCGCACTGGCTTATGGATGAAAGGATGAATAAAATAGACTTCACCACATTAACTACCATGGCCTACTTTGGTATTCCTGTAAAGATAGACGGCAGTTTGGATAAAAATGACAGGGGATACAAAGTATTTCATGGTAAAAAAGCGACTGAACTCTTTAAAAAAGCACACGAAAACGGCACAAGGGTAGTTTTGACTCTGACGCTTATGAAAAACGACCCCATCAAAAAATTCTTAGATGACGAAGACGCCTGGGCTAATACTGCCGCCCAAGCATCATGGGAAGTCCTCAAAAGAGGTATTGACGGTGTCAATATAGATTTTGAATACGTAGGAAGTCCGGGTACAGACTATAAAAATAAATTCAGCAAATTTGTAAACTACTTCACCAAAAATATGCATAAAATAGTCCCTAATTCCCAAGTTACAGTCTCAGTCTATGCCTCAGCAGTCAAGGATCCCAAAATTTATGATATTAAAAGACTGGGAGAAGATTCCGACGGTATTTTTATGATGGCTTATGATTTTGCAACCACTACAGCCGACAAAGTCATGCCTACAGCTCCCTTAGGAGGGCATAAAGAAGGCAAATATTGGTATGACATTAGAACCGCGGTTAACGACTTTCTCTCTTTTATGCCCGAAGAAAAACTTATTTTAGGACTACCTTGGTATGGCTATAATTATCAGGTCTCAAGTCCACAGGTGAAAGCATCAACATCCAAAGGTTATTATACTTACCAAAAATACGGCAGAAGAACAATAAGAGTCTACGTTCCAGTCAAAGGAAAAGCTCAGCCTTATTATCTAGCCCAAGATTTAGCCGATAAATCAGGCTGGGATGAATATGGCCAAGTAGGCTGGAAAGCATATAATTCCGCTTCTGGCTGGAGAATGATTTTTCTTGACGATGAAAAATCATTATCCCTTAAATATGACTTCGCTAAAGAAAAAAAATTAAAAGGTATCGGCATGTGGGCGCTTGGGTTCGACAATGGAGACCGCAAATTATGGGATGTAATCCAAGCAAAATTCGGTCAAAAAACAGTCGATGAACAAATATCCCAGAAACAAATATATGAAAACATTTAATTTGAAATTTTCCTTCCATATTGATCGTGACAGTTTCTTATCCCTCAACTGGAGAATATTTATCATAACCGCGATACTGGGTTTTCTTCTCTCCTTCGTAAGTCATTTATCTATAAAACTGCCCATTATCAGTCCTTTATCATATGCAAATAGACAGGACGTTTTCGTATCTATTCTCCCCAAGCTTGAAAAGATCCCTAATCAATTTTCCCTGCACAAAAAAACTACCCTTATCGCAAAGTCTTATGCCGGTTCCACTACCGAATATGATAAAGCAGCCTCTTATATTGCTGTAAATTATGATACCGGCGAAATCATAGCTTCAAAAAATAGTGACCAGAAACTTCCAATTGCCTCAATCACCAAAATTGCTACAGCAGTCACCGCTCTTGATCTGGCTGATAGTACTGAACTTTTCACAGCCTCAAGCATCGCCGCCTCAGAAATACCTACCAAAATCGGACTTGTACCCGGCCAAAAACTCACTCTAAGTGAACTTCTTCATGCACTCTTACTCACCTCAGCCAACGACGCCGCCCAAATGATCAGAGAGGGTATTGATGAAAAATATAGTTCTGACGTCTTTATAAAGGCCATGAATGCCAAAGCCAAGTTTTTGGGTTTGAAAAATACCAGTTTTGCCAATCCCCAAGGATTTGATAGCAAAAACAATTACTCCACAGTTGAGGATTTAGCGATTCTTACCCATTATGCTCTGAATAATTATCCTTTAATATCAGAAATCGTGAAAAAAGATTATGCCTTTTTGGAAAAAAATGCCAACCATAAGCAATATGATTTATACAATTGGAATGGACTACTTGGTGTCTATCCCAATATAGAGGGAGTCAAAATAGGTAACACCGATAAAGCCGGAAAAACTACAGCGGTAGTGTCACAGCGGAATGGTAAAAAAATTATTGCCATACTCTTAGGTGCTCCCGGAGTCCTGGAAAGAGATCTCTGGACAGCCCAGCTTCTTGATTATTCTTTTTCTGAAAATTTTGGCCTAAACGAAGTAGGAATCACAGAGGACAATCTCCGCGCCAAATACTCCACTTGGCGTTATTGGAATTGACGCTCTCATTTCACAGATTTCTTACGCATTCTTTGCTTTGATTTCACACTAAGATTATATATTTTAATATAGTGTGAATATATCTACCCATCTTACTCCAGTTTGCAACCCAAAGGGACAGCAAAGTGGATTAGATGGGTATATACTGAAACAAACATCAGTTTTTTTAGTATCTCTATCACATTTATATAGTTTTTTTGCAACCATCAAGTCACACTCCCGATATTATTTAATAATTAGCCTATTAAGCCTGACTTCTTTTATACTCTTTATATCGTTTTTCACTTATTTATATTTTTCCAAAGATCTAGACTCCAAAGCCTCCATCATGCAGCATAACGATACTGGAATTGTCCTTTTGGATAAATACGATAAACCCTTTTTTTCATTCGGAAGAGCCAAGGTAAAGACTTTTGTGCCTCTGAAAATTATTCCTTTGTATATGCAAGAAGCTGTCATAGCCACTGAAGACCAGGATTTCTACCACCATCCCGGATTTTCCCCGAAGGCCATAATAAGAGCATTTATAGACGACATCACCAGCCAAAAATGGAAATATGGCGCATCCACCCTTACTCAGCAACTGGTCAAAAATACTCTTTTAACACCCGAAAAGAAGTTTTTAAGAAAATTTCAGGAAATCCTGCTCGCTTTTAATATCGAAAAAAAATACTCCAAAGATGAAATACTTGAGATGTACCTAAATACTGCTTATTTTGGTCAGGGAGCTTATGGAGTTGAATCTGCATCTCAGGTCTATTTCGGTAAGAAATCAAAAGATTTAACTCTTCAGGAATCAGCACTTCTAGCAAGTGTACTGCCTGCACCTTCCTACTATAACCCATTCAAACAAGAATCAGAAATAGTGAAAAAAAGATTGGCTTCAGTTCTTACTAAAATGTCAGAAGAAAAATATATTACCCAGAAAGATAAAGAAGAAGCAGTGGCAAAAGACATAACATTAACTGAGAAAGGAAAGACTATCAATAGCAATGCTCCGCATTTTGCTCTTATGGTTCGTGATTTTCTATTGAAAAAATATGGACGCGATGTCTACACAAAAGGATATAAAATACATACAACTCTGGATATTGATTTTCAGCAGTTCTCAGAGGAAGTTACCCTAAGACATATTGAGGATTTGAAAAAACATGGTGCTGGAAATGGAGCGATGGTGGTACTTTCTCCCAACGGTGCAATAGAGGCGTTTGTAGGAAGCTATAGTTGGGCAGATGAGCAAAATGGTAAAGTAAACATGGCCATTGTCCCGCGTCAACCTGGGTCATCCTTCAAACCCATTGTTTATGCAAGAGCTTTTGAAAAGGAAATTATTACTCCAGCTACCTTCTTAAAAGATAACCCCATTACGTACAAAACATCAGTAGGGGATTATAAACCAAATAATTATGATAGAAACTTTCGTGGATCAGTTACGGTTCGCCGCGCTCTTTCCAATTCATTAAATATTCCATCAGTAGAAGTTATGTCCCGCCTTGGTGTGGAAGACGTGCTGGAAACAGCTAAGTCTTTTGGAATTACGACTCTAAAAAATCCTTCAGATTATGGCTTATCATTGGTATTAGGATCGGGAGAGGTATCTCTTCTTGAACTTACTCAAGTATATTCTGTATTTGCAAATGAAGGAATTCTAAATGAAGCTTATTTTTTAGAAAAAATTATAGATAAAAAAGATAATGTAATTTATTCTCACCTGCCCGAAAGAAAAAAAGTTATCTCTCCACAAGTTGCTTTCCTAATATCAACAATACTAAGTGATAACGTCACCCGCCGTGAGATATTTGGCAAAGCTTTAGATAACAAAGTCAATGCCGCCGTCAAAACTGGCACCACCAATAGTTATAAAGATGCTTGGACAATAGGTTACACTCCATCCGTTACGGTCGGTGTTTGGGTGGGAAATAATGACAACAAACCGATGGATGGAATAGCAGGATCATTAGGAGCGGCACCCATTTGGAGAGAAATCATAGAGAAATATCAGGAGGATAATAAAAATGAAGAATTTACTGTGCCCGCGAGTATAGTCCAAAAATCAGTATGTAATTCAGCCAGAACAGAATATTTTCTCCCAGGTACCGAAAATCAAGTAGTCTGTTATCAAAAACCTATTGCTACCTCAGACAAAAAAAGTCCAGAAGCTGAAAGTGAAGAGAATAAAAAAGAAAGTTCCCCCCCAAACTATGCAATTTATTGAATTTAAAGAAAAAATAATACTTCCTCCCTCAAGAGCCAGATTAGAAATTGGCCGAAAAAAGGATTAAAATAATAGGATGACACAAAGAGAAGATTTAGAAGACAAAATCAGTAAATTTTCCCACGACGTCAAAAATTCTATCACCGTTATCAATATCAATATCGAAATATTAAAACTAAAACTTAAAAAGTCTGGAGAAATCGATGGTCAGGAAAATCTTGCCAAAATTGAATCTAGAATAGGGGATATAATGAAAAGTCTAAAAAATCTTACTCCTTGATCACGTATCCAAAGCCGCGAACCGTATTTATAAGCTGTTTTTCTGCTCCTGAGTCAATTTTTTTTCGTAAATACCCTATATACACATCCACAACTCTTGGTTCAATGTAGTCCACATTCAGCCAAATTCTCTGAAGTATCATATCCCGAGTAAGCACTCGTCCTGCATTTATCATGAGATACTGTAGTAGTTCATACTCTTTGTGTGACAAACTTATGCTCTTATCACCTCTTTTTACTTCAAACGTCTTCGTATGAAGGACCAGATCCCCTACCTGAAGTTTAGAACCATCAAATTCCAGATGTCTGAGCCTTGCTTTGATTCTAGCTAGAAGCTCTTCTCCCTTAAAAGGTTTAGTGAGATAGTCATCGGCACCCAGCTTAAAACCTCGCACTATATCTTCTACCTCATTTTTTGCAGTAAGTATGATGACGGAAAGATCAGGATGTTTTTTTCTTATTTCGCTAAGGACTGATTCGCCGCTCAGATTGGGAAGACCAAGATCTAGTATTACCAGATCAGGTCTTTGATCTTCAATTATCTCCAGAGCTTTGACTCCATCACCCGCATCTATAGCCTGATAGCCGTTATCTAGAAGCAATTCTTTGATAAACTTCCTCAGATCACTATCATCTTCGATTGTTAAAATCAGTTTAACCATATTGAGACTCTTATTTTACCACATGAATTCTATGAATCAAGTCGAGGGAATTATGATAATGTCGGGAGTTACCGTGGGTGTGCTCGGTATTGGTGTGGGCATGGAAGTTGCCGAAGGCGAAGGAGTATTGGCAGGCTTCTCGGTTGGCGATGGTTCATTGGTGGGTGATGGTTTAATCTCCTCGGGAGTGGGAGAGACTGAGGGTGAAGGCGTAATATTTTCAGGACATATATTTTTTGGCACATCACTTATCCTGAATACTTCAGTGTATTTATTCGGACAATCATTGCATGCTAACTGATAATTATCAGCACAGACTGCAACTTCAATAATTGATGATGGTTTTCGGAAATTACGTACTGTCTTTCCCCGATGTATAGATTCCATCACTCTATTCCATATAGGAGCCGCACCTATCGATCCGGCTACTCTTCCCATAGGACTGTTATCATTATTTCCTATCCAGACCCCAGTTACATAACTAGGTGTATAACCTATCGTCCAGGCGTCTCTATAGTCATCAGTAGTTCCGGTTTTAGCAGCGGCTGGTCGGGATAACAGTAAAGCACTTCCACTGCCAAATATCTCACTTCTGGCTCTATCATCACTTAGTATGGAAGTAGTGATAAAACTGGAAGCGTTATCAATAATTTGACTTTCTCCAGAACCTCCAATCCGTTTCTTTTTCAGCTCATCATTATTAAGTCCATTTATTATATTTCCCAAACTGATATTTCCGTTTTGTTTTTCCTCAGTTTGAGTCTCGGGGTCATATGAATATATTTGATTGTCGAACTTATCTGTAATTTCCAATATAAAGTGACTCGGCACCAGCTTTCCCTCATTAGCCAGCACTCCATAAGCCCGTGTTAACTCAAATAGTTCAACTTCACCGCCACCTAATACTAGTGACAATCCAAAACGTGATCGATCCCCAAGCGTAGTGATACCCATACTCTCAGCTAGATCAAGAGCATTTTGTATTCCTACTTTTTGCAGAAGTTCTACAGAGGGCACATTGAGAGAATTGGAAAGCGCCCGTCTTATCGTGACATCTCCCCTGAATTTATTATCATAGTTTTTGGGTTTATATCCAGCGAAATCCGTTGGTTGATCATGAAGTATATCTGTTGTTTTATAGCTTTCCATAAATGCACGTGTGTAGACAATAGGTTTGAAAGACGATCCGGGCTGCCGTTTTGCAAAAACTACATCATATTTTCCAAAAACCTCATTATCATAATCAGCACTTCCCGCAAGCACCAGCACTTCTCCCGTGTTAGGATCAATCGTTACTAATGCTCCATTTGATACATTTTGTGAGGCAAGTCTTTTTACCTGGTCAGCAAGTATATCAACTGCCGCCTTCTGCCAACTTATATCAAGTGTAGTCTTGACTCTAAACCCGCTTCTTATGACTGTATCTTCCCCATATTCTTTATACAAAAGATCACGTACAAAAAGAGAAAAATGGGGAGCTAGTTTATTAGTTTGATCAGATGGGGGAGTGGCAAAGTTTATTTCATCTTTTTGTGCCTGATTTTTTTCTTCAAGAGTGATATATTTCAGTTTTTGCATCTCCTCAAGTACAGTATTTTTTCTTAGTAACAATCTTTCTTTATCACCTGTATAGGGATTTAGCCTTGAGGGAGCTTGAGGTAAAGAAGCAAGAAGGGCTGATTCAGAAAGTGATAAATTTGAAGGCTGTTTTTTGAAATACACTTCTGAAGCTTCTTTTATTCCATAAGCACCACTTCCATAATATATGGAATTAAGATACATCTCCAAAATTGCATCTTTACTGTATCGCCTTTCCACTTCATATGCCAAAATTAATTCTTGATATTTCCTCTGCACCGATTTTTCAGGCGTAAGTAGTGCATTTTTTATAAGTTGTTGGGTGATGGTAGATCCACCGTAGCGGGTAGGGGAAGTAGTAAGTATATTATTTAGCACTGATCTTATAATTGCTCTGACAGAGAAACCTGGATGCTCATAAAATTCCTTATCTTCTATCGCAATTGTTGCGTTTTTTACATTCTGGGGTATCTCGCTCAGCGGAATCGGTTCAAAATCTTTCACGCCTTCACTTTTGAAAATTGGCTTCTTATTCCGGTCATAAAGCACAAGTCCCACATTATTGCGGTTCATGAGACTCGCCGTTGTAGCCAGATCACCTACATATGAAAAATATGTATACACTCCAAAAGCTAAGATGAGGATTATCGTAGCTATTACTATCCAGCTCCAATAAGGAATAATCCGAAAAAAAATTCGGCGAAGTTTTAACCAAATATCATTATTCACAGGATAATTATACCCTGTATGATTGTCTTGATCCAATCTATAATTTATGTTAGAAGCGATTTGTAAGAGATAACTTAAAATTGGATAAGAAAGACAGAAGAAGTATACTATAGCCCAAAATGAAAGAACTTTTCATAATAGGTCTTATTTTATCAATTGTTATCTTTATTTTTCGTGTTTCCTATATAGGTTTCGGGGTCTGGGGGGACGGTGCGGGGTATTATGTGTATGCCAGAAGTCTTTATTTCGATCAGGATCTAGACTTTCATAATGAATATAAAATATTAAGGAAGTTTCCTGTCAAAAACAAAATTATTACCCGTTGGTTTTGGGATTCACCAGCTACTGTCACTGGTAATCTTCCAAATCACTGGAGTATCGGTCCTGGATTATTATGGCTCCCTTTTATATTCATTGGTGATTTTTTAGTAAAAATAATAAATTTATTCGGAGGTAATTTTACGCATGATGGTTTTTCGCTTCCGTATGAAATTGCTGTAGGAATTGGCAATATTTTATACGGTTTCTTAGGCCTTTTCTTTCTTTCTAAATGGCTCTCCAATTATTTCCCAAGAAGGATTGTCATAGCGGCAATTCTGTCAATTTATCTTGCAACCAGTCTCTTATATTACATTTCTTTTGAACCCAATCTTTCTCACGGAATTTCTTTTTTTATAGTGTCACTTTTTTTATATATCTGGCAAAAAACTCTAAAAAGCAAAACGTATCTAAATTATGCCATGCTAGGTATAGTATGTGGACTAGCCGCAATTATTCGCCATTATGATGTTGTGCTGATTCTTATTCCGATTGCGCAAATATTACATCACATAATTTTTATAAAGAAAAGATACGATATTTATATTCAGTATTTAATTATTCTGATCGCTTTCTTTCTTGTTGGAATTACTCCTCAATTACTTTCCCAAAAAATAATATACGGTAATTTTCTCTATCAACCTTATATACTGGAAGGCAATGCCCAAGCTCTCTCTTTGAAAAATAATTTTGTTTTATCAACTCTCTTTTCCCTCAAGCGTGGACTCTTCTTTTGGTCACCGATTTTACTCATTTCAATAGTCGGGTGGGTAATTGGATACAAAAAGTACTCAAAAATATGTTTCATATTTTTGTTTATATTTCTTACTCAATGGATGGTGATTGGACACTGGTCAGCAGCTCTCTCGGCAGGGTTTGGAGCGCGCATGTATATAAGCATTTACCCATTATTTGCCTTCGGTCTTGCCCTATTATTCCAGAAGATAAAGAACACAAAGTTTATAACAATTATAATCGTTCTATTCACTACCTGGAATTTACTCCTACTTAACCAATTCTTTGTAGACAAAAGATTACTCGAGGGTCAGTTATCATTAAGTCAGATTATCGAGGGTCAAATCACCAATTTGCCCAAAATACCCAAGAAATTATTCTTCAGTCGAGATTTATGAAAAAGTTAGAACCGAATTTCGCAATGGTTAGCTCGGCCGCCGGCGGCGGCCTCGCTTCCGTTATTTTTTGCGCGCGCGATCTTGCTTGCTTCGCAAGCAATGAATACTACTTGTATTTTCTCAAATATGTTAAACTAAATCAAATGGATCAACAATTTAAAGTAAAATTCAATTCTGATCCAATGCAGACAACAAAATCTTTTATCGCTCGAATGGAGAAAAGCGATTGGGTTTTTATCTTTTCTTATATTACCATTCTAATGGTTGTTGCGATGGTTGTTGATTTTGGTTTTCATTTAATTGATGGTAAATACCTTTACCTTCCAGGCATTTTCTTAGGCGGTCCATTGCTTCGTAATAGGATATTCAATAAAACAAACGGAAAATCTAGCATGCCATTCGTACATAAATTTGATCTAGAAGTTGGAAATGGTGAAAAACACAAGGTATATTTTGAATATGAAAAGTGGACAGGAGGAATAACAGTAAAATCTGATGGCGTTGACGTTGCTAGAACTAGAATTTTGGTTTTAGGACAATCGCCGATTCTAACAGTTAATGTTGGTGATAAGGAAAAACACGAAGTACGATTTGATATTAGACCGGGTGGTTTATTTTTTTTGAAACCAACAATACTTGTCTACGTTGATAATAAAGTTGTTAAAACCTATTAGATTAGGAAGAAAGTCCCTTCAGTAATTCCCCGAAAGTTCTTCTTGCTTTTGTCACTGTACTTTTGTTATATTTATTTTGGACTCAGCAATATCGAATTGCGTTTTTTAATGGCGCAATCGGACAGTAAGACGCAATTCTTGCTGAGTCCACCGGTTGCGCCATTTAAGTTAAGAAGCACTTTAAAATTTTTGCGTTTTCTTTTGGGTTTTGGGGTACAAAACCCATCCGAGCCGACACGTTCGGAAGCGCAAATTAAATCAGAAGTATTACCAATTGACATCAGTATTACGACATGATAATATTATTACTATAATGAACGGACTTACTACTATAACTACCAAAGGACAGGTGACCATTCCGGAGTCAGTCAGACGGGCACTCCAAGTCAAAATAGGAGATAAGGTTGCCTTCACCAAGATAATTCCTTCGTATAAAGAAGCAATAATCAAAATTATACCAATTAACGCAGTTGAAGAATTAGCTGGCTCATTAAATTCCAAAGTTAAAGTAAAAAGTCCCAAGACAGCAAGAACTGCAGCGGGCAAATTGCTGGTCAAAAAATATAAGGTCAAATGACTAAAACAATCATAGTAGATGCCAATGTGATCATCCGGTTTCTGCTAAACGATCATCCCCGGCTTTCTCCAATAGCTACATCTCTTTTTTATAAAGCACAAAAGAAACTTATTAATGTATACTTAGATGAAGTAATCTTAGCAGAAGTTATTTGGACTCTATCTTCTTTTTATAAAATCAAAAAAGCCGATCTTATAGAAAACATTGAGAAATTTCTCTCCCAGGATTGGGTAGTTAGCAAAAAGAAAGATTTAATGCTTAAATCGCTTTATATATACAAATCATCTAATCTGGATTATATTGACTGCTGGGTTTATGTAGTGAGTCAAGATTTCAAATTCAAACTTGAAACATTTGATAGGAATCTAAAGCGACTGACTTAAAAAAATGCAGTCGGGGTGGCGGGAATTGAACCCACTACTTCTTGTACCCCATACAAGCGGTCTACCGATGACCTACACCCCGGGGTTTATTATATTTTTAAGAAACTCTCTTCCAATTCCACTTTTAAGATATTTTTCTCTTTTCCTCGCATCTATTCTACTTGTTCCGCATTCTTCCTGGTAAATCATTATGAACGGTCCTCTTCCTTTTGTAGATGCACATTGTCCCGCGTTATGTTCTTTGACTCTTCTTATTGGGTCAGAACTTAATCCTATGTAAAGGTTACCGTCCTTTAAACTTTTTAATGCATATACTGACCAAGTCATTATTTTTCTAAGCGGTCTACCGACCTGCCTGCCGGCAGGCAGGTGACCTACACCCCGAAAGACTCTTGTATTTTACCATTCCTTGTGCAAGAATAAAAATCGAACTTCCTGCCCCAACATTAACAAGGAGGATTTCTTATGTCTCAAGACCAAAAACTTGCCTCTATCCGCATGGCTATGGATCAGATAGAGAAACAATATGGAAAAGGTTCTATCATGAAACTCGGTGATCACGCGGGCAAACTTAGTATTGAAGTTATCCCCACAGGATCTATCACCACGGATTTGGCCCTAGGAGTAGGCGGACTGCCAAAAGGAAGAATTACAGAGATATTCGGCCCCGAAGCATCAGGAAAAACTACTCTTTGCCTTTCTACCATAGCAGAAGCACAAAAAGCCGGAGGTGTAGCCGCATTTATCGATGCAGAGCACGCCCTCGATGCTGTCTGGGCAGAAAAAATAGGAGTAAAACTCGACGATCTTCTCATATCCCAGCCTGATACAGGTGAACAAGCTCTAGAAATCACCGAAACACTTATCTCATCGGGAGGAATAGACATTATAGTTATAGATTCTGTTGCCGCTCTCGTTCCCCGGGCTGAGATAGAAGGAGAAATGGGAGACAGCATGATGGGCCTCCAGGCAAGGCTTATGTCCCAAGCCTTAAGAAAACTAACAGGAGTCATATCCAAATCAAAAACAGTTTGCCTTTTTACCAATCAGCTGCGCCAAAAGATAGGAGTGATGTTTGGTAATCCCGAGACGACTCCCGGGGGTCTGGCAATGAAATTCTACGCTTCAGTGCGCCTAGATATCAGAAAAATCCAGACACTCAAAGATGGCGATAAAGTGGTTGGCTCAAGACATAGAGTAAGAGTAGTAAAAAATAAAGTCTCCCCGCCATTTCGTGTAGCTGAATTTGATATTGGAGAGGGCGGAATTTCAAAAGAAGGAGAACTCATCGATGTAGGAGTAGAACTTGAGATTATCCACAAATCAGGAGCATTTTTGAAATTCGGCCAAACCATGCTGGGACAGGGAAAAGAAGCAGCGAAAGCCTTTCTGAAAGAGAATAACAAAGTGAGAAAAGAACTCTTCGAGAGTCTGTGGAAAGCCTACAAAGCTGGCCAGATGAAAGAAAAAGTAGTCGGTAAAGAAAACGCAGATTAGTAACTTGCATGAAAGAAGAATCCTACCAGCTCCTCATCGACAAAGCTCTGAGGTTCCTTTCCTTCAGGTCTCGTTCCAAATATGAGGTAGCTACGAAATTGAAACAATTTGCCATAAAAAAAGGTATTTCAGAAAAGATAGTACAACAAGTGGTAATAGATCTAGAGGAGAAAAACCTCCTAAACGACAAAGACTTTATACTCTGGTGGAAAGAGCAAAGAGATACTTTTCGTCCCAAAGGAATAAGGCTTCTGAAGATGGAGCTTAGAAACAAGGGCGTCGATTCCCGTCTAATAGATGAGGTTCTTAAAGAAGCTGAAAATCCCCATACAAATGAGTTTGAATTAGCCCTATCACTTGCTCAAAAGAAGGTTTCAAGAATTTCTTCACTACCCAAAATTCAGCAAAAAGAAAAGATTGCCAGCCTTCTATCAAGGCGAGGTTTTACTTGGGAAATTATATATGAAGTGATTGACACTGTGCTCAAAAAAGACTAAAATGTATTTGATATTAAATAGTAAATATAGATGATAAAAAGATTAGCTTTTATCTACCATTTCTCTGCACATCTAGACCCCACGCTGGGCAATTTTAACGTAGTTTAAAAACTTCTTTTATCCTCAATTATTTACTATATCATTTTTAAAGGAGTACTTATTATGGATATTTTAAAAACAATTCTACATAGACTGGAAAAAATCGAACAGCAGCTGGATAAGGAAGATAAGGTATTACCGCAAATTGAAGAGAAGGTTATCGTAACAGAGTCCAGGATGAATAATCAAAAAATACTAGGCGATGCCCAGGTAGAAGCGCGTAATATCATTGTCGAGGCCAAGGACGAGGCTCTGCGCCTCAAAAGAGAGGCAGAAGAAGAAGCTCGAAAACTAAGACAGGAAATAATCAGTATCGAACAGCGAGTGCTGCAAAAAGAAGACAGCATCGATGCTCGTCTGGGAACTATTGAAAAAAGGGATAAAGATCTTCTAAGAAGAGAACAGGACATACAAAAAAGAGTAGAGGATATAGATAGAGTCAAACAGGAGCTTCTTGTGAAATTGGAAAAGGTGGCACATCTGACTAAAACAGAAGCTAGAGATCTTATATTAAGAGCACTAGAGGAAAAATTAAAGGAAGAAATGGCCAAAAGGATAAGAGAAACAGAAACTAATATAAAACTTGAAGCCACCAAAAAAACCCGCGAAATTCTTATAGATGCCATGCGTCACGGTGCCACAGATTACGTCTCTGAATATACCGTTTCCACTATCAAATTACCCGATGACGACTTCAAAGGAAGAATTATAGGCAAAGAGGGTAGAAATATAAGGGCATTTGAGATGGCCACAGGTGTAGATGTCGATCTTGATGAAGAAGGTGTAATAAGATTTTCATCATTCGATCCTGTGCGGCGCGAAATTGCCAAAAAGTCACTAGAAATCCTCATGAAAGACGGCAGAATCCAACCGGTAAGGATTGAAGAGGTAGTTCATCTGACCAGAAAAGATATCGAAAAGGTTATGTTTGAAGAAGGAGAAAAGCTTTGTCATGCCGTCGGAGTATATAATATGCCTCATGATAAGATAGCCCTCCTCGGCCGTTTCAAATACCGCTTTTCCTATGGCCAAAATATGATCGCCCATACTCTGGAAGAAACCAAGATTGGTATAGCCTTAGCTCATGAATTGGGAGCGGATGTGAATGTTGTAAGACTGGGTTGTCTTCTTCATGATATCGGTAAGGTAATTACAGATAAGGAAGGTTCCCATGTAGTACTTGGTGTAGAACTTCTGAAAAAAAACGGCATGCCCCAGTCAGTCATTGATTGTGTAGCATCGCATCATGAAGACATTCCATTTCCCTCCCTTGAAGCAGTGATAGTTTATGTTGCTGACGCAATATCCGGAGCCAGACCCGGAGCAAGGTATGAGAATTATGATGAATATGTAAAAAGGCTTAAGGACTTAGAGGGAATTGCTACTTCCCACCCCGGAGTCGAAAAGGCTTATGCTCTCCAAGCGGGCAGGGAAATAAGAGTGATTGTAGATCCCGGAAAACTTGATGATGCAGCATCCACAGTTCTTGCTCATAAAATCAAAGAGGAAATAGAAAGTAAATTTCCTACATTTCCTGGCCAAATAAAAATTACCATCATCAGAGAATTTCGTACCATTGAAACAGTTCACTAACCCCTGGACCATTCTGACGGTATTTGTCTTACTTTCATCATCTTTGATATATTAATTGGGGCTTGACACCGCCAAAATTTTAAATTACATTTGAGATTGGATTATATAGACGCGATGTTTTATCAATCTCCTGCCCTCAAGGAGGTGAAAAACAAATGACTAAGGCAGATTTAGTTGCCTATGTCGCCAAGAAAGCATCTTTGACATCCAAAGCCGCCAAAGACGCAGTCAATGCAGTTTTTGGAGCAGTTGGTGATGCTCTCAAGAAAGGTGATAAGGTAGTAGTTACCGGATTTGGAACATTTATGGTGCGAAATAGGGCAGCCAGAAAGGGAAGAAATCCTCAGACAGGAGCGCCTATTAATATTTCAGCCAGGAAAACACCAGGATTTACGGCAGGAAAAGCACTCAAAAAAGCAATTAGGTAAATAGCTTATTGAAACTATAAAGAAGAGCCGCCATTTAGGTGGCTTTTCTTTTATTTCTAGGCAGTCAAATTCAAGCATGCTACAATTAGCTGATCATGCATTCTATAGTCATAAAAAATCTAAAAAAATATTATCAGGTTTATCAAAAAAAACCGGGATTGCTTGGTTCAATCAGTTCTCTTATTTCTCGAAAATACAAGACGGTCAAAGCGGTAGATGATATTTCATTTAGCATTAATGAAGGTGAATTGGTAGGCTTCATTGGTCCCAATGGAGCGGGCAAAACTACAACTCTTAAATGTCTTTCTGGACTTTTGTATCCCAATCATGGACAAATCTCTGTACTAAATTTCTACCCCTATGACAGAAAAAATGAATTCTTGAAAAATATCGCACTCGTCATGGGACAGAAAAATCAGCTTTGGTGGGATTTGCCGCCCATTGATTCATTTCACTTAAATAAAGAGGTATATGAAATAGATGATGAACAGTTTAAAAAAACACTCGATGAATTAACGAATCTATTATCCCTGGGAAATCTGATCAGTGTTCCTGTAAGAAAATTATCACTTGGTGAACGCATGAAATGCGAGCTTATTGGAGCGCTCCTTCATAGACCCAAAATTCTCTTTCTTGATGAACCCACTATCGGTCTTGATGTTGTGATGCAAAAAACAATCCGCGACTTTATAGCGGCTTACAATCACCGTTTCAAAGCCACAATTATTCTTACCTCTCATTATATGGAAGACGTAAAAGAGCTTTGTAAAAGAGTGATAATTATAGACAAAGGCAAACTGCTATTTGATGGCAACTTAAGTGATATCGTAAAAAAATATGCACCGGAAAAATTATTATCCATCACGTTTGATAAGTTTGTAAATATCCGTGATCTCGCAAACATTGGAGATATAAAAAAATATGAATATCCACATGCAATCATAGCTGTAAAAAGAGAAGACACCAGTAAAATCGCAGCTCTACTTCTGGAGAAATTCAGTATCGATGATCTGAATATCGAAGAGCCGGATATAGAAGATATTATAAGGAGGGTTTTTTCGAAGAAATAATGCAAAAATATATTCAGGTCGTCAAAAATACTTTTGCAGAATATACTGCCTACCGGCTCAATTTCTTATTATGGCGTGTCCGCATGGTAGTTAGACTTATTGTCATCTATACTCTCTGGCAGGCCTTCTTTTCCTCCCAAAAAGTTATATTTGGCTATAGCGAAAGTCAGATCCTGACATATATTTTGATATCAGAAATCGTTGCTAATTTTGTTTATTCCACTCGCACTCAAGATCTGGGGTCAGAAATTCAGCAGGGAAATCTCACCAATTATCTTCTCCGTCCACTAAACTACTTTGGCTTTTTACTTAGTCGTGACATCTTGGATAAGTCGCTAAATGTATTTTTCTCCATTATCGAAGTTATACTTCTTTTCATATTTTTTAAACCCCAAATCATCTTAGTGCAAAACTTTGGTCACCTTCTTCTTTTTATGACTGCAGTTTTTATTGGAGTATCGCTTTATTTCTGTATTAGTTTGACACTGAGTCTTTTTAGTTTTTGGACCCAGGAAAGCTGGGCACCCAGGTTTTTATTTTTTATTATCAGCGATTTTCTCTCAGGCGGGCTTTTCCCTTTGGATATACTGCCCAAAGCTATATTTAATATTTTAAATGTTCTCCCTTTTCCTTATCTTCTTTATTTCCCACTGAAAATTTATCTTGGACAACTCACAAGTCAAAATATTATTCAAGGTATGATTATTTCTCTATTGTGGTTGTTTATGCTTATTTTTATAGTAAAAAAAGTTTGGGCGAAAGGATTACGTCTATATACAGCTGAGGGAAGATGAAAAAATACATACGCTATTGGTATCTCTTATCTGTCAATTCTTTCTCAGCCATGATGGTTTCCCGTTTTGGAGGCTTTCTATTTTTGCTCGGTAAAGGTCTCCGCTTTTCATTTTTTCTAATTTTTATAGTTCTTATCACCCAGCAAACCAAATCTCTTTCAGGTTACACACTAAATCAAGCGGTGTTTTTCTTCCTCACTTTCAATATCATCGATACCATTTCCCAATTATTATTTAGAGAAGTTTATAGATTCAGGCAATTAGTAGTTTCTGGCAATCTCGATCATGTATTAGTTAAACCAATCAGTCCATTATTTCGTTCACTTCTAGGTGGTGCTGATCCTTTTGATCTTCTTATGATGATTCCTTTTAGTGTTGTGACATTTATTATAGCCCAGTCCTTTCATCCTACAGTGTTTGGCATAATAAGTTATTTTGTACTTATCATAAGCGGATTATTATTAGCAGGAGCAATTCATATATTTGTCTTAGGACTTGCTATTCTGACTACCGAAATAGATCACTCTATCATGATCTATAGAGACATTACTTCCATGGGAAGAGTGCCTATTGATATATATAGAGAGCCGCTTCGAGGTTTTCTTACCTTTGTGATCCCAGTAGGTATCATGTTTACATTCCCCGCCAAAGCACTTATGGGACTGCTATCAGTGGGCTGGGTATTAATTGGTATTGTAATATCGGTCTTTTTTCTTATCTTAAGCATAAAATTCTGGAAATATTCTCTTATTCGATACTCTTCCGCCTCCAGTTGATATTTTGTGTTAAAATTGGGATCCAGTGAAATACTTTATTACCACCTTCGGCTGTGCCCAAAATGTGTCAGATAGTGAAAGAATTGCCGCGGCATTGGAAGCTCGAGGGATGAAACAAACTTCCTCTTTGGAAAAAGCTGATCATATTGTAATCAATACATGTATGATCCGCGAAATGGCAGAAAATAGAGTTTATGGTCTGGTCAATAATCTTCAGAAATTAAAAATTAAAAATTATAAATTAAAAATTATAGTTACGGGCTGCATGGTCGGTATGGCAGTCAGAGACAAAACCGGGAAATTTTTAAAACTCATAAAACAAAGAATGCCCTCAGTCGATGAATTTCTTCCTATTGAAGAAGTGGGATTTGATCACGCACCCATAAGAACAGATTCGGTTAATGCCTGGGTGCCCATAAGCAACGGCTGCAATAATTTCTGCACTTTTTGCGTAGTACCTTTTACAAGGGGTAGAGAAATCAGTAGGCCTTATGAAGAGATTTTACATGAGTGTTACGATCTGGCAAGCAGAGGCTACAAAAAAATTACACTTCTAGGTATGAATGTCAATTCTTACGGAGCAGATCTGGTAGTAGGGACTGAAAATGTGCAAGTCTTAAGAGATATTGATAAAAAATATTTTGACCACTTAAACATTAAACAATTTAATCGTGGAAAAGCAAAAGGCTATAAACTACCCAATGGAAAATTGGTTAAACCTGTTTTTGTTAAACATCTTAATCGCTTGCGTATTCCTACTTTATTTCCTTATCTACTCGAAGACATTGCCAAAATTCCTCATATCGAAAAAATTGATTTTATCTCCTCCAATCCCTGGGATTTCTCCGATCAGCTTATTAATGTAATTGCTAGAAATACAAAAATCACCCGCCAAATTCATCTTCCTGTTCAGTCAGGCAGTGACACTGTACTTAAGAGAATGAACCGCTGGTATAACAAAACTAAATATTTGGAACTTATCAATAAAATGAAAAAGAAAATAAAGAACGTACAGTTTTCCACAGATATAATAGTAGGATTCTGCGGCGAAACAGAAAAAGAATTTGAGGAAACTGTAGATTTAGCGAAAAAGGTTGGTTATTATAAAGCATATTTGGCTATGTACTCCGACCGCCCCATGACCGCCGCCCACAAAGCTTTCACGGACGATGTTCCCCACACCGAAAAGAAAAAACGTTGGGAATTATTGGAAAACCTCATCAACAAACCCAATCTTGCAAAAAGGAAATTAAACTCCTAATATAAAAATATGAACACCAAATGCCCCGAATGCGACGGAGAGATGGAAGAAGGGCTAATCGCAGATTTTATTCCTGCTGGTGCTACCCCACCACAATGGGGAACAAAACTAAAATGGGGAGGCATACGAGGTGTAGAAAATAAACACGAAGTAAAAACCTACCGCTGCAAATCCTGCGGATTCTTAAAAAGCTATGCCAAATAAATGTCCAAAATGCGGGGGAGAGATGGAAGAAGGGAGAGTGGATGCTTTGAAAGTCACTCCTACAATATTAACCGCATATAATCGCTGGTATAAAGAAAAAAGTTTTATGGGTATTTCAGTGAAAGACCCCAAAGAAATAAAGGTATATCGTTGTAAATCCTGCGGTTTCCTCGAAAGCTACGCGAAATAATTTTGTTTTCCTCCACAGTTTAGGTTAAAATTCCTGATAATGAATAAGTTGTTAGTTATTTGCGGACCCACAGCTACAGGAAAAACAGACTTAGGTATTTCATTGGCTAGAAAATTTAACGGTGAGATAATATCCGCGGACTCAAGGCAAGTCTATAAAGGAATGGACGTTATTACCGGCAAAGACTTACCAGTAAGTTCAAAGTTCATCCGCCAGCTGGCGGATCAAAGTTCAAAGCTAAATATTAACAATCCTCAATTAACAATTGGATACAGAGCAATAGAGGAGATTCCCATTTGGTTAGTAGACATAGTAAATCCGGACTATCCATTTAATGTTGGAGAGTATGCACAAATTGCAAAGAAAGTTATTGAAGATATACAATCAAGAAATAAATTACCTATCATAGTCGGCGGTACAGGTTTATATATAAAATCACTGATTTATCCTCTTTCAAATATTTCCATTCCTCCAGATATAAAAATAAGAAAAAATCTGGAATCATTAAATACCGAAGAATTACAAAATAAATTAAAGATTTTAGATAAATCCTGGTGGGAGAGGATGAATAATTCCGATAAAAATAATCCGAGAAGACTTATTAGGGCGATTGAAATAGCTTTACAAACTCAAAGCTCAAAGATCAAAGCTCAAAACTACAACTCAAAAATCAAAACTAATAATGTTTTAATCGTTGGTTTAACGGCTCGGAAAGAAACGTTGTTTTCAAAAATTGAGAGGCGAGTTGATCAAAGAATTAAAGATGGAGCGCTTGAGGAAATAAAAGGACTTTTGAAAAAAGGTTATTCCTGGGATTTACATTCCTTCTCCTCCACAGGCATAAGACAGCTCAAGGAACATTTTGAAAAAAAAGAAAAATTAGAAAATGCAATAATTAAGTGGAAATTGGCTGAAAAGCAATATGCCAAAAGGCAATTGACTTGGTTTAAAAAAATGAAAGATATTCACTGGTTTGATA
>Ga0209542_10004774_pt1 | contig 27611 bp, 31 predicted proteins | sample RifCSPhighO2_01_FD_184028 | JGI IMG/M metagenome (GOLD analysis project Ga0209542, IMG submission 184028) | Soil microbial communities from Rifle, Colorado - Rifle CSP2_plank highO2_0.1 (SPAdes) (version 2) | ecosystem: Environmental > Terrestrial > Deep subsurface > Rock core/Sediment ...
TAGAGAATTCGATGCGCGCGTTGAGGGCGTTCAGAACGCCAAGTTTGTCGTGCTTAATCAAACCGCGTTTTATCCCGAGCAGGGTGGCCAGCCGTGCGATTTTGGAGTGGTAAAGAGAAAGAGCGATGGCGCAGAGTTCAAAGTGGTTTTTTCAAAGGCGCTCGGTGAAAGCGTTAGCCATGAAGTTGATCATGAAGGACTGCTTGTTGGAGAAGAAGTGCATTGTGTGATTGACTGGGAAAGAAGATACAAGTTAATGAGAATGCACAGCTCTGCGCATGTTATACATAATGTTATTTGGAGAAAGCTTGGCGTGCTGGTTTCAGGAAATCAATTGGGGTTGGAGCACAGCAGAATGGATTTTGACCTGGAAAAATTCGACCGCGAAATTCTGAATGGGATTGAAGAAGAGGCAAACAGGATAATAGCGCAGAACTTGGACATTACAATAAGCTTTGTAACAAGGGAAGAAGCATTCAAAAACCCGGAATTATTCAGGCTGAAAGACAAACTGCCAAAAGCACTCAACGAATTCAGGCTCATAAAAATAGGGGAAATAGACACAAGCGCAGACGGCGGAACACACGTAAAGAAAACAGGAGAAATCGGCAGAGTAAAAATAACAAAGCTAATGAACCAGGGAAAAAACAACAGAAGAATATACTGGGAACTGGAAGAATAGAAGAATAGGGGAAACCGCCAAAGCCGCAGGTTTTTTAATAACATTTCGTGTTACATTGTGTTATGGAGTATGTAAGCTTTAAACTGGAAAAGCCTGTTTTGAAACAGGTTGAACGCGGAATTAAAGAGTTTCATTACAGCACAAAATCAGATTTTTTACGGGACGCAATAAGGACAAAACTTCAGATGTTGGAAGAGGAAAGGGCAAAGAAAAAAGCCTGGGAAGCGCTTTATGCGGCAAGAGGAATATTAAAGGGAAAAGGAAAGGCAAAAACAGACGAAGAATTCAGAAAAATCACTGAAAAAGCCGCAGAAGAGTATATAGCAAAGCTGGAAAAAAAATTTGCTCAAAAATGAATATCCTCGGGTTTTGAAACCTCAACCAAACCCGTTAAAACATCAAAATGCCTGTCCCTTGTTATCATTACTGCACAGTTATCACGAGCCAATACTGCGTGAATCACATCTTTAACGTGAGTTCCTTTTACAGAAGAAGAGATTTTTCGCGCTTCCAAAATCTGTTCATTCGAAATAACCACTTCCACAAGAAAAACCCTAAATGGAGAAAAAAGTTCTCTTATTTGTTCATCGGAATAATCCTCCTTTAATTCCTGTACAACCAAATCCGAATAAAAAACAGTGCAGCCATTTTTCCCGCAATTCTTCAAAAAACTAAAAGCAAACTCCCCTAAAGGACGCATGCCGTCAGACCTGTCCTCAAAAAAATCCCGCCAAATGGCAGTATCCAGATAAAACTTTCTTACAATAGCGTCCGGCATAAAAAGCAACAAATAACAGGCACTATAAAAACAGATTTGAGAATACGACAATTGCCAAAGTTTGAAGAGCCACAATAAGCATTCAACTTATACATAAAGATAGTTTTTTAAAGAACAAGGCAATAATAGTTATTTACTTCAGCAACCCACGTCGGGAGCTGAAGCAAAATACTATATATTTTAAGAGAACTTTTTTATTGGATACTCAAGTTTTTCTAATTCTTTGAATTTTTTTTCACCCCTATCCCCAAACGCAACTATTTTGTCACCTTGCTTTATCAGGCGGGAATCATCAGGATGAAAATATTTGAAACAGCCGTCCAAAGAAGCAATCTCTTTTATCATTTTGTCAAAAACAGGGCTGTTTTCAATAATCGTTGTTTCTTCATTTTCTTCCTTTGGATTTTCTTTGATAATATAATAAATCGGGTGTTTTGCCAAATGCTCATGCCTTATCTGCGCAGGAGAATCCGGCGTGATCTGGTTCAGGCATCTTTTTCCAATAAAATAAGGCCGGAACTTATCTCCAAACAAGGCGCCGGTTTTTTGAATTTCGCTTTCCAAGAAACAGGAAATATTCGGAAGCATTTTAATTTTAGCAAGTTTAAGCAACAGGTCTGCGGCAGATATCAATTCATGGCACTGGTCGCCTTTGTAATAAACCGAAATATCTGCGGCACCTGTTAATTGAGACCATGCGGGAGAGACGCGCCCCTGAAAATTATCCAAAAACAATTTGGCTGAAATATCATAATTTTTGAGTTCCCAAGCGCAAAGCATCGGATAACTGTTTGAAATCAAGTCATAAAAATCCTGAACTTCTTTTTCAAGGGAGAGCAACGGAATTTTAGCATACGCAGGGCTTTTTCCATAAATTGAAACCAGATTGTCCTTTAATCCAAAAATATAAGTATAAAAAAAATGTATCTTTTCTATCTTCGGCAAAATGAGCTCTTTGAACTCGTGTAAAAGTGCATACTCCGAATCAATTGTTTCAAAACCAAAAACACTTGTCAAATCATGAGCACAATACACGGGACGCTTATACTCTCGGTTATTTTTTTCAAAAATCTTTCTCATTGCATTTTTGTATTCGACCTTAAAGCCAGGCAAGTCATTGACTTCCACCCCAAGCCCCAACAAGCCCTTGCTTACAATCGACTTTCTTAAACGTCGCTCTTTCTTCTGAGTCAACAAAACAGAATCAATTCCAATACAATTCATACGCGCCAACCAGAAAAACAATTGTAAAAAGACTGGCATTGAACTTTTTAAATGCCTATCGAAACAAGGTTTCCGCTATTGAAGAATAACGGAAATCTGCTTTGAAGGGAGTGTACAAGTTGTACCTACCCTTTGGTTTCAGTTGTAAACATTTTGTTAACGATTGAGTTGTCCACATTTTGTGTACAACTGAAAATCCCTTGAAGTAGGTTACAATTTGTAACCGACTTGAAATTGAGTTATCGACAAATTGTCGGCAACTGAAAATTCCTGAAACCTGATTCCTTTTTACTATTTTTGCAGGAAGGATTGTTTATATGGGGAATTTTTATTTTGACATTGAAACAACTGGGCTTGATGCAAAAAAGCACAAGGTAATAACTATTCAATACCAGGAACTGGACAGGACAACGGGAAAAGCAATCGGAAAACTCGTAATTTTGAAGGAATGGGAATCATCGGAAAGGGAAATAATAGAAAAATTCATAACAGAAACAAAAATAACTGATTCATACGCATTCACATTCATTCCTGTGGGTTATAACCTCAATTTCGAACACAACTTTTTAAGGGAAAGAACGGCACTGCACAGTTTCACGCCAATAGACATCCTGAACAAGCCCTTCATAGATTTAAGGCCGTTTGGAATATTGATGAACAAGGGAGAATTCAAAGGCTCTGGCTTGGATAAAATAACCGGAAAAAAAACAGACGGAAGCGTAATTCCAAAATGGTACGAAAACAAAGAATATGAAAACATAGTGAAATACGTTGAGGACGAAGCAGAATGCTTCATCAAATTGAATGTCTGGCTGCATTTGGAAATGCCGAAATTCCTTGAAAGATTCAAAAAAGAATGCGAATGCTGAAAACAGCAAAAAACTAATTCTGGGAAGTCACTGCACGATTATTGTTCCCTTCATTGAAGGATGAATGCCGCAGTGATAAGCGTATGTTCCCGCAGAATTGAAGGTATGCGAAAAAGTCTGGCCTACAGGAAGCAGGTTAGAATTCAGTTCTGTTCCCGAATCAGAAATAATAGTGTGCTGGAAAGAATCATTATTGACCCATGCAACAGTACCACCAACGCTGGTAGTAATAGTGCTTGGAGAAAAAGAAAAATTTGAAATAGTGACAAAAGTCCCGTTGCCCGTAGTTCCCGGGCTTGGAGAATATTGAGTGCAGCCGGCAAACAAAACAGCCAGACCGATTAATGCAGCCAAAAAAATCTTTGTTTTCATGTAGAAAATATAGGAATTAGAAAATAAAAAGCTTTGCCTTTATTTTTTTTCTTCTGTTTTGTTTTCTTCAGCTTCAAGAAACAGGACAAGCCCGACAACAAAAACCACTATTGCAAGGAGCAGGGACGGAAGGGAGTAAAAAAGTTCGGCATAAAAAAAATCAAAAAGCATTCTATAGGCAAAAAGCGCTGTTCCGACAAGCATTAGCAAAATTCCAAATTCCCTTAACATTGCAACCAAAATTAATAGGAGAATTCCAAAATAAAAGGCTTTTGTCAAGAGTGCTCTTTCAAAAAATCCTTGAATTCTTTTGCGGCCGCAAGATAAGAGGCTTTTGACTCGTCATTTTCATTCATGGTGAACTGCCAGTTCCAGCAAATCCCATTGACAACTTTAAAACCGAAAAAATCCAGGACTCTTTTCTGGGTTTCAAGAACTTCCGCACCCCTCCAGTTCTGCCCGAAAAGAATAATTCCCGCAGAAATGTTTTTGAGAATGTTTTCCTCTCCAAGGCAGGAATGCCTGTTCTCAAGCCAGGTTAAGCGCTCAATCAGGCGCTGGTACAATGAGTTCGTCTGGCCCCAGCGCACAGAACCGAAAAAAACAATGCAATCGCAGGAAAAAAGCTCTTTGCTTATTTTCCAGAGCTCGTCATCGGGATTATGAATGCTTGTCCAGCAGCGGTGGTTGCCCGAAGGATTTTTTTTTGAATCTGAAAGCCTTGCGCTCTTATTGCCGCAGGAATTTCCATTTGCAGAGGAAACATTCCCCTCACAGGGATAAATCTTCAGCTTTGAAACATCAATAATGGAAACCTTTTCTTTTCCGGCAAGAGATGCAATCTTCAGGGCAAGTTGCGAGGTTTTCGGAATTTCATCATTGCCAGGCTCCCTGCTCGAAGTAGTCACAAACAAAACTTTTTTGCATGATTTGAGAAAATCAACAGAAGAAACAACCTTTGCCCACGAGAGGGAAGAATCCGCTTTCACAGAAGAATAACCGCAATTCCAGAATAAAAAACTTTCTGCACACAAGAGAAGTATGGCAAAAATTGTTTTGGTAATAGCACAGCAAAATTTCCGCGATGAAGAACTTTTTCACACAAAAGAAGAACTGGAAAAAGCATGCAATGAAACAGTTGTGGCAAGCAGGAAAAAAGGCGAATGCACTGGAAAACTCGGCGGAAAGGCAAACGCGGAAATTTCACTTGAAGAAATAAAAACAGGCGATTATCAAGGAGTGATTTTTGTAGGAGGAGGCGGAGCGGCAGAATATTTCAATGATTCAACAGCGCAGAAAATCGCAAAAGAATTTTTCAAGGAAGGAAAGCTTGTTTGCGCAATCTGCATTGCGCCCTCAATACTTGCAAACGCAGGGCTTTTGAGGGGAAAAAAAGCCACCTGCTTCCCTTCAGAAGCAAACAACCTAAAAGCAAAAGGCGCAAACTATACCGGAAAGCCAGTAGAAAAAGACGGAAAAATAATAACAGCAGACGGCCCAAAATCAGCGCGCGAATTCGGAAAAAAAATAGCTGAAATGATTTGAGGTTTTTGAATGAAATATGCTTTTTCGGAAGAATGGACTTTGAAGGCAAAAGAGCTGATTGTTACGCTTGAGCTTGCGCATATTGATGCTGAAAGAGTTTCCTGCATCAAGAGCTATGGGACAAAAACAAGAAGGACAATTGCGCGCATCCACGGGCTTGGAAAGGCTGTTCAATTGGGAATGAAAACAAGACCGTTTTATGTAATTGAGCTGTTGAGTGAAAAATTCGATTCGCAGAGCGCTGAAGAGCAGACAAAAACACTGATTCACGAATTGCTGCACATTCCCGCTGGATTTGGCGGGGGATTCAGGCACCACAAGCCGTATGTGAATACCCGAACTGTTGAGGAACAGTGGAGAAAACTGCTTGCAAACTCGGTTTTGCAAAAAGAATAAGTTGCAAAAGCGGAAATCATTCCTGCTTTTTTTCTGTTTGCTTGGGTGATTTTTTCCAAACGCCGAGTATTCCGATTGCGTTAAGAATGATGTACCAGCCGCACAAAAAATTTGAAAATTCTGTTCTTGAAAAAGCAATTGCAAAGAGAAAGGCGAGAATAAAGGCAATCGGAATAGTAACAGCCAGCTGGACAAACGAAAGAAAGCGCGAAACGCCAAAAACCATGAAAAAAGAATGTGCTTTTTCGCGAAGCGGCTTGACAAAAACATCCAGAATTATTGCAATGGCAACAACGAAAAAAAGCAGCAGCCCGACAGACTGCAGTGAAAAAGCAAGCCCTCCCAGAACAAACCCTGCAAAATCGCCTACGGGAACAATGTTTAAATGGAAAAAGCCCTGGAGCAGAAAAAACAGGCCTGCAATAACTCCAAGTATTCTGATGATATTGTCCAAAGACATGGAAGAAAAGAGGCAATTGGAAAATAAAAGCCTATCCTGGCTTTTAAATAATTTTAAAAACTCTTCAAGGCACAAGTAGTTTATGCTGGCACTGATGTATTTGCTCTGGCTTTAAATAAATTTACTATTTCTGTTTAGTTATACGAGCGCTAAAAAGGGGCTGTAGCATAACCTGGTTAGTGCGGCTGGCTCCAGACCAGTTGATCGGGGTTCAAATCCCTGCAGCCCCAAAGGCAACTTTTCCATAAGGGCAATAATTTAATATATTCAGATTGCGCTATCTAATATACTGGTGTTATTTTGGCGGAACAAAACCTGAGCGAAGAAGAAAACAACGATGTTTTCGAAGAAGTATTCGGCACAGACAAAGAGGCAGCCATAGCAAAGGAAAAAACCTTAAGGCTCAAGGCGGAAAAAGATGCAAAAGAAAAGGAAAAATCCGAAAAGGCACTGCTGAAAAAACAGAAAGCGCGCGAAACAGGGGAAAAAGAAGAGGAAGCCAAAATCACAGAGGAAGAGGAAGAAATAGAAGAAGAAAAAGAGCAAGAGGAAAACCCCGAGCGTGCATCCAAAAAAAAGGCAAAAAAGCCTGTTCCTGGAAAAAAAATATTTGACAATGAATTAAAGCAGAAAATCAAAAAAGTAGTGCTTGCAAAGGCACAGAAATCAGCTGCAATGGAAGAAACAACTATTTTCGATAAAGAAGAAGGAATAAAAGAAGCAGAGCTCAAAGAGCCTGCGGAACCCGCGCTTGAAAAGCCTGAAGCACAGGACTCAGAAGGAACAGTTCCAAAAATAAAACTCGGACTGAATTTTCTGCAGGATGAAGAAGGAAATGTTTTCATTGGAAGAAAAGCAAGCGTATACCAAAAATATGGTTCGGAAGCAGGCCTGTTTGTGGGAAACGTTGCAGAACAGGCAATGGAAGGAAAAAAGGTATTGCTTGATGGATTAAACCCGCACGTGGTATTTGTATGCGGGGCAAGAGGAAGCGGAAAATGCCTCACAGGAGACACGCTTATAACGCTTGAAAACGGAAATGTTGCCCCTATAAGCGAGCTTGACAAAACAGAAGGAAAAATACTTGGATTGCAGCACAATTTGAAAATAGAGGCACTGCACAGGGAAGGATTTTACAAGCGCAACGTAGAAAAAATTTTGAAAATAAAACTACGAAGCGGAAAAGAAATAAAACTAACTCCCGAACATCCGTTGCTGACAGTGGAAGGCTGGAGGCCAGCGGAAACTCTTGAAAAGGGAAGCAGGATTGCAACTCCGAGAAAACTGCCCGCTTTTGGAAACTTTGTTGCAAGAGAATGCGAAACAAAATTATTAGCCTATTTATTGGCAGAAGGGCACTTGGGAAACAATTTTGTATTGTTTTCAAACAACGATTTGGAAATACAAAAGGATTTTTTTGAAGCAGTTGATTTGTTTGATGAAAACCTGAAAATAAGGGAACACGGAAAAGGCGGCTGTTTTAGGGTTTCGCAAAAAAAGAAAAAAATCGACACTTCGCACATTGTTAGGAACAAGGCAGGACAGTTTTCTTCCGAAGGATTTGTTGTTTCAAAAAAAAGCGCTTTGACAGAATGGCTTTATTCGCTTGGAATTTATGGCAAAAAATCTCCGCAAAAATTTATTCCAAATGCATTCCTGCAATTGAAAAAAGAACAGCTTGCACTGTTTTTGAACAGGCTTTTCAGCTGTGACGGAAGCATTTACAGGGTTAGTTCCAGGAAAAAAAACTGGTGCGTTGAGTATTGTTCAAGCTCGGAAAAACTAATCCGCCAAGTGCAAAACCTGCTGTTAAGGTTTGGAATTTTGTCGACAATAAGAAAAAAAGAAATAAAGCAAAACGAAAAAAAGTTTGTTGCCTTCGAACTTGTTGTTTACGGGGAAAACGTCTGCAGGTTTATTGCAGAAATAGGCTTTTTGGGAGTAAAACAAAAAAAACAGGAAATTGCTTTGCAGGAAATGATTGGATTAAACAGGAATCCGAACACCGACACTGTCCCGAAAGAAATCTGGAAAGATTTCAAGGTTGAAAACTGGGCAGAAGCAGGAAGAAAAATCGGTTATTCAAGCCCAAAATCTTTAAGCCATTCAGTTGTTTACTCTCCTTCAAGAGAAAAATTGTTGAAATTAGCGCAGATAGAACAGAATGCGGGAATACAGACACTGGCGCAGGCGGATATTTTTTGGGATGAAATAACTGAAAAAACAGAAATGCTTGGAAATTTTGAAGTATTTGACATAAGTGTTCCAGTGCACAGCAACTTTGTTGCAAACGACATAATTGTCCATAACAGTTATTTGCTTGGAGTGCTTGCTGAAGAACTCTCTTTGAAAAATCCCAATGTGGGAATAATTGTTGTCGACCCTGTCGGAGTGTTCTGGGGAATGAAGCATCCGAACAAGGAAGAAAAAGAATTAGAATCGCTTGCAAAAACAGGATTGTTGCCGCAGGGGCTTGAAAACCTGAAAGTATTCATTCCACAGGGATTAAAGGACAGTGTTCCGAAAAGCACTTTTGACGCGACATTCAGCATGCCGCCCGCATTGTTAACAGTTGATGACTGGTGCCTGACATTTGGAATAGAAAGATTTTCTCCAAGCGGATTATTGCTTGAAAAGGCAATGTACAAGGTAAAGCACGGATACAAAAACAAGGAAGGAAAATATTTCAAGGCAAACGAAAATTTTGATTTGAACGAGCTAATCAACTGCTTTCACTTTGACAGTGAAATAAATTCTCCCGAGCTCGGATACAAGGCTGATTCAATCAGGGCTTTAAGCTCAAGGTTTGACGCTGCAAAGGCATGGGGAGTATTTGAAAAAAAAGGAACCCCTCTTGCAGAACTAAGCAAGGAAAACCAGTTGACTGTAATAGACACTTCTTTTCTGGATGACAATGTTTCAGCGCTGATAATAGGATTGTTGGCAAGAAGAATCCTTGCAGCAAGAAAAATGAGCACTAGAAAAGAGGCTGCTTCACGCTTTAAAGAAGAAAACATTGACCAATTGCTTGAATTTGGGATTCCGCCCACTTGGCTGTTCATTGATGAAGCACACACACTGATTCCAAGCGGAAACGCAAAAACACCCGCAAGCTCTGCACTGATTGAATATGTAAAACAGGGAAGGCAGCCTGGCTGTTCTCTTGTTTTTGCAACACAGCAGCCAAGCGCAATTGATACCCATGTGCTCAGCCAGCTTGATATTATTGTGGCGCACAAGCTTGTTTTTGACGATGACATAAAGGCTGTTTACAAGAGGACTCCGACAATTATTCCAAAGCACTACAAAAAAAGCACTTTCATAAAAACACTCCCAGTGGGAGTTGCTCTGGTTGGAGACAGGAGAGAAGAAACCACAAGGTCTTTCATAATGCGCATAAGGCCGCGCATGTCACAGCATGAGGGAAGAGAAGCAGTTACATCTGAAAGAAGCCCGAAAACATTCGACAAGGCGCAGGTAAGGGCGCTTGCAGTCGGAATGGCTTTTGCAAAAATAGAAAAAGAGCCCACAGATGCAGGAACAATCAGCCAGGTAGTTGAAACACTCAATGCAAAATACAAAACAAGCCTGCAGTTATCCGATGTGCTTGATGAGCTTGAAAAAAAAGGCGTTCAGATAAACCCGAAAAATTCTATGCTGAGCCTTGAAGGAGAAGAACCAGAAGCAGAAATTGTGGAAGATGTTGTTGAGGAAACAGAAAAAGAAGTCCAGAAAGCAGGAAGAACAGTTCTTCCCGAAGAAAGCGTTTCACTGCTTGCATTTCCCGCAAATCTTGGGGAAGAGAACGCGAGAAAAATGTTCGACAAAATAAGGCAGAAAAAAATGCTGGGATTGTTCGGAAAAGAGGAAAGCATTGAAAAAATTGTTTTGAAATACATTCCTGTTTACCATGTAAAATTCAATGTTTTCCGCGATGAAAAAAACTTCAATATTGCGGATGCATACGTGAATTCTTTTACGGGAGAATTTCTGCAGTTTGACTTCGGAAAAAAACGCTTTGTGGAATCCCGCGGATTAAGCGCTTTGACAGAACTCAATACTCTTGAGGCGCGCACGCTGCTGATTCTCTCTGAAAAAAAATCCTCTTTCGAAGAGTTAGCGCAGAGGCTTGGAGAAGACAAGACAAAACTCCAGAAAACAATTGATTCCCTGATGGAAAAAGAACTTTTGCTTCTGGAACAGGAAAAGGAAAGAGAGTTTTTTGTTTCAAGCCAAAAATTCGATCTGCCCAAAAACCCCTTGCACACTTTGCTTACTTCTTTGAACAAACTGCCTGTTTCTGAAATAAGCGCAGTGAACATTGAAAAAAGTCGGTTTGACAAGGCAGAGCTCCAGAACCTTTTCCAAAAAATCTGGGGAAAAGTCCAGTTGAAAAGCGTTTCAGAGGTTTTCCTTCCGGCTTACGAAGCAGTAATAAAAAAAAGCGACGGAAAAGCAAGAGTAATGATGCTTGAAGCATTTTCCGGAAATCAGATGGAATTCAACTAAGCGCGCTTTCAAATATTACTAGTTGCAAATTTATTTTGCCTTGCTTTTATTTTTCTCAAATTTTTTTATGAAAGCGTCTTCCAAATCTATTTCCAAGTAAGAAGCCAGTTTCAAGGTTTGCCAAAAAATGTCCGCCACTTCTTCTTCAAGCTCTTTTGGCGCGGTTTTGTTGAAAACACTTTTTCTGTTTGTTTCTTTGTAAAGAAGAGTGCGGGCGGTTTCTCCGACTTCTTCCACTAAATGCAGGAATGCCTGAGAAGGCGTTGTTTCAATTTTTGTATAGCCAATCTCTTTCAAATGCCCCGCAACTTTTTCTTGTGCCTCTTTAATATGCATTGAAATCCCTCCAAAATTTTTGCGTGCTTGAAGTTTTATTCTTTTCGGATAAGCTTCTTTTGCATGTACAACAAGGCTTTTTTTGGCTTGTACGAAAACCTGTTTCTTGTTCTCAAAGAAGAGTTCGGCGAAGAAAAAGCGCTGGAATTGTTCACAAAAATCATGCGCTTCGGCCTGAAAAAGGCTTACGATGCCACTGGCTTTCAAAAGGGCAGCCCAAAAGATTTTGCAAAAGTCGTGGGCGCCAGAGATAAGAGCGTAGGCTTGAAAGTATCCTTTCCAGAGATTCAAAAAGAAAAGATTGTCTATCGCTTTTTGACAGACCCGTTTCCTGGGTTGAAGGGAAAGGTTGATTTTGCAAAGCTTGACGCCACATACATGCAATTCAAGGCAGAGTATTTGCTCGGCTCTGATTGGAAATATGAAACAACCAGGCATTTCTGGAACGGCTCAAAATTTACTGAACACGTTATTTCCAAAAAGAATTGAATTGGTTTTTCTGACTGCTTAACAAACTTGTTTTGGCAAATTTCTCAACATCTTTTTCAAGTACAATTGCAACTCTTTTTTTAGCGCAGGGATAAACAGTTTCTTGTTCATTTTTTTTATTTCTCGGATGGAATAATATTTTGCTTCCGATACTTCTTCTGGATTGATTTTTGGTTCTTGGTTTGTTATTAGCATAAAAACATAGATTAGTTCTTTCATTTCCTTTGTAAAACATTTGAAAGAACCAATTTCAATTATTTGTTCTGTTGTTGCCTGAATGCCGATCTCTTCATTCAGTTCTCTTAAAGCTGCTTTTTTTGGAGATTCTTCTAAGTTCAAGTGTCCGGAACCTGACGGCGCATAATATCCAGGGAAAACGTCTTTTGTCATTGTTCTCTTTTGCAGGAATAATTCTCCTTTTGAATTGAAAACAAAAACATGTGCAACCCTGTCAATCAAATGCAAAGCATGGCTAGCTTTTCTGCTTGCAACGCCAATCTTTTTCCCCTGTGCATTATAAATTTCCAATAACTCGAGTTTTCCAGTTAGCAATTTTTGCACTTCGGAAGAATCATACAACAAAACATCCGGCTTTAACGCCAAAGCCTTGGAAACAGTTTTCTTATCAGGCCAAATTATTATTTTACGCAAATGAATTTCAACTCCTTTTTTGAACCCGCTCCTTTTACCACCCATATTCGCTGTATGGTTCTTTTTTTGTTATTTTTTTTATTGCCTGTTTTACCTGAGGGATTGTGTTTTTTGGTGTGTTGTTGATGTTAAACCAGTTTAGGCCGTTGCATTTGTTTGGTTCCATTATTTTTGGCGTGTTTTTCCATTTTTTTGTTTTGAAGAAGAAGTCTATTCGGTTTTCATCTTTTCTGTGTAAAATGTGTATTAGTGTTAAATCTTTTGTTTTTATTTGGATTCCTATTTCTTCTTTTGCTTCTCTGATCATTGCTCGCTTGAGAGTTTCATTTTCTTCCACATGCCCTGCAGGCAAACTGTAATCGCCGTCGCGGAAGCCGGTGTTATGCCGCCTAGCCAACAAAATTTTTCGATTCTTAGTTAAGACAAGATATACCGCAGGGATTATTGTTAATCTTTTTTTCTCCATAGTAATCTCCAAATAATCAGCCCTGCGCAATCTTCATCAGTGCTTTTCCTAATTTTTTCGAATCGTGGCGCAGAAGATTCTGCTTTGATTCTTTTTTTGCTGTTTTTGCGGGAGTTTCAATCAAAGCAGTTCCGACAAGCTTTGCTTTTATTCCGCGGAGATTCTGCAGGTCATTGGGCATGAAAAAAGACTGTTCCTTTGCATATTTCTGCAAAAGTTTCTTGTTCGGCTTTTTTGTGTTGTACAAAACAAAATCAAGAGTGTTTTTTCCAAGGTAATTTTCGATTTCAAAAACCTGCTTTGAAAGCGAAAAACCATTGGTTTGATTGACCTGCGTAGTAACGTTTGCAATGAAAACCTTTTTTGCCCTGCTCTTTCGAATTGCAGAAGCCATTCCCTTAACGAGAAGATTAGTGATTACGCTTGTAAACAAACTTCCCGGCCCTATAATAATCAAATCTGCTTCAAGAATAGCTTTTTTTGCTTCGAGAAGAATGGAAGCGTTTTTCGGCGACAAAAAAACTTTTTTAATGGGAGAGCGCTTTGCAAGCTTTTCAGGAGAAACATTTCTCTGGATAATGTTATCTTCTCCCTTGAGAACTGTTCCATCTTCAAGTTCTGCATTAATGTGAATATCCTGTAAAGTAGAGGGCAGAACCTTTCCCCGAATTGCAAGAATCTGGGATGCATGCTTAATTGCCTGTTCAAAAGAACCAGTTGTTTTTGCAAGCGCAGCAATGAAAAGGTTTCCAAAAGAATGGTCTGCAAGGCAGCCGTTTTCAAACCGATAAGAAAAAAGATTTTTCAATAAAGCCTCTGAATTGCTCAAAGCAATAAGACAATTGCGTATATCCCCCGGAGGAAGAATGTTCAGGTCCTTGCGCAGAACACCCGAGCTTCTTCCAGTGTCTGTAACTGTTACAATTGCAGTTAGATGCGGAGTAAATTCCTTCAGGGAAGTTAAAACAACAGGCAGGCCTGTTCCTCCGCCGATTGCAACAATTTTCGGCTTGTGGTTTTTTCCTGTTTCAATAAGCTTTATCAGGCGCGGAATTTCCGAAAGATGCTTTATTTTGAAATCGGGATCTTCCAAAGTTGTTTTCGGAAGAATTTTTGAATATCTGCCGTGAAGCATCTGGATTGTTGGAATGCCGAGCGAGTTTCCAATGCGGATTTCGCTGTGAACCCTGTCTCCGACAGCAATTGCCTCTTCGGGCTTAATTGAAAACTGCTTCAAAACCTGCTCGAAAAAAGTTTCTTTCGGAGTTGACTTTTCAATGTCATGAATCAGAATCAAATCCATCCATTGTTCCAAACCAAGCAGCTGAATCTTTTTCATCTGCCGGCTGTATGTTCCGCTTGAAACAATTGCAAGGCGGATTTTCTGCTTTTTCAGTTTTTTGAACAAGGGAACTGCTTCTGCAAACAAATTAATCTGTTCAACCTCATCGGAATTATAGGCGCGCAAAGCTGCATTAATGCAGTCCTGGGATTTTTCAGGCTTTAGTGCATCGCAGACCTTGTCAAAGATGTGCGCTTTGGGCCCGAACTCTGTTTCAACCTCAACGATTTTATTGTAAATTTCCTGTGAATCAGCGGGAATAAACTCGTGCATTGCGTCCGCAGCCCGCCTGCGCGCAGCCTCTACAAGCTGCCCTGTACAATCAAAAAGAGTGTCGTCTAAATCAAAAATAACTGCCTTGATTTTTGCCAATGTTGTTCACCAAAAAGATGCAAGCTGTGAAAAGAATTGAGGCAAAATAGTAATTAAACTGTTTTGGTTCAAAGCTGAAACTCTGTTTTTATTTTCAGGTAAATCTTTTCGGCTTTTTTTATCGCCTCTGGAAGCATGAAATCAGCCTTCAAATCGCGCTCAAGCTTTGCAAAAGCATTTTCAAAACCAAGTTCGCTCCTGCTTAGGTATTCAAAGCCGGAAAAATGCGCAAGATTGTCTGCGGAAGCAACTATTTTTGCCTCGATTGTTGCAGGCGCGGGAGGCTTTCTTGTCCGATGCGCTTCAATGCAATGCAGCACTTGAGAAATCTTTTCTTTTGGAAAATTTATTGAAGGCAAAAATTCTTCGGAAATTTTTTTTCCAAGCAAATGGTGTTCTTCGTTGTTTTCATTGGTTTTGTAAGGCACTTTTCCAATCCAGGTTTGCCCGACATCATGCAACCACGCCCCTGCTTCAACAATTTCCTTATCGGCTGAAGGATAAAAATTGCAGAGCCACTTTGCTTCCTTTACGACAAGCATTATGTGCTTGTCGACAAATTCATCCTGGATTCTTGTCCTGACGAAAGATTCAATTTGAGAGAAAGTCATATGTTACCACTGCAATTTTTGCTTGCCATAAAGAGTTAACACTACAAAGCTAAAAATAACTGTAGTGGTAACCGGTTCGGCAAAACAGGCGGATTAATGCGTCCGCCGGGATTGTGGCAGATGATAGAATCGCTTTGCTTAGATTGATATTCCGGTTTTGATTGCCTGGCTTGCTGTGCTGTAAGGGTTTTTAAGTTTCTGCTTTAGTTCTTCTTCTGTGTAACAAATAAGTTCCAAAGGATAGTCCAGTTTCCATTTGGAATATAATTCAATTGGCCGTTTGTAAAATGGTTTTTTTGCAAAATTGTTTGAAACAACCATCAAATCAAAATCGCTTTCTTCGCTGAAATTTCCTTTTGCTCTGCTTCCAAACAAAATTATTTTTTCAATTTTAATTAATTTGCTTGCGTTTTGCTTGAACTTTTTGGCTATTCCTATGTTTTTGTTTGTTTTCTGCACCATCCAACCACCTTTTCTGCTGCAATAATTGCATCTTCAGTTGCTTCTTTGAGTGTTTTTTCATCCAAGTCAGTGCCCAAGTCGGGATATCTGGAAATAGTATAAAACGAATTCAGCAAGCTGCTCTGCCCTATTATTTCTTTTGGAGCATTTACTTTTCTTGCCAATAATTGCAAATCATGAGTCTTAATTAAACCAACGCCTTTTTCTATGCAAACTGCCTTAAGCGCTTTTTCTGCTGCCTGTTGCGCAGCCAATTGAGCCCAGTCAAGAGAGCCAAATTCCAAAGAGTGCTTTGCATAAGCAAAATCAGTTATCGCTTTTTCAAGCCATTTTTTTGCAAACCAGCTTTCATCTCCCATAATAAGAACCGACTCCAAAACAGTATAAAAAACTATTTTTCAAAAATTGATGCGTCCGCCGGGATTCGAACCCGGGTTACGAGCTTGTTCCAGCTTTCCTGTGAGTGAAACGAACTTCAAAATCGCGAAGCGATTTTGTTTCTTTCACGAGGCTTTCTTTGCTTGCAAAGAAAGGCTCTGGGAAGCTCGAATCCTACCACTAGATTACAGACGCGGAAAATGTTTTTTTTATTTTGCCGGCGCGGAATCCTGCGCAGGTTTTTGATCCTGCTGGACAGGCTGGGCGACTGGCTGCTGCGGGATTCCGATTTCAATAGTGCTCAACTGCGCGTGCGGCGCAATGAGAAAAATATTCGGGTTTTCGATTTTAATCTGCATTGTTGGCAGGTAAATCTTTATGAGATTTTTTTCTGTGGGAGGGAATTTCTGTGCCTCTGCGAGAAAAGCCTGCAGATGTTTTTTTTCAAGGAGAAGGGAATTGTTTTCCTGTTTTGCCTGGAAGGATTCCTTTGCAAAAGAGGAAAAAACAGGGTTGGAACATTCAATGGGAATAAGCGCTATTTCCTGCTTCTCAATCAAAGCGAGAACAACAGGGGCTGTTTCAACAGAGAAGGGAATGTATTTTATTTCATTGAAATTAAGCTCCTTCAAAGCAGTAATCTGGTGCAGCAAAACATCCGAAAGATATTTTAAGAGCTGGGTTTTTTTCTCTGTCTTTTCCTTCAAATCAACCAGATCGGAAATAAAAAACTGGCTGCTGGATTTAGCTGCTTTGAGCAAATCATTGTCTGCCTTGCTTCTCTCAATGAGGGTTTGAAGCATTTTTACAATTGATTCGATTTCCTCAACGGGATTTTTTGATTTGACAGAGGAATTCAGGCGCATTAAAAGCTTGTTCTTCATTTCGGAATTGATTTCCAATAAACCTTTGTCAGTAACAAAAAGCTTGCTGCCCTGCCTTTGCAGAAAGCCTACTGCGGCAAGATCTTTGAGAGTTCTGCTCAAGGCAGCGCGCGCAGAATTAAGGCTGCCGTATTCGGGAGTAATCCTGTTTAATAGTTCATTATATTCAATGCCGGGAGACTGCTTAATAATTAACAAAAAATTGTTCCTTTGAGTCATGTTAAAAGTGTGTTTGGAATAGTTTAAAAAATTGCCTAAAAGCATAAAATGTTAAGAAAGCGCTTAACGGGAATTGTTGCTTTGAAAACAGGCATGCGGATTGTTAACCGCAATAACAATTGCAGGAATAAAAAATTTTGTTGAAGAAAAAAACGTTAAGCGATTAACACTGCGCGCGCAAACAAAAATTGTTGGCTTGTTTTTTGTTTGCGCAATGCTTTTTATTGGGTTTCTGCATTAATAGAATAGTTCTGATTATTATGGCAAAGTTTTATCCAAAAAACAAGCCCTACAAAAAAGGCTTTTTTGATACAGGGGACGGGCATTCGCTTTATTACGAGTTCTGCGGGAATCCGAAGGGAAAGCCTGTTGTTTACCTGCATGGAGGCCCCGGCGCGGGAATAAACAAGGCAAGCCGCAGGTTTTTCAATCCGAAAAAATTCAATGTCCTGCTCTTTGACCAGCGCGGAGCGGGAAAAAGTTCCCCTTTGGGAAGCATGAAAAACAACAATACCTGGACACTTGCAGAGGACATTAAAAAACTGCTTGCGCATTTTGGAATGAAAAAGGTTTTTGTTTTCGGGGGAAGCTGGGGTTCAACGCTTGCACTTGTTTTTGCAATCAAAAATCCTGAAATGGTTTCGGGAATGCTGCTGCGCGGAATTTTTCTTTCGTATGATGGAGATGTGAGATATGCATTTGAAGGCCCGGCAAAAGAACTGTTTCCCGAGCAGGTTGAAAGATTTCTGAAGCCTGTTCCAAAAAGCCTGAGGAAAAACCCTTTTGCTTTTTACGCAAAAAAAATTGCGAGCAAAAATCCTGCAACAAGGAAAAAATTCGCATTTGCATACGCCTCTTTCGAACAGTTTCTCCTGAGCCTTGAATTCAACGAAAAAAAAGCCATTGCAAAAACAAAAAAATGGAATTTTTTTGCAGGCGCAAAAATAGAATCAGGCTATCTCGCAAAAAAATGCTTTCTCCAAGAAAATTTCATTCTCAAAAATGCGCATAAGCTCTCAGGAATTCCTGTTACAATTGTTCATGGGAGATATGACATGGTCTGCTCTCCGAAAAGCGCTCTGAAACTCCACAAGGCGCTAAAGGGAAGCAAACTGTTTTTTACAACAGCAGGGCACTCTGCTTCTGACAAGGAAACAGAGGCAAGGCTCGCTGAAGAAATGGAAAAATCAGCCTGACACAATTCTTTTAAACATGAAAAGCAACTAACTATAACATGCGTTTCTGGAAAATTCTTGTTTTTGCAATTATTTTCACTGCACTCATTCTCGCGGGCTGCACTGTTCCCCAGCAATCACAGGCAAACAGGGATATCTGCAATACCTTGAATCAGGAATACGGCTCTTTTTCGGGAACTGCATGCGCATGGCAGTTAAACCAGAAACATTTTGCGGAACTTGCACAGTTGAAACAATCGGATAATGCAAGCTGGACTGCATTGAACGACAGCCTGAGGACAACGCGCACAATAATCAGCTTTTCCTGCAATCCAACAAACCTTGAAAACGGCCCGAAATTACAGCAGGGAATTACCTGTACTGATATCTGCGTGCAGAACCAGAACACTGCAAGTTGCCAGGCAACAGTAGTACCGCCAGATACTGCCCCGACTTTAAGCGAACTGCTGGATTTCTGGGACGCAAGCGGAATTCCAATTAAAACACTCAATGCATTCTGCAGCGCTTTGGAAGGGACAAAAGGGCAGACAGCGCACGTGCAGCCGAACGGATTATTTTTGTATGACTCCTGGACAATGGCAACTGTATGCGATCCAAGAACAGGAAAAGAAAATGTCCAGGTGGAAATAAAATGCACTTTGCCCCAAACAAATCCAGACAAATACAATTATGATTACTCTTATTTGGTTCAATACAAAACGCTTGCACAAAAATGCACAACAGGCGTCAATCCGCCAACAGACCAAAACCAGCCTGTGGAAACTTCAGCGGAATGCACAACTGTTTCCGGAGAAAAAGGATTAACAGGAGAAGCTGCCTTGCCCAAAATGCGGTTTTACTGGAACTGGGGAGAAGCAGAAAACCAATTGCCTGAAAACGCATGCGAAACAATTTACTGCGATCCAGTGCAGTTTACGATTACCCTGATGAAAAAGCTCCATGATGTTTCCGGCAATTCAAATCCGCAGATAAGCAGCTTCACTGCAAACCTTATAGGGGATTCTTTCAATTCAAGCTTTTTGCAGGACTTTGCAAATGACCAAGAGTTTTTGCAGGCGCCGAGCTGGTTTGATTCAGGCACAACAGCATTGAACAAATATCTCTTGCAGGACAAAATAAAATTTTCACCTGAAACAATTTCAAGTGGAAAATACCAGGTTTCAGTTGAAATAAGCAGCGCGAACACGATGAAAGGATTGTTCACAAACATAGGAGAGCCGAATGCCGCAATTACAATAAAGCTTGAAAAAATTTCAGAGCCTGCAGAAAAAAACCCATTTTATTTTTTGCCGATAAACGGAAACATTGGAACTACAAACGGAAGGAATGGTTACGGAACAAGATTTGACAACACAACCACGCAAATCCAGATTACTGACGGATATTTCACTAAAAGCAATACGGGAAGCAAAACAGCAATGGCAAGCACAATAACTGATTTTGAACTATTAAATTCGGGAAACACAAGGGGATTGGCGCTTGAACTTTCGCAGCTTTCAAGCTCAACAAATTCTTTTACGCTGAATCTTTACAATGGGGCGCCTGTTCCTGTTCTCGGGGTTTTCGACAGCACAAAGGCAAAATCAGGATTATCATACAATCTCCTGCAGTATTCAGAACATTTTTTGATTGGCATTGACAATGCAACAAGCTGGCAGGCATTTGCCTCTGACAAGGGCTGCAAGGATATCTGGGGAAATGATCTGCCGTATTATAATTTCGATTCAAAACAGCAGAACTGCGGGGATTCTCTTGCAAACAGTTTCCAGGTTGCACAGGCAACAAGCACTGCGGGAAAAATGTTTTACAGCACTATTTTCTACAAGCCGTCAAATGCATATTTGTCATTGCAAACCTGCGCGCAGGGAAGCATTTTTGCAACTGCAAAAACAAACACGGAACAAACAGGGCCTCTCCCGCTGGAAAACAACATAGCCGAACAGGCAAGTTCAATCCAGCAGGTTTTTGATTTGGTAAAGCAGGAAAAAATCTGCGTTGTGAACAAAAACAACGATACAAAATATTTCTGGAACGAAAAAGCACTTGAAAAAACAGTCCAGGCAAAAGCCCCGAGCTATGGTTCGGTTGCCTGCGGCAGCCAGGCAAATCTCTGCGGCAACGATGTATGTACTGCTGGCGAAATTTGCAATCCGGCTATTCTCCAATGCATTGTTCCTGTATGCCAAAAAGACTCTGATTGTGATGACCGTAAAGAGAACACCAAAGACATTTGCCATAAGGGAGATGTGTTTTTTGCAGACGGCCATTTTGGAGCAGATTGCCAGCACACACCCCAGCTTATTGGAGACCAAAACATAAAACTTTTAATAGTTGAATTTGCTCCAAAAGGCACAAACTATGGAACTCTTATTCTTTGCTATAATAGCGCGGCAGGCTATTCTTTGACAACAAACAGAGAATTTTGCAGTTCTGCCATTTGGGACACTATAATAACCACTTACAATTTTCTTGATATTAGAAACGCCCCTTCTGGACAAATTCAATTACCATTCACGCCATGGAATGGAAAGGCGCCATACTCTTTCTTTTACATCAACGACTATTTGCAGAAAGAAGCAAAAAAATACAGCATAAATAATATACCTAAATTTGATATTACAATATTGGGCCCGTTTGAATTAACAGACTTGCCACCAAAGATGCCGTCCGATGTGCTTACTATTGAGGATTACTTTTCAAAAAAAATAAATGAACAAGGAATAGACACTTCCAAATATGATATTGTGGCAGTAGTGTACTTTGACGATCAAGGACTTATTTTGAGTATAGATCCAAACGGAGCCAACCCTGTTTTTCAGACTGAAGACCGCCATGGTTTTGTAAACCACGCTGTTGGCCCGAATACAGTTTATTTATCTTTAAAAATTGGTAGAATTAATGAAGATCAGGGAACTCAAACGTTAATTCATGAAATTTTACATCTATTCGGCGCATCAGACACGTATGTTCAGGGGGAACCAGTTGAAACTTCGCCTCCATGGTGCCATATGTTTCAATGCTGTACCTTAGATGGCGTTCCAAATCCGAACCAGTTTCCGCAAACAGAAGGTTGCATAATGTGCGCAGGCGGCGGAATTGTGATAGATTATGGCAAAGAAGGGCAAGCATCGAACAGCATGGACAAAGTTATAGTCTGCAATAAAACCGCACAAGAAATTGGCTGGAAAACAAGCTAACACAGCAATAGTCTTGCTGCCCAATAAGTAAGTGCTTTTTCGAATCTTAAGCCGCAGTCTTTCCTATTTTAATTTTCTCATTTCTTCTGCGAGCTCATTGAGTTCTTTGAGTGTTTTTTGTGCAAATTTTTCAAAGTCTTTTCCAAGCTGTTTTACTACCAGGCTTTGTTCTTCTACAAACCTGAAGTTTTCATCAAAATGCTTGTTTTTCAGGTTTTCCGCATACTTCAAGTATTTGAGCATAAACCGCGTTTTTTCAAAAGCCATTGTTTTGACTGATTTTATTGCAATGCCTTTTTTTGAAAGCAGGTACAAATCAATTATGTCCCTTGCTTTGAAGCCTCTTCTTGTAAGCAAAGCACGGATTTTTTCTGAAGCTATTTCCTTCAAATCATAACAATAAAAGGCCGGGCTTTGAAGCGCCATATGCGCGTATTCGGGATATTCAAGTTCAAGTTCTTCCTTATGAATTGCAGAAATTGGATTGAGTTTGTGCTTTTTTGGCTTGTGAACTATTTTTTCCACAAAATTTAACTGGATTTTTATGAAAGTTTCTTTTTCTGTCGGATCGCTTGGCTCGTACCAAAATTTGAATGTTGCAAACCTATTGCTCCCGCCAAGCTGAACATAATGCTGGTTTGATTTTTCAGCTTTAAAGTCCAGTTCCAAATCTTTTGATATTGTTACAAACAATTCCAGTATTTTGTTAATCTCTTTTGAAAGCATTTTTCTTGTTTGCTTTTCAGATTGCTTCTCAAAAACCGTTGGATTAATCCAAGTGAAATCCAAATCTTCAGAGAATCTGTAATACCCAAAATATGCCTTGGTTAAACAAGTGCCTCCTTTGAAAACAAAATTTTCGACAAAATAATCAGACTTGGCAAGTTCTATTAACAGGCCCTGCAAATAAAGGTCTTTTTCTATGCGCTTCGCATCTTTTATTCCGCTGTCTTCTGAAATTTTTTTGACAAAATCCGAAGGAATCATTTTAACGCCTCAAGCATTTTCCTTACTGACAAACCATAATGCAAGGAATATTCTTTCAATTTTTTTCTTGAAGCGTTTTCAGCCCATTCTATTAAATCGTCCCTGATTGCAGTGTCTTTTTTTCCACTGTATTTTTTAAGGTGAATCAGGTCAAGAATGGTTTTTTCCAAATCAGAATAGATTATTGAACCAGTTCTTTTTGTTCCAAAACCAAAAAGCTCTTTTTTTAGTTTTACAAACTTTACTCTTCGGCCCATTATTTCAATTGGCTTTGCCCTAAAAATCGTGTCAGAAACAACATAATCAATAGTAAAATACTCGTGAGTTATTGCATTAAGCTTTATTGCTGTTTCCAATCCAAAATACCAGTTTTTGACTCTTTTATATTCCATTGCACGTGCAATAGCTTCCAATCTATTAGGCAAACCAGTTTTTAGCTTTCTCTCCTCAATAGTCGGGATATAAAAAAAACCCCGTACTATGCGCACCAAATACTTGTTGGTAAACAAATACATTATCGCGCTTTTGTATGGAATCTTTAACCTTCCACAAAGCCCGTTTAATTCTGCATCAGAAAGATATCTGTTATTCCAAAGCAGCAGTCTCCGCACTAAAATCCTGTATTTCATTTATATCACAGTTTAATACTTTTCATTAAATTATAATATAAACATATCGCAGGGGCGACAACAGCGCTTACCCTCTGCTTTTTGATTCTGTTTTGCAGAGGGCAAAAATTAGTCTGTAATTTAAGCCGCTGTTTTTCCTATTTCAACACGCTTCATTCTTTTTGGAATGACAAAATAGTGTTTTGTCGAGCAGACACTGCATTCTGCTAAGAAACAGGCTTTTTTGTTTTGTTTTATTACTTTTGCAGTAAACTGGTGCTTTCCCTTATAACCGCGCTTTTTTCTTTCATTGGAGCGGTTTCCCTTTGCCATTGTGCGCGGGGAGCCTGCCCTGAAAAGCTTGAGCTTGTGCTCAGTGTGCTTATTGCACTTTTTGCAGTAATCCATTATTACCTTTGGAATGTTCAATAGGAACGCCTTTTTTTAATCAAAAAAAATCGATTATAAGAGAAACAAAACCGATTAAGAATTTTAATAAAGAAAAGTATTTAAAAGAAGCCTCTCGGCACAATTCTCCAAAGCACCCTGTCGCAATCCGCAGTTCTTTGCAACAATAGCGTTTTATATTACATTGTGCACAATGTTTTACATATGCTTGTTGTTAAGGACGCAATGGTTTTGATTCACCTTGCAAAAATTTCTTTGCTTGAAATCAGCCGCGGTTATTTCGGAAAGGTTTTGATTCCTGAACTGGTTCTGCAGGAAACAGTCAATGCCGGAAAGCAAAAAAACTTTGAGGACGCATTTTTGATTGAAGAAATCATCCGCAAGGGAATTATAACTGTCGGAAAAATTGCAAAAAAGGCTTTTGTCAAAAAAGCAAACCAATTCAATATTTTTGGCGGAGAAGCCGAAGCACTGGCATTGTACTGGGAGGAAAAAGCGGATTTTTTGGCGACAGACGATGACAATGTCAGGAGAAAAAAAGAAGTTTTGAACCTCAGCCTCATAGGAACTCCGGCAATAATTCTGGCGCTTTACAGGAAAAAAAGCATTAATGAAGAAAAAACACGTGACGCACTGAAAAAGCTGAGAAAAATCGGATGGTTCAGCTCGGAAATAATAGACAGGGTACTTTTGGAGGTGAAAAAATATGAGTGAAGGAAATAACGCACAGGCAGTCGGAATAAGGCTTGACAGCAAAATGCGCGGCAAAATCGAAACAGTAAGCAAAGAGGAACACCTGGACAGGTCAATGGCAATAAGGCTGCTTTTGGAAGAAGGATATGACAATTACGCAAAAAGAAAAGCCGCAGAAGAATACAAAACAGGCAGAATAACAATAAGCAAGGCAGCGGAAAAAGCAGGCTTTACGCTTTGGGAAATGGAACAATTTTTGATAAGCAAAGGATACAAATCACAGTATTCCACAGAAGATTTGGAAGAAGAGCTGCTGGCAATAGCAAAACAAAAAAAATAAAAAATTTTAAGGTGACTACAAAAAAATAAAGCGTAGCCACCCAAATGCAGAAAAGAAATTATCTGACTTTCAGCCTAACAGGCTTTCTTGCTTCCCTTGAAACATGCTTTTTCGGAAGGTCGATGTGAAGAATTCCGTTGGAAAAATCCGCTTTTGCTTTTTCCGGAACAACAGGGCTCGGCAATGGCAATTGCCTTGAAAAGCTTGAATAGGAGCGCTCGTGGAAAAAATAACCCGAATCCTTTTTTTCCTCTTTCTTTTCATGTTTTATTTCAGCCCTTATTGCAAGCCTGTCATCCAGAATGTTCAAATCAATGTCTTTTTTTTCAATGCCGGGAAGCTCTGCTGTTACGCGCAGAAACTTTCCTTTGTCGACAATGTCTACAAGCGGAGAGCGTATGCCTGAACTTACAGGCATTCTCATTGGCTCAAAAAAATCTTCCATAAGGCTGTCAATGCCCTTCTTCTTTTTAAAAGGGTCAAACAAATCAAGCTCATTCACCATAAAAAAAACCTCCAAAAGCAATTGTCCAAATAATTTGGGCAAAAAATATTTTTAAACCTTGCCCTTGCAAACTCAGAAGAGCATTGTGCCATAGCCTATTATGAAGGCAAGCAGAACAAGCAGCGCAATGTTTATCCAGGGCTTCTGCCTTGAAACAAAGGAAATTATTTTGTACAGCATGACAATCTGGTACAGGAGAAGGATAATTACAACAATAAGGAAAACAGTCAGCAATGCAATATTAATGTCCTGCGGTGCAGTGCTCTGCAGGAAAATAATGCTTGCAGCAAATTCCTCAATGCTCCCCGCTCTTGAAAAATTCTGGAATGTGTTGAAAAGGCTCGGCGCAAGAAGCAAGGGAGCAAGAAGGGAAATGAGAGAGGCAGCAACTGCAATTACATAAAGCAGGCTTAACGAGGAAACAACTCCGGAAAGCCTTCCGCGGATTTCCCTGCTGTTAAACGCAATCCCGATTCCAAAAACAAGGGCAGCAAGCACAAAAAACAGAACATATCTTTTTGCAATCTGCTCAAGGGCAAAAGCAGTCCAGTCCACAAGAGCGCCTGTCAGAAGATAAAACAGTGCAGTAATAATCACTGGCAGAATAACAAGGAGAAGCGCAAACAGGACATTGGGCTTTTCAAAGGCGCTTTCAATTGCATGGTGCAGGGAAAGAATATTCAGGTTCAAACATAATCACTGTTCCATATAAGGGATTTCAACTATTTAAATTTTTTCAATTGCCATGCATGCGGCAAAATCATGCCCTTCTTCTTTTAGGCTTTGGCTTCGGCCTTGAAGGCATTCTCTGCATCTTAGGCAGTTTTATACTTCCGTTCTCAATGCCCCTTCTGACAAGTGTTTCAATTGCTTCTATTCCAAAGGTGCTGCTTGAATGCGAAACCGTGAACGCGACTGCAATTGCTATTTTGCGCGGAGAAGCGGCAGGATTGGCTTTCAATAATTTCGAAGCCAATGCAAAAACTTCTCTTTCAAATTCCTCTCTTTTAATTTTAGGATCCTGGCCTCCGTGCCCAGTGGAATTTGAGCCGTTCTGCGGGCTTGAGCCCTTGAAGTTTCTTACGCGAGAAAGGCTTTTAGCAAGCCTCTTTCCGCTGTCTTCTACTCCCGACATTTTTTTCACCTCGTAACCTCAAAGCCCGAGACTTTTTCAAGCAGTTGCTTAGGCTTTCCCTTTTCAAAATGCTTTCTGACAGGGACAAGCATTTCATTAATGTAAAAGGAAACTGATTTTTTCAAATCCATTGGATGCAGAGAACCGCTCTGGAATGCATCGGCAAGCTCTGAAAAAGAATTCAGTTCCAAAGAACCGCCGAATTTTTCAGGGCGCTCGATTTTTATTTTTTTGAATTTTTCAAAAACCAAAAATTTTGCATATTCAATAATCGGGTTTTCTTCAAGCTGTTTTTCAGGGCAGTAGGCCTTCATAATCTTTCTTTCAACCTCTTCCTTAGAATCAGTCATGAAAACCGCAGAATCAGGGATTGATTTGGACATTTTCATTTCAATCGCTCTTTCAACTCCCACAGCGCCGGATTTTATTTGTGAAAGCCCTAAAAGCATGTGGTGGCTTACAATAACAGGCTTCCAATAGCCCAGAGATTCTCCGATTTCTCGCGCAAGCATATTGACTTTTCTCTGGTCCATTCCAAGCTGTGCAATATCAACTCCCAGATGGAAAATATCTGCGGCCTGCATGCAGGGATAAAAAACCTGCGAAGCGCTCAAAGAATCAGATTCCTGCCGCCCCATTATCTGGGAACAGCGCAGAACTCTTTTAACAGTGCTCTTGGTTGCAATGCGCAGAACTGTTTTCCAGTAATCTGAATCCTTTACAAGATTGCTTGCCCAGACAAACTCAACGTTCTTCAAATCCATTTCAGTTGCTTTCCATGTTTCAATCAGGTATTCTCCGCATGTGCGGATTTTTTCCAAGTCCCCGGAAAACTTGTGGTTTGCCATTGCATGCCAGTCTGCAACAAGCATCTTGAATTTGCAGCCTGCGGCAGTCATCTTGTTGATGTTAATTGCGCGCAGCAATCCCTGCCCGATATGGATTTTTCCGCTGGGTTCAAAGCCGTCATAGGCAATCGGATGGGCTTTTTTTTCAAACAAGGCGCGAAGCTCTTCCTCTGTTATAATTTCTTCTCCGACTTCCCTTGCCAGCCCGATTTTTTGTTCTGTATCCATTTCAAAAACCAAATCAAATAAGTTATTAATAGAGGTAAAGCAGTTATATTAATTTATTTGGTGCGGGAAAATCATCCATGAAAAAAGTAATGGCTTTCGGGACATTCGACATTGTGCATGAGGGGCATGTTTACTATTTGAAAGAGGCAAAAAAGCTCGGCGATTACCTGATTGTTGTTGTTTCAAGGGATTCAAACGCTTTGAAAATAAAGGGAAAAAAGCCCTTGCACAATGAAAAAGAAAGGCTTGAAGCAGTAAAAAAACTGGATTTTGTGAATGAGGCAGTGCTTGGAGACAGGGAAATGCGCGGCTGGGAAATAATCCGAAAGCACAAGCCTCTGGCAATTGCTTTGGGATATGACCAGTGGACAAGCGAAATGTCGCTCGCGGAAGAGCTCGGAAAGCTCGGGTATAACCCCCA